>Ga0209755_10000424_pt1 | contig 77961 bp, 75 predicted proteins | sample TergutCo191P1_FD_187301 | JGI IMG/M metagenome (GOLD analysis project Ga0209755, IMG submission 187301) | Cornitermes sp. P1 segment gut microbial communities from Petit-Saut dam, French Guiana - Co191P1 (SPAdes) (version 2) | ecosystem: Host-associated > Arthropoda: Insects > Digestive system...
TGCGGCGCACTTCTTCCTCGGCGTAAATTTCTACGTCGTAGGCAGCGTGTCCGAGCGGCGTATCTTTAAAACCTTTTTCGCCGAAATAAATGCCGCCCGTCAGTTCGCGGATAACGACTATATCAAGCTCAGCTTTGCCGCTTGCGCTGTTTAAAATAATTTCTTTTTTAAGAGGGCACGCGTCAGCAAGTTCGTTAAACAAAAGCGCGGGACGAATGTTGGCGAAAAGACCAAGTTCCTTGCGAAGCCCAAGCAGCGCCATCTCGGGGCGTTTATCACCGGGAAGCGTATCCCATTTCCAGCCGCCGACTGCGCCGAGAAGAACGGCGTCACTTGCTTTACACACGGCAATTGTTTCATCGGGGAGGCAGTTGTTTACAGCGTCGATCGCGGCGCCTCCTGCCAATAATGTTTTATATTCAAATTTATGGTTATAAACACCAGCGATTTTATCTAAAACTTTTTGCGCCTGTTCCGTAACTTCAGGACCTATTCCGTCACCGGGGATAACAGCTATTTTATATTTCATTTAACATCCTGGTGAAACTGCGTTGGAAGATCAGTCTTTTTAATAGAATTCAATAATCCGCCGGATGCTATTATATTTTTGATAAAGTCAGGAAACACGGCAGCCTGAAACGACTGTGATTTTGTGATGTTTGTAATAACCCCTGAATCGAAGTTTACTTCGACATCATCGCCTGCGCCGATTTTCTCGCTCGCCTCTTCGCACTCAAGGATCGGAAGCCCGATATTTATCGCGTTGCGGTAAAAAATCCGTGCGAAGGATTTCGCTATCACGCAGGAAATGCCTGATTCTTTTATTACGATTGGAGCGTGTTCGCGCGAAGAGCCGCAGCCGAAGTTGGAACCGGCAACCATGATGTCACCTTTTTTCGCTTTCTTTACAAAGTCAGCATCAATATCTTCCATACAATGAGCGGCAAGCTCTTTATGATTTGTCGTGTTCAAATACCTCGCCGGAATTATCACGTCAGTGTCTACATTGTCACCGTAACGGTGAACGCTGCCTTTAGCTTGCATGATTCTCTCCTGTTATCGTTTCTTTCGCAATTTTTGTTATTCTTATTCCGAATTTTTCATCTATGACAACCACTTCTCCAAGCGCAATTTTGACGTTATTAGCGAAAAGATCGACGGGCTCACCAGCGAATTTATCCAATTCCAGAATTGTGCCTTCGGCAAATGAAGAAACTTCTCCCAAGCTTAACACTGTTCTTCCCAATTCCGCGATAACCTGAACTTTTACGTCTTTTAAAGTTCCGCTTGATTCCAATACATTGTTTTTTTTGTCCATATAATTTTTCTCCAGTTTGCATTCTTTTTTAAGAATGTTTATTTTGATATGACTGCTATCAGTTTGGCAGCTACAAATCTTGTCTGCGCTGAATTCTCCGACACATACATCATTCATAAATAATTGCCCTGTATAGGGGTTTCGATCTTCTATAATAATAGTTCCTTTTGTGTCAAGTAAGACGGATAACTGTTCAACCGTCATCTCTTTTTTGAAATATTCAGCTCTTATTGTTTTTTGCAGTTCATCAAAATTGTCTGTATCAATTTTTTGAGCGTTATCTGTTTTGAAATTATTTTCGCGCTGATAATAAATCCCGTTTACACCTAACTTGCCCATAATTGATTCAACCGTTTTAAATGGAATACAAATATTTAACATTCCCTCGGCTTCGCAAATTTTAAATTCAATCGTGATAAGAACAACCATTTCTGCCGGCGGAACAATTTGCACAAATTGCGGGTTTGTATCTATTTTTTCCAATTTAGGCTGCAACTCAATAACCGGCTTCCATGCTTCACGTAAGTTGTCTGTTAATTTATAAATAACGCTTTTAATTATTGATTTTTCTATATCTGTAAGCTCATGCCGATATCCGGAATTTCCTCCGCAGCCGCCTAATATATAATCCAAAATTTCAAATGTGCAGGCAGGATCGATTTCCATGACAGCGTATCCGTTTAATGGCTGCATATTTATAACCGCAAGAGTGGTCGGCGTCGGAATGGATCTAATAAATTCTTCGTAGGTTAACTGATCTACAGAAGCGATATGCGCGGAACAAATTGTCCTGCATTTCGCGGAAGTAGAAGCGGCTGTCAATCTTGCGAAAGTTTCATGTATTACAGAAATATTTCTTAATTGATCTTTTGAAAATTTATCGGGGCGCTTAAAATCGTATATTTTGATCTTTTTCCCTTTATTTACCGGTTTAAAATTTTCCGGTTCAGCCGAATCAGTATTAATCGCAGAAAGTATTTGATCTATTTCATCTGATGATAGTACTTCTGCCATATTTACCCCTTTAATTCTTCATTTAAACTAATATTATTATCATCATTTTCATTTGACATTTGATCGTATGTTACTTTAGCATCCACTAATACATCTTCGCTTGATCTTGCGAGTATGATTTCGCCTGTATCTTCCAAATGACGGATAATAGAAATTATCTTGGACTGCGCGCTTTCGACATCGCTTAATTTGACAGGACCCATATATTCCATATCTTCTTTTAACATTGAAGCAGCCCGCTTTGACATATTTTTAAATATTTTATTCTGAACCTCGGCATCAGCGCCTTTAAGCGCTTTCGCAAGTTCCTGCGAATCAACCTCTCGCATTACCTTTTGGATAGCGCGATCATCGAGCATTACAATATCTTCAAAGACAAACATCCGCTTTAAAATTTCTTCCGCCAGTTCAGGATCTTCATCTTCCATTTTTTTGATAATCTGTTTCTCTGTCGCCGAGTCAACAAGGTTAAGAATTTCTACCATTGCGTCAACTCCGCCTGAGGAAACCATAGCTTCTTTATTTGACATTACCAATAATTTATCTTTTAATACTTTTTCTATTTCCAAAATTGTTTCAATCTCAACTTTGTTAATTGTAGAAATTCGCCTAGCAATATCAGATTGAATTTCATTTGGAAAATTTTGCAATAACAAAGCCGCTTTATCAGGTTCTAAATTTGATAAAACAACAGCTGTTGTCTGCGGCAATTCCCGCATCAATACGCCAAGTACCTCTGCCGGATCGCATCTCCTGATAAAATCAAAAGGTTCATAATTTTCCATTTGCCTTTTATCAAATATTTCTAATAATTTTCCGCTAAGAGCCGCATAAAGTTCATTATCAATCTTGTCAATATTTAATTGATTTTTTAAAATATTTAACAATTCAACATCCGCTCCGGAACGGGAACGGCTTATTGTATTTGAAATTATAAAATATAAAACCTCATTGTCATTATCAAAATAATCTTTTAATACAGACAACCCTTCCTCGCTGTAATAATCGATAAATTCCTTTGTTAATTTTACTCTTAGGTTTTCAATATTCATATTGATCGATCCTTCTTTATATATTAATCGAAGTTATTAAAGTATACAATGAAATGTAAATGATTTAATTACAAAGACCACGCAATTTTCCCCGCTAGCGCTGAAAACGCGGCGACTGCAGGACCCGCGAGATATACTTCCGATTTCACATGACCCATCCTGCCGACAAAGTTGCGGTTTGTTGTTGCGACGCAGCGTTCGCCTTCAGCAAGGATACCCATGTGTCCGCCAAGGCACGGTCCGCAAGTCGGAGTTGAGACAGCGCAGCCGGCATCAATAAAAGTGTTAATATAACCGCGTTTTATACATTCTTTATAAATTTCCTGAGTAGCAGGAATAATTATTACGCGTACATTTTTGTGTACTTTTTTTCCTTTAAAAATTTCCGCCGCGGTTTTCATGTCGGAAATTCTGCCGTTTGTGCATGAGCCGATTACAACTTGATCAATTGTAATATCTTTGCATTGATCAATCGTACGAGTATTTTCCGGCAGATGAGGAAACGCGACAGTTGGTTTTATTTTACTAAGATCGATATTAATAATCCGCGCGTAAACTGCGTCTTCATCGGCTTTGAAAATCGTGTAAGGACGTTTAACTCTGCCCTTCATGTATTTAATTGTTTGATCATCTACAGGGAAGATTCCGTTTTTCGCGCCGGCTTCGATTGCCATGTTCGCGATACAAAAACGATCATCCATTGTCAGGTTTTTAATTCCGCTTCCTGAAAATTCCATCGATTGATAACGCGCGCCTTCAACGCCGATCATTCCAATTATGTGAAGTATAACGTCTTTTCCGCTGACATACTTAGAGAGTTTTCCGGTTATGTCAAACTTTATTGCTTCAGGAACTTTAAACCAAGTTTGCCCTGAAGCCATACCCGCAGCCATATCGGTACTGCCAACGCCTGTAGAAAAAGCGCCTAACGCTCCGTATGTGCAGGTGTGCGAATCAGCGCCGATTACGCAGTCTCCGGCTGCGACCAATCCTTTTTCGGGAAGCAGGCTGTGTTCTATACCCATGCAGCCGACATCGAAAAAGTTTTCTATGTCAAAGCGTTTCGCGAAAGTTCTGCACTGTTTACATTGTTCTGCGGCTTTAATATCTTTGTTAGGTGTAAAGTGATCCATCACCATCGCTATCTTGCTTTTATCAAAAATACTAGTAAAACCGGCTTTTTCAAATTCATTAATCGCGACAGGAGACGTGATATCATTTCCTAAAACTAAATCAAGTTTAGCCATGATAAGATCACCGGGTTTTACAAAAGAAAGCCCGCAGTGAGCAGCCAGTATTTTTTGTGTCATTGTCATCGGTTTTTCAGATTTCATTTAACGCTCCTGCGGTTCAGATTGTTTTTTCGTTCTGTCTGTTTAACGCGCTTACAAGCGCTTTGATCGAAGCGAAGATAATATCCTCGTGGGTTCCGACGCCCCAAAAGGTTTTGCCGTTATTGTCCGCGATCGCGACATAAGCGGCGGCGAGCGAAGTTGAATCACTTGATAAAGCGTGCTCCGAATATGTAACGAATGTATAATCCTGTTTGACAGGACCTGTTTTTAACGCATTACTTACCGCGTCTAACCTTCCGTTGCCTGTCGCCTGCAAAGTGTATCTCTTTCCGGAAATAATAACATAAATAGAAACTTTAAATCCGTCGCTGTTTGCCATTCCCTGTCCTGGCTGATTTTGAGAAATTTTTTTAAATACTGCATCTTCAATTTGTATAGGAGAAACGCGGTTAATATATTCTCTTTTAAATTCGTTAAACACAACATCGGGAGCGAGTTCCTTATGCTGATGATCGGAAATATCTTTTATAAAATAACCGACTTCTTCGCGCATTTTCGCCGGCAGTTCGTAACCGAAATTTTTATCAAGTATGTAAGCGATTCCGCCTTTGCCGGACTGGCTGTTTATGCGGATAACATCAGCTTCGTAATCGCGTCCGATGTCGCGCGGATCGATTAAAAGATACGGAACTGTCCACTTTTCTGTTTTATTTTCTTCGCGCCATTTCATTCCTTTAGCGATCGCGTCCTGATGAGAGCCTGAGAACGCCGCAAACACAAGCTGTCCGCCGTAAGGCTGGCGCGGATGAACAGGCAAGTCGGTGTACTTCTCGTAATTTTTTACAACGTTCATCATGTTGGAAAAATCCAGATTTGGATTTACGCCGTGCGAAAATAAATTCATCGCAAGCGTTACGATATCGACATTTCCTGTGCGCTCTCCGTTGCCGAAAAGCGTGCCCTCGATTCTGTCTGCACCCGCGAGTAAACCAAGCTCGGCGTCGGCGACAGCAGTGCCCCTGTCATTGTGCGGATGCAAAGATAAAATAACGTTTTCGCGATCATGCAGATTATTGCTCATGTATTCAACCTGACTTGCGTAAACATGAGGCATGGACATCTGCACAGTCGCCGGAAGATTGATGATAACGCTTCTCTCACGCGAAGGTTTCCAAATATCGATAACTTCATTACAAATTTTTAACGCAAAATCAATTTCCGTTCCGGTAAAACTTTCAGGCGAATATTCAAATCTGAATTCTGTTTCAGGTCTTGCGGCAGCGTATTCATTAAAAAGAGCTGCGCCTTCTTTGGCAACTTCGATTATTTCATCCTGCGACATTTTAAAAACCTGCTCGCGCTGAGCGACAGACGTGGAATTATACAAATGAACAATCGCTTTTTTAATGCCTGACAAAGACTCAAAAGTTTTTTTTATGATGTGAGACCTTGCCTGCGTCAAAACCTGAATTGTCACGTCATCGGGGATCATATTTTTTTCGATAAGAGCGCGCAAAAATGAATACTCGGTTTCGGAAGCGGCGGGAAATCCAACCTCAATTTCTTTAAAACCAATTTCCAGAAGAAATTTAAAATACTCAATTTTTTCCTCAAGGTTCATCGGAACAATGAGCGCTTGATTTCCGTCCCGCAAATCGACGCTGCACCACACTGGCGCTTTATCGGCGTATTCCTTAGACGCCCACTTCATGCTCGGCTCAGGCGGCATAAAATATCCAATTTGATATTTATCAGTATTTTTCATGATTATTTCCTGTCATAAAGAGAATATAAGATTTTTAAAAACTTGTCATCGTGTTAAATCAGTTTAAATTCCTTCGCCGCGTAGCTTAATTCGCGGCTCCAGCGGGGACCGTTCAGGTACTGACTTCTTGTTTCCATATTCTCGATGCGGCAGGCTCGGCGCTGCAGGCGTTTGAACGCCATGCTGACTGCGGTACTCATATCGACATGACTCGCTCCGCACTGCTCAAGGATGCGGTACTTCGCGTAAAAATAAAACGCATCCCACGGATCCATGTCGCATAACTTTTCGTCGCGGATAATTTTTTGAATTCCGCTTACGGCTTCTTCCGCGCTCTTATCGCTGTCCTTATCTTTAAAAATTATTTTAGCGGATAATTTGCTTAATGCAAGAGAATTAAATAATGTAATTATTCTGTTTTGAATTTCACCGTGAGTAAAATATAAATGCTCGCACTGAGAAAATCCGCTTCGCCAGTCAGCCTGCTCGGTATAAAGAAAACTGCCTTCTGTAAACGGATTTTTAAATGATGCGGATAATTTAACCGCTTTTTCATAATCTTCGCTGAAGAAAGCCGCTTCTATTTCAAAAAGATCAGCGTCATAATTTGACGGCGCGGGTTTTTCAGCTGACGTATCCTGCAAATAAATATTAGATCGGTATATCCACGCGTTCAATGTGTTTTCTTTTTCGCATGTCTGTCCTCCGTACGGCTCATTGCAAAGCGATTCAAAAATATTTTTCGCTTCTTTATATTTGCCAAGCTCAAAATTGATCCGCCCTTCTAAAAACAAAGACCTGTCAGCCCAATCGGGGCTTCCGGCGGAGAGCGCGTGACTTATTGATTTTTTTGCGTAGTCCGCGGCTTTAAAAACATCGCCGTATAAAAAATAAGACGCGGCGGCGTAATACGCGCAGACAGCAAGCTCGTGATAATTGCCGTTTCTTTCCGCGTTTGTAAGAGCAAAGCCGAGGTACTCAATTGTTTCGTTAACATTTTTTTTTGTAAGGCACACAAGAGAATAAAGACGGTAACTCTGCGGAAGACAAAATGAATTTTTATTCTGCCCGAGGAGAATTCCCTCTTTTGCTTTCGAAGCGGCTGCGGTTAAATCATGCTGCCCTAAAAAATAACTGCAATAGTTAACAATTATCTGCGCTTTTAATACAGGCAGATTATCGATCCCAGCCGTAATATCTTCCGGCTTTTTATCAGTAAAAATTTTTTTAATATCGTTTTCATTTCCGGAAGTTAATGCGCCTGATGTCGCAAGAATTTTTATGATTGTATCGGCTTTCCCGGCAAACATCTGGTCAAAATGCCCTGAGTTAATCGCCGATTTAATTCCTGTTGTTGTTTTATTAACGATATCGGAAGAAAATGATTTTAACAGCAAAAGGTCATCGATATTTTTCACGCCGCCCAAAGAAGAGACAATCACAAGAAGACGAAAACACGGATTTATATTGCGTTTAACAGCCCATTCTAACAATCGCCCGCATACAAATGATTCCACTCTGGAAGCTTTTTCATTTAAAATTTTACAAGCGTAATCTTTATAATGATTTTTGATTAAACGCGGCTCGCGCATACTGTCAATAATTTCTAATGAGTGAAGTATGGAAAAAGCTCTTGAAATCATCCTCGGGTTTTTATTGTCTTCCTCAAAAAGTTTTTGGAAAAACTCAGGCGAGAAATAACGGGACAAAAGAGAGATCGCGTAAATTATTTCCCATAAATCAAAAGAAAGTTTCGGAAAATAAACTCTTTCAATTCTTGTGTTTAACGATACTACGCTGTAAAAAATACTTTCGTATTGTTTTAATTTCTCCGGTAACGCTTCATCGCTGCCTGTGCCAAGAATTAAAATCTGCCTGCCGCTTTGATTAATTTCAGCTAACGTATCCATCAAAATTGAAAAAATATTTTTTTCAGCTAGATCGATATTTTCAAGCATTAAAACGGGAATCTGCTTTTTTTTCGCGGCGACATCAAGATAAAAATTAAAAACCTTTAATAAATATCTCCTGAGGCAGCGCATAACGTACTCCGACACTTCATCGCGGATTCTTTCACAGAACAAATATTCCCAAAGACTGTCGATATCTTCCGTGGGAAGACCGGCGGCGAGAGCGCGGATATTAAGCGACCAGATATCGACAAGAGAGCCAAGTCCTATACTTTCAAAACAAACACAAAGAGGAGGAAAATCATCATTTAATTTCTCGCAGAATTTATATAAACCGCCGCGAAGCTGCAGGCAGGATTTGCCGAGAACCAGCGTATTTTTTCCCTGATCCTGTTCAAACATTTTTAAAACATTATTTTGCAATTCCTGCTCGTTATTAGTAAATGTTTTAAATGTTTTTAATTCTTTTACTCTGTATAAACTGCCGCTTCCGTATTTGCGTTTTTTTATATTTTTCATCCACTCGGAAGGTTTCTCAAATAAAGCGTAAGGTATCAATTTTAACGCGACTTTTTCATCGACAAAAACTCCACTGTGGCTGGAGAGAAAGCGGATTAAAAGCTCAGGCGAATCCGGCGCAACGCTGCTGATAATCAGCGAGTAGCCGAAAAGTTCGGCGGAATCATCAACAGATTTTTTAAGGTCTTCGATTAGGATAAACATATCCAGCCAAAAGCCGATTGAGTCCTCGTTGAAAACCGCGGAAATAACAAAACGGTCGCCTGTGATTTTTCCGCCAGCGTTGATAATCGCGCTAATCAAAGATTCATCAATTTGTCTGACAATATCAAGACGCGTCCTTCTTAATTGAGACTTAAATTTAAGGAAAAATAAAAGATTTATCATAACCTTTTAATTATCGGCTAATGACTAATGAATAGTGACTAATGCGGAATGACTAATGAGAATTAAGGAATAACGTATAGAGTGAAGATTAATAAAAAAGTATACTGTTAACATGAATTTGAATGAAACGCCGTCGGCTAACCGCGTTCATATCGCGTTTTTCGGGCGGAGGAACGCGGGAAAATCGAGCCTCGTAAATGCCGTAACCGGACAGGCTGCCGCCCTTGTCAGCGATGTTAAGGGGACAACTACCGACCCGGTTTTTAAATCGATGGAACTGCTCCCGATGGGACCTGTCGTTATCATCGATACTCCGGGATTTGACGATGAGGGTGAACTCGGCGATAAAAGGGTAAACAGAGCCAAACAAGTTCTGAATAAAACCGATATAGCGGTTCTGGTCATCGACGGCAGCATAGGCGCTCCCCTCACCCTTGAAGAGGAACTGCTCAATCTGTTCAAAGCAAAAAATATTCCATATATAATAGTTCAAAATAAATTTGATATATTTAATGACTTTCAATTCTCTATTCCCTGCTCCATACTCCCTCTTCAGGTTAGCGCCAAAACAGGTTTTAATATAAACGAACTAAAAGAAAAGCTTGCGTCGATGCGGACAGATGAGACAGAAAAATTTTTAGTCCGCGATTTAATTCAACCTGACGATTTAATTGTTCTTGTTATACCAATAGACAAAGCGGCGCCGAAGGGGCGTTTGATCCTCCCGCAGCAGCAGATGATCCGCGACATACTGGAAGCAGGCGCGGTTTCGCTCGTGGTCAGGGAGAGCGAGCTTGAACAAGCTTTAAAAAATACCGGTAAAAAGCCCGCTCTGGTAATCACCGACAGTCAGGTGTTCGCGCAAGTGTCGAAAGTTGTGCCGCAGGAAATTCCGCTCACTTCATTTTCGATTCTGTTTGCGCGTTACAAAGGTTTTCTTGAAACAGCCGTCAAAGGCGCCGCTGTGATTGACAGCATAAACGACGGCGATAAAATTCTGATCTGCGAAGGCTGCACTCACCACAGGCAATGCGATGATATTGGAACTGTAAAGATTCCAAAAATGCTGAAAAACCATTGCGGTAAAACGCCGGAATTCCGCTTTTGCTCCGGCGGCGATTTTATAGAAGATTTATCGCCTTACAAGTTGATTATTCACTGCGGTTCATGTATGCTAAATGAGCGTGAAGTGCTTTACAGGCAAAATCTCGCTTTGAAGCAAAATATTCCATTTACAAATTACGGAATCGCAATCGCGCATATGTCGGATATTCTTAAACGCAGTATTGCAATGTTTAATTAAAAACGGGAGACAGGCTGATACATCATGGTAAAAAATCTCACTGTCGGAACGCCTGTAGTTCAAATATTAGCATTTTCAATTCCTCTTTTTATCGGAAATCTTTTCCAGCAGTCTTATAATATCGCGGATACTTTTATTGTAGGAAGACTAATCGGTTTAAGCGCTTTGGCGGCTGTCGGAGCGACAGGGAGCATCAATTTTTTAATCATCGGTTTTATTAACGGATTCGGATTAGGAGCTGCGGTTTTAACATCGCAGCGATTCGGCGCGGGAGACGAAGAAGGAGTAAAAAAAAGTTTCGCGGCGACTATTATTATCAGTATCGGACTTGCTATCGCTCTTACGGCAATCAGTGTGTTAAGCGCAAGACCTCTGCTTGAAGCTTTAAGAACACCCGCAGATATTATCGATAACGCGTACATTTATATAGTAACAATTTATTGGGGAATCCCCACGGCTGTGCTTTTTAATTTATTCGCAAATGTTATGCGCTCTGTCGGAGACAGCCGCACTCCTTTGTATTTTCTCGCCGTCGCCTGCGTTCTTAACATCATTTTAGATTTAATTTTTATATTGATACTCAAAACAGGACTTTGGGCTGTCGCTTTAGCTACTGTTATCTCGCAGTTTACAGCGGGATCGTTATGCTTAATTTTTATATTAAAAAAAATGCCGCTGTTAAAACTCTCAGCCGCTCACTGGCATTTTGATCACGGTGAGATTTCCAAGCATTTAAAACTCGCTCTTCCTGTCGGATTTCAGATGAGCATTATCGCGATTGGATCGATAACTGTGTCTTACGCTCTTAATCAGCTTGGAACAACAGCGGTCGGCGCTTTCACTGCCGCTAACAGAGTTGACGTTATCGCGTTTATGCTGCTTATGTCTTTCGGCGGAGCGATGACAACCTACTGCGCGCAGAATTACGGCGCAAAAAAATTTGATCGAATCCGCTTAGGTATCGCTCATATATCGATAATCGCAATCGCTTACTGCGCGTTAATCGCGCTGATTTTTTATTTTTCCGGTTATTTTTTCCCGAGTATTTTTCTGGGCTCCGAATCGGTCGAGACTTTGAAAATGTCGCGCATATATCTTTTGATTAACGGATTTTTTTATATATTTCTGGCAATGCTTTTTATTATCAGGCAGTCGCTCCTTGGAATGGGAGACAGCGTAACTCCCACAATCGCGGGCGTGATGGAACTTGTAATGCGAATTTTCGCCGCGATCATTCTCGGGCAGATGTTTGGTTTTACCGGTATTTGTTTTGCGAATCCTCTGGCATGGTTCGGCGCGATGATTCCGCTGACAATCGCGTTTGTTATAAGGATGAAAAAATTAAAGAATTTATAATTTATCGCCGCAGAGTTACGCAGAGTGTTACGATCATATAACTAATGACAGGTTTATTTATTTTTAATATAATAATTTTTGTATGGAAACGAATTTTATAGATCAAAAATATATCGAAGACTTGCTGGAAAACGCCGCGTCCGCTGATGATTCAAGCATAAAACTTTCTTTGGAAAAAGCGCGTAAAGGACAAAATCTTTCTCATAACGAAATCGCCGCGCTTCTTACTACAAAAAATCCCGATCATATAAAAAATATTTTTGAGATCGCAGGAACAATAAAAAAAAGAATCTACGGCGGCAGAATTGTAATGTTCGCGCCGCTTTATGTCAGCGATTTTTGCGTGAACAAATGCGCGTACTGCAGTTTTAACAATAATAATAATTTTGAAAGACGCCGCCTTACAATGGATGAAGTGCGCGAAGAAGTAAAAATTCTGGAAATGATGGGACACAAGCGTCTGGCGATTGAAGCCGGCGAATCAAACGAGTGTCCTATCGATTATATCATTGAGTGCATTAAAACTATTTATGAGATGAAATTTGAAAACGGCGAGATAAGACGCGTTAATGTAAATATCGCCGCCGCTTCAATCGAAGATTATAAAAAATTAAAAGACGCGAAAATCGGAACATACATTCTCTTTCAGGAAACATATCATAAGCCGACTTATGAGCGCGTTCATATTGCGGGACCAAAGAAAGATTATTTATATCACCTTAACGCTTTTGATCGGGCGCAGGATGCCGGTATCGACGATGTAGGCGGCGGAGTTTTATTCGGATTAGCTGATCCTTATTTCGATGCGATGGGGCTTTTGCTTCACAATGAACATTTAGAAAAAAAATATAACACGGGCTTTCACACAATTTCTGTTCCGCGCCTGTGCCCTGCTTCCGGAATGGATATAAAAAAATTTCCAAACCTTGTTGATGATGAAACATTCGCAAAAATCACAGCCGTTATTCGAATAGCTGTTCCCTATACCGGAATGATTCTTTCAACCAGAGAAAATCACGAGATGCGGAAAAAACTTTTGCGTCTTGGAATTTCTCAAATCAGCGCAGGCTCAAGCACAGATGTGTACGGTTATACGTTAAGAAACATGAATCAAAAAACCAATCCGCAGTTTTTTGTAAATGACGACAGGAGCGCGACATCAATTATTTCTGAATTGATGGATGACGGATACATCCCGAGTTTTTGCACCGCATGTTACAGAGGCGGCAGAACAGGCGACCGTTTCATGTCACTGGCGAAATCAGGCGAAATCGGAAACGTATGTTTACCTAACGCGCTCATGACTTTGTGCGAGTACTCGATGGATTACGGCGGCGGTTCTTTCAAAGAAAAAGCGTTTAATTTAATTAAATTGCAAATTCCAAAGATAGCTAACGAAACAATACGCCAAAAAACTATAGAAAATATCGAAAAAATACGCTCAGGGCTTGGTCGCGATTTCTTTGTATAAAAATTCAAAGCTACTCCACATTATTTAAAAAAATCAATATAATTACCCATTATGAAAAAAATGAAAATTATATCACTAGTTTTAACAGTGACAACGATCGCGTTTCTTCTTTCGGGCTGCGCCGGTAAAGATGCCGGAGTATTCGGCGAACTGCGTTACGGTTTTACAACCGAACCTACAACCCTCGATCCGCTGAATCCCGCGAACACAGCAGACGGCAGAAGCATTCTTTTTAATGTCTTTGAAGGGCTTGTAAAACCGAATACAGACGGTACATTTCAACCTTGTATCGCGCAGTCGTGGATAATCGAACAAGACGGACGCGTTTATAAATTTAAATTAAGAGAAAATGTTTTATTTCATGACGGCGCTGCGGTAACTCCCTCTGATGTAAAATTCAGCATTGACACAGCGATAACCGCCGGTTTTACAGGATTAAATAATATTGAGGATGTTATCATAACGCCTGATAATCACCTAACGTTAATCTTGAAAACTCCCGATCTGGATTTCTTTCCATACCTTACAACCGCGGTTGTAAAAGCGGAAATTACAGACCGCGAAAAAACGATGACAGGCACAGGTCCTTTTTATATCGACAGTTATTCGCCTCAGAGAAATCTTGTATTAAAAAAATTCGATAACTACTGGCAGGAAGGTCTGCCGCATTTGAATAAAGTAACGCTTGTGTTTTTCGCGAATTACGATACGCTGATGGTCGCTCTCCGAGGCGGCAGCATTGACGGCACTTTCATTACAGGTTCAATGGCTGCTCAATTAGACAGCGAGCAGTTTGATATTTTTAACAATAGATCAGCGGGCGTTCAATTACTTGCGCTTAACAATCACGCGGAGCCGTTAAACGACATTCGCGTGCGGCAGGCGATTAATTACGGAATTGATGTTCAGGGGATAATTGACACAGCTTTTTTCGGTCAGGGTAAACCTTCGGGAAGCCCGATAATTCCCGGATTATCGGTTTATTATAATGATTCATTATCATATGCGCATAACACAAAAAAAGCCGCCGAGCTTCTTTCAGAAGCGGGATATAATAACTCAAACAGAGTGTCTTTAGAGATTACAGTTCCTTCAAATTTTACGATGCATGTTGATACGGCTCAGGTAATTATAAGCCAGCTTGAAAAAATCGGCGTTAACGCGTCAATCAAACTTGTTGACTGGCCTACATGGCTTTCTGATGTTTATTTTGGACGGCATTATCAAGCGACAATCATAACTCTTGACAGTCCGAGCGTGTCCGCGCGGAGTTTTCTTTCTCGTTACCGCTCTGATGCGGGGGACAATTTTATAAACTTTAACAACGCCGGTTTTGACAGAGTTTTTGACGCGGCGGCTTCGGAGAGTGATATAAATAAGCGTATAGATTATTATAAAGAAGCGCAAAAAATTATTACGCAGGACGCGGCAAGCGTATACATACAGGATATACTCTACTTTATAACATTGCGGGCGGGCGCTTACGGCGGCGCCTTGGATTATCCGTTATACGTCATTGATTTCGCTTCGATATACGGGAAGCAATAATTGAATTACATTCCAAAAAGACTGATATTAACAATTATCACTCTTTTTTTGGTAAGTGTTTTTTGTTTTTTGATTTTCAGCGTTATCCGGGGAGACGCGGCAAGTTCACTCGGCGGAATTCAAGCGACACCCGGACAGATCGACGCGTTACGTGAAGAAATGGGGCTTAACAAAAATATTTTTTCCCGCTATTTTGACTGGCTGATAAATTTTCTTGGCGGCAATCCTGGAAATTCATACAGCTTCCGCGGAGAGCCGATTTCAGGATTAATTTCTCAGCGTCTTCCTATAACGGTATCACTTGCTCTTTTTTCGCTCTTTTTAATATTAATTATTTCATTTACGGTTTCGATTTTTACGGTTAAACACGAAGGAAGTTTTCTTGATAACATTGTAAATTTTTTCACCGCTGTCGGCATCAGCACGCCGGGATTTTTCATGGGACTTCTTTTTATTTTAATTTTTGGTTTCGGATTTAAGCTGATTCAGCTCATCCCCGGAAATTTTACCGATTATAATGAAAATATTTTAATTTTTCTATCGAGTTTGTTTTTCCCCGCGATGGCAATCGCAATTCCGAATTCCGCGATTCTTATAAAATTTTTAAGAAGCTCGATTTTCTCGGAATTGCAAAAAGATTATGTAAGGACTGCAAGAAGCAAGGGAGCGGGAAAATTTTATATTCTGCGCCGCCATGTTTTAAAAAACGCCTGTCTTCCCGCCGTGACAATGTTCGGAATGATTATCGCTGAAGTATTTTCCGGCAGCATAATAATCGAGCAGGTTTTTCAAATACCGGGCATCGGAATGTTATTGATTTCGTCAATTACTTCAAGAGATTATCCGCTGATTCAAGCGCTTATGCTCTACATCGCATTCATCGTAATCACGGCAAACATGTTAGCTGACATCGTTATAATGATCATCGATCCTAAAATCATTAAAGCGGGAAAAATCAGATGAAAAAAAAGGGGCAGCTCGTATCCGGCGCGGTAATCGGTTTTATAATACTCGCAATGTCTCTTATCAGTTTTTTCTGGACTCCTCATGATTTTAATAAGATCGATTCATCAAGCCGCCTGCAGCCGCCGGGTTTAAGTTTTATTTTCGGCACTGATAATCTTGGAAGAGATATTTTTTCGCGCATTATGGCAGGCGGACGATACTCTCTCTTTATCGCTTTCTGCACAGTCGCGGCATCCGCGGCTTCCGGCTGCCTTCTGGGGCTGCTCGCAGGATACCTAGGCGGAATTGTTGACGAAATAATAATGAGGATTATCGATACATTAAGCTCGTTTCCGGGAATAGTGCTGGCTCTCTTAATGGCGGCGGTTCTTGACAATAGTTCATTCAGTCTGTTTATCGCTCTTATGATACTTTTTATCCCAAGCTACACGCGCGTTATGCGCACAGGAGCCATGCAGTACAAAAACGCGCTCTTTATACAGGCGGAAAAAATTCTCGGAGCCGGTTTCTTTCGCATAACGTTCCTTCATATTCTGCCCAACATCGCTCCTTCGCTGCTTTGCGCTTCTGTAATCGGGCTGTCAAACGCGATACTCGCCGAGTCTGTTATGAGCTATCTTGGCATGGGAATCCAGCCGCCTTTTCCGTCGTGGGGCAGGATGTTATCTGAATCTCAGGCTTGGTTTTTTAACGCTCCGTGGTGCGCCGCCGCTCCTGGAATTTGCATCATGCTGACTGTGATTTCTTTTCATCTGTTAGGTGAAGGAATTAAACGCTCATTCGGAGGACAGCATGGCTCGCTTACTTGAAGTTAAAAACCTCTGCGCAGGCGTCGAAAAAGACGGTAAACTTTTAAAAATTCTTGATGATATCAGTTTTTCGGCGGACGAAGGAGAAATTACAGGTCTCGCAGGCGAATCCGGCTGCGGCAAAAGCATGACAGCTCTGTGCATCGCGAACCTGCTTCCCGCAGGCGTGGAAATCCGGGGCGGAGAAATAATTTATAAAAAACGGGATTTAACAGTGTTAGACGAAAACGAAATGCGGGCGTTCAGAGGAGAAATCTCGGTAATTTTTCAGGATGTAAGGCTGGCGTTAAATCCGTTAATGAAAATCGGAAAACAAATAACAGAATCTTTAGAACTGGCAAGAAAAGAAACAATATCTATTCAAAGACTAAGCGCAGGCGCGCAAAAACAAAGAGATAAATCGCTTGCTTTGGATCTGCTTGAATCGCTTGGGTTCAACGATCCGGAAAAAATTTTTAACGGTTATCCTCATCAATTTTCCGGCGGAATGTGCCAAAGAATTATGACAGCTATCGCTATTATACGAAAACCAAAATTATTAATAGCCGATGAGCCGTCAAGCTCGCTCGATGAAGAAAGCCAAAAGCAGTGTCTTTCTCTTTTATTGGAAATGAATCAGAAAAAAAATATGTCTATGCTGATAATTTCTCATGATCTTTCGATTATCGGGAAATACTGCAGCCGTTTTATAATTATGTATGCGGGGAAAATAATGGAAGAAGGTCTTTCCGCTTCTCTCTTTAATCCGCTGCATCCTTATACCCGCGCTCTTGTAAACGCTCTGCCAAGCAAAGAAAAACGGGGACGTCCCCTTGCGAACATTCCCGGCATTGTTCCGTCAATTAATGAACAATTATCAGGCTGCCCTTTTTCTCCCCGCTGCCCGAAAGCTCAAAATATCTGCAATGTATCATTCCCTCAGGATTATTTTAAAAAAGAATATCCGGAGAAAAAAGTATATTGTTATTTTCCCAATCTGCCGGAGGAAAATAAATGAGCGAAAAAGTTTTACTTTCTGTTAAGAACGTCTCAAATATTTATACAGATCGCAGAGTGGGACCTTTCGGAAAAATCGTGAAAAAACCAGTATTAAATAATATAAATATGGAAATGACAGAAGGCGAAATATTCGGGCTTACAGGCGTTTCAGGCTGCGGAAAAACAACTCTTGCAAGATGTATCTTAGGTCTTACGGATTATACAGGCGAGATTTATTTTAACGGAGTTTCCGCCGAAAGACAAAATCGAAGATTCGCGGCGCAAAGATTCCCCTCAGGACAAATGATTACAAAAAAAACAAACGGGATTCAAATGATTTTTCAGGACCCTGCGTCTTCATTGAGTCCTACAAAAAACATCGGCTGGCTTATGGAAGAACCGCTCTATATCCATAAAATTTTCACTTCCGACGATTGGGAACGAATGCGCATTGTTGATGATATGCTTTCCCGCGTCGGACTGGATCGTTCTTTTAAAACGCGCCGCGTTCACGAACTTTCCGGCGGACAAAAACAACGGGTCTGCATAGGACGCGCATTGATTTTAAAACCAAAACTGTTAATCGCCGATGAAGCTATAAGCGCACTCGACGTTTCAACAGGCGCGCAAATTATAAATCTTTTCAAAGAATTAAATCAAAACACAGGACTCAGCGTCCTTTTTATTTCGCATAACAAAGACGCGGTCGAGTATCTGTGCGACAGAACAGCATATATGCAGAAAGGGGAAATTATTTCCGTGGATAGCTTTCAAGAGTCTCAATAATGCACTTTAAATCCTTGATTGTATCAAGATACGCGTACTCTCCTCCGCCGTCGCCGTATTTTCCCTGCTGAATGCATTTAATGCCTTTCTTTTCGCAGGTCTCAAGAATTTTTTTAGTGCCGTTAACAAGAAAAGCGATATGATGAATTCCCTCGCCATGTTTATCTAAAAAATCCTGCCATGTGCTTTTCTCGCCGTTCGGCTGTATCAATTCAAGCTGCATATTAGTTCCTGCTTCAAAAAAAGCCATCTTGCATTTTGATTTTTTCGCCGCTTTCCCCTTGTACTTTGTCTGCGTCACTTCATACTCACCTGAATCAACAGTCGCCGGAACCGGCACATTAAAAAACTCAGCCCATTTCTTTTTTGTTTTTTCAACATCCTTTACGATTAACCCGATTTGAATAACCGCATTTGTGTTTAGTATTCCTGCCATGATTACTCCCTTAATATTTAAAATGGTATTAATTTCTTAATTTGTTCAATAGAGAGACCTGTTAATTCATTAATTGATTCAACAGTATAATCTTTAATAAGCATATTACGAGCTATCTTCAACATTGCATTTTGTTCGCCTTTAGACTCAGCGGTAAGCATGTTTGAAATATAGTCCGTCTCCGCCATTCTGCGGCTTCTTAAAATTGCTCGCTCTCGCTCATCTTTACTAATTTCTTGTAATAAAGCCGCCGCCATACTTATCTCCCTTTTGTCCGTTATTATATCATTAATCAGGTTTCTATGTACAGGATCGGGAGCGAATTTAAAAAATATTGACCATTTCTCAAACGCAGTTAATTTTTCCACAGGTTTCTTTAATATGTCGTTTAATTTACTCAGTTCGATTATAATCATATTAATCTGATCGCTAAGCCGCTTGCCATCATGTGTCCGCATTGCAAACCTGCTGACAAAATTTTTCTGATCTTTAAACACCGGATGGCAGCAAAAAGTAACCTGATAAGTCCGTACCAGTTCTGAATATTTTAATCCTTTTGACTTTTGCGACGAATGTAAATCCGTCATATAATACAGATATTTGTTTATGAAATTATCTCTGCCTTCGCCTAACTCATTAATTGCTGTGCTGTGCATTTCAACATCAATCTGCTCTCCTGAATCAATTACGCAATTAATATCGAATCGTTCGGCTTTTTCATCAATATTTATTATTGGCAATTCATTATTACGTACTTTTACATCAATAACTTTACGCTCAATTACTGTTGATATAACATCGATCAGAACGCTCTTGGCTTCCGGATGAGTAAGTAGGGCTTTAAAAATTCGATCGTCGCTGGGAGGAAGAATATCCGCATCCATAGGAAAAATACAGTTCTTATAATTACAGTTAACATTTGAATTCATAATAACCTCTCATAAAAAAAGTTAAAAACTTCAAAAGAAGATTTACCTTATATGAGTTGAAAATAGTGTTTTACATGACCGAAATTATTAAAATTCATACAAACAAACAAAATAATTTTTATTTATCTATACGTTTATGAAGTTAAACGGATTTGATGTGCAGGCTCGAAAATATTTTTAATTTTTTTCTAATGCTTCAGATATTATTTGTTTCATATCAATAATTATTTTTTGACGCATACGTTCAAGAGGATCATTAGGATCAGATTCATAATAAAATAATTTATGAGGTTCTATTCCAAGAGCTCCGGCAATTTGTTCTAACATATCAGGTTTTGGATATTTTTTACATATTTCTATCATGGCGATATAATGTGTTGAAACATTGGCTTTTTCAGCTAATTCATCTTGAGTTATTCCTAGTTTTCGGCGGTTTTCCTTTAAATTAGCTGCTAAAATCTCTCTTATCCCTTTTTTCCCCAGAAAAATTACCTCTTAGGCAATAATACTATGCTTTTTCTATTGACAAATTGCCGATATGGTAATTATAATATGCCTATATGGTCATTTATTAAAAAAATTTTGACTAAAAAAAGGAGTTATTTATGAAAACTAACAAAGGGAGTATTACAGAAGCAATACTCAAAGCAAGCCGCAAAGCAGCGGCAATTATTACTGTTGCGGCAGTAATCGGATTATCGTTTGCGGCTTGTAAGGATAAGGATGAGGAGGAAGATGATGGGTTTAAATTGCCGACTGCCGGAGATGGTTCAATTGATTTATCAACAGGGAAAACATTTGCGGTCGAAGGTGCGGGTTCTCAGACAATTACATTTACTCATAATGGTAATACTCCACTATCCGAAATTTTTGAATCATCCAGTGATTATGAAGTAAAAATTACAAATGGTACATTGTCAATAAAACTTAAAACGCCAAAAACAGATAAACTAGAAGACCCTTTAGAATTTTTATCTTTTTTAGGTTCTGCATCTATTACAAATGGTTTAAAAATCTTTTGTATAGATCAATTAAATAATGCTAATAATCATCTTGCATGGTTTTTTGAAAATGAAACTCAATATGAGGTAGTTTTCTTATTTTATGCCAATCAAGCAGGGAAAATTATGAATAGCATTTGGGACACAGACCTTAAACAAGGCTGGAACACAGTCATTTTATATTGTTATGAAGATGAAAATGGAGATGAATATTATAAATATGTTTCCGGAAAACCGGGAAGTAAACCTAAATGGAAATTTTGGGTAAGTAATCAATAATAATGTTTATGATTGTTTAATTTTTTCCGCCTGATGCCGGAAGCGGTGTCAGGCGTGATTTATAGTATTAGATAAAATAAGCTAAAAACAACAAAAATATTAGGTTTGACAATAAAATTATAATGAATTAAAATGACATATATGTATAATAATATACCATATATAGACAAAATTATTCCTATAATACAATCTATTGCATCACCGGATCAAATTATTCTTTTTGGATCATACGCGCGGGGTGATAATACCGAGAAAAGCGATATTGATTTACTCATTTTAAAAAAGGGATTAAAAAAAAGCCGTGACATTATTGGATCTATTTATATGGCTTTTTATGAAAATAAAATAAATATACCTGTTGATTTACTTGCAATTGACTATAATCGTTATAATGAATTAAATAATGAAATTGGATATATATATAAAACAATAAAGGAACAAGGAAGAGTTATATATGGAACGTTATGAATCATTAAATACTAAAAAAAATCTATTTCTTGCTTTCTTTTGCATAAGATTGTTTAATTGCTCCTGCAATTTCCTGAATAAATTCACATTTTAATTTTTCATCGGCAAGGGTTTGTTTTATTGTTCCCGCAACTTCTTGAATAATATCTTGTCTTAATTTTTCAAGTTCCTGCTGAGGGGAGGTATGTAAAAAAAGCTCGTATGTCTCTATGTCTAAAGCATTTGCAAGACACTCCAGCACTTCAGGAGTAGGAAATTTCCGGCAAGTTTCGATAGTAGCTAAATATTGCGACGAAATACCGCTTAATTCGGCCAGTTTATCCTGTGAAAAACCTAATTTACGCCGGTATTTTTTAATATTATTTGCCAATACTTCTCTAATATCAATCATAAATCCAGATTATAGCCTCTTAGAATAGAATAGTTGCTTTTATCTATTGACTAATTGACTTTATGTATAATATTATATCCTTATAGGCTAACTATTAGGATTTTCTTGAAAACAAGCAGCTATTCTAATAATTATAGCAAATCAATTTTAAAGGAGTTATTTATGGAAAGTAACAAAGGGAGTATTACAGAAGCAATACTCAAAGCAAGCCGCAAAGCAGCGGCAATTATTACTGTTGCGGCAGTAATCGGATTATCGTTTACGGCTTGTAAAGATAAAGAGGATGAAGATGATGGTTTTAATATACCAACTGCTGGTGATGGTTCAATTAGCTTTGCAACTCCACTGGAATTTATGAATGCATTCTCAAATTCAACAAATATTACCTTTTCACATTATGGAAAATATGCTTTCCAACAAAAAAAATTATTATCAGAACTTTCTGTTGATCCTTCTTCTGCGAAGATAGAAAACGGTACATTAAAAATCCAATTAGGAACACCAACAGAAGATAAACTGGTTAGTGCTATTGATTATGTTGAAGGAGCATCTGTTACAAATGGTTTGAAGATATGTGAAATATGGTCATTTGGAAATGATGGAAATAGCATTTCTTGGGATTATGCGGAAGATTATTCTGGAGAATGTGTTTTTTTTATTTACGCTAATAAAGCCGGAAAAATAACATATTACGAAACAGGAAAATATGAGGATGAAACTTGGTTTACAAAAATCGATTTAGATTTAAAATATGGCTGGAATACAGCCATTATGTATGAAATTTATGATGAAAAGAAAAAATATGGTGGCGCTGGATATTATTCAGGAAAACCGGGAAGTAAACATAAATGGATGTATTAAATTGATACTAATGTTTATGACTGTTTAATTTTTACGCCTGATGCCGGAAGCGGTGTCAGGCGTGAATTTTATCATCTTGTATCATAAAATCAATATGAGAGTCTGAAGGCGGTACACGAAAAGTAAAGACCATTTCATCATCTTCTGTAACGCAATCCTGAATTAGAAATTCTCCCATATTTAAACCATTTTCCTTAGCGGCTAAAAGAGCAGTTTCTGTATTCAGATAATAACCTACGACAGAGTTGCCTTTTAAAAGAACGCACTCATTCAAATGATCAGCAATTATCGAATCCCGATTTTCATCAAACCATTTATATAAATTATCTAAATCAAACATAAAACCTTCCTGTAAATATTATGTCTCATTTTATTTATTTTTTCAAGATTTTATCAAAACACAGACGTGATTTAAAGTATTGGAAAAAATCCTATTTTGAAATTTTTTCTATAATGTCCTGCGCTGTAAATTTATTTATTTCAGAATGTCTGGGAACTTGAGTCAATTCATGGGTTCGGGGGTTTTCATATATATCATGTTTACTGCCGTGCCTGATAAATAGTGCGCCGTGTTTACGCATTATTTTTAATAAATGCTCTTTTTTCATGCGGGAATTTTAATTTTTCCGGTTTTACGAATAGCAGCTAAACGTTCTTTTTCTTCTTGTCTTATTTCATAAACTTCGATAAGAGCTTCTTCCAGTTCATTTAGAGATAAACCTTGTGTAGAATCTTTTGGATATTCATTCAAAAAACCTACAAAAAACTTCCCATCTTGCCAATAAGTATAATCCAATTCCATATAATAAATGTATATTTTATATAATTCAAAGTCAAGATATGGTTATAATGTAAAAAATGCGTTATCATCAAATTGTGAAAAAATCAAAACCGGTAAATGAAAAAACGCAGCGAATAATATATATTGTTTTATTATCGATAACAGGCGCGCTGGTGGTTGTATTGATAACGGGTACAATTATCGGGCTTTCAAGAAACAGCGATGAGCCGCTTATCAGTTCTAACAGATCAGATCGGACTCTTCAAAAACAAACGAGCGCGGCGCTTCCGGAAGATGATATGCGAGTTTATAACGGGCTTGGCAGGCTGCGAATCCCGCTGGTGAATTCATCAACATTAATTCTTTCCATTTCTTTTCCGTACTCCCAGAGTGATGTTTCTTTTACCGAGGAACTTGCCGCGAAAATAAATGATTTAAGAACGCTCTCTGTAGATTATTTTTCAAACCTGCCTGAAGATAAATTGATTCAAATAAATGAAGATGACGCGAAACGCGAGATTCTGCGCCGTTATAACGCGGTTCTGCGCCTTGGACGTATCGATGTTTTATATTTTAACGATATGATGATAATAGACAGCATAAATTAAAAATTTACTCCAAAAAACGTCAAAAACACGCAACCTCTGTTTTAAAGATGTGTCAAAATTCACATGGAGGTTTATAACTATACTTACAGCGAAAATTCCGGTACAATTAAACAGGAGAATTTTTCATGGAAGGAGCCGCTAAAATAATTATATCGATCATTCCGATTGTCGGGATTGTTATGGGATCGACGGTAATTTTTTTCTATCTATTATGGAATTACAGACGGCGGGTTATGCTGATAAAAGCCGGTCATTATTCAAGACCGGAATTTAATATTCTTACGTTTAGTTTATTATCGGGGCTTCTTCTAAGCAGCGTCGGCATCGCTCTGACTTTATTTTTATCATTAGCTGTTGAGGGTGTTTCGTATGGTCTGCTGGGAGGAATAATTCCGCTGGCAATGGGTATAGGACTTTTAGCATTCTATCTAATAAAACGCAGAGAAATTAAAACCGGGCAAGTCCCGGCAAAACACGATGATCGACCCAGAGCAGAATAAAAAGAGCGCGCCGCTCATTTCCTCTGAAGTTGAGTTTAACGATCAGTTAATTGTAAACCAGATTATAACAGGGCAGAAAGATTTATTTCGTCTTCTGGTAAGGCAGCACGAGAAAGCTGTTTTCGGCATGGGGCTTAGTTTTTTTCGGAACGCCGATGACGCTTCGGATTTTTCGCAGGAAGTGTTTTTAAAAGCGTACCGGAGTTTATCGCATTTTGAGGGAAGAAGCCGTTTCTCGACATGGCTTTATAAAATTGCGTATAACACGGCTTTAAACGAGGTCAACAGAAGGAAGGAGTATCACAGCCTTGCGGAAGAAGATGCGGACAAGCTGACAAACAACGCCGATACCCCTGAGCGCGCGGTTTTACGAAACGCGGCGCAGGAAGCGGTTCGCGCGGCGATTAAAGAGCTGCCGGAACGTTTTAGAATTTGCGTTGACTTGTTTTTTTTCTACGACCGTTCGTATCAGGAGATCGAGGTAATTACGGGAATTCCCGTAAATACTATAAAGTCTCATGTATTCAGGGCGAAAATAATATTAAGGGAAAAATTAGAGCAATTAAAAGAATTTTGATTAATAGAAATCAAAAAGGAGCGTAAGATGAATTGTTCAAAGATAATGGATATGTTTTATGATGATGACAATACGCCGATACTCGCACAATTACAGATAGACTTTCACGCGTTTTTCTGTCCGTCATGCGCAAAAGAAATTGAATGCTATCAGCGCGCAAAATTAATAATGAAAGAAGATTTTTTCCCAGTTAGTCAGCGGATAGAAGACGCTGTTATGCTAAAGATAGAAATGGAAGAAGAGGAAACGGCATATACTGCAGCCGGCGCTTTATCTACGCGGGGCTGGGTAATTTCCGGCTTGATCATTTTAATATCGCTTGTTACAGTCTTCTTCGCTTTTGACTTTAAAAACCTTGCAATAGAATCAGGGATGTCGTTCCTTCTTCCTATCGGCATCACAATCGGCATTGTACTGACCACCTACGGCGCTCTTTTTATCGGCAGCCACCTCAAGGAATTATCAGAACGCTTTGGCTTGTAGTAATTACTAATGCGGAATGTGAAATTAATAATTATAATAATTAAATGAAAACATTTAACATTATTATTTTTACCGTCATTATTAGTTTATGTTTCATCTCTTGCGGGCAAAAGCAATCATCACATACAGAGTTCGCGCTTGGCACTGTATGTTCAGTTACGCTTTTTGAGCAGAGTGAAAAATCAATCTACAATGAGGTGTTTTCCAGAATCCGCGAAATAGAAAACCTAATGAGCGTTAATATTCCCTCCTCCGACATTAGCCGCGTAAATGCCGCCGCGGGAACCGAGCCTGTTATCGTACACGAAGAAACATTTAAAGTAATCGAACGCGCTCTTTATTACGCTGAATTCAGCGGCGGCGCATTTGATCTGACGGTGGGACCTCTCGTTTCTCTTTGGGGAATCGGAAAAGAGGAACAGCGCATTCCGCTGCGGCAGGAAATTTTAGACGCGCTGCCTTTAATTAATTGGCGTAATGTTGAACTCGACAGGCAGAAAAAAAGCGTCTTCTTAAAAATCAAAGGAATGTCGCTAGACTTGGGAGCTATCGCAAAAGGTTACGCCGCAGACGAAGCTGTAAAAATAATTAAACGCGGCGGAGTAAAAAGAGCGATAATCGATCTTGGCGGCAATATTGTAGTCCTTGGAGAAAAGAAAGACGGGAGTCTTTGGAATGTCGGTATCCAAAACCCCGATAAAAACCGCGGCGATGTTATCGGCTTTCTTCAACTGACAGAAAAAACCATAGTAACATCCGGAGTTTACGAGAGATTTTTTGAAGAGAATAATCAGCGTTATCATCATCTTTTCGATCCCTCTCGCGGGTACCCGGCAAAAAACGGACTGTTATCTGTCACTTTAATCACGGATATTTCGATGGACGCGGACGCTCTTTCCACGGCGCTTTTTGTTCTGGGTTATGAAGAGGGAAAAAAATTAATCGCTTCACTTCCCGGAACAGAAGCGTTCTTTGTTTTTGAAGACAGGAGTATAATTATGACTGACGGAATAAATTTTACGCTGACAGATAAAACTTTTTATATAAAAAATATTTTATAGCGGCGGATATAAAAATATCCATGGAAGCCATGATAAAATTATTATTAGTATTAAAATAATATATCCAAAAGATTTTGTTTTAACTGTTTTATCTTCTGTTTGCACTTGTTCTTCTTCGCTTAATTCAAGCATCATTGAGTCAATTTCCGCGATAAAATTTTTTCCTGTTACGCGGTATTTTCTGCTCATTATCACGGAAAAAATCCGCAGAGATTCGCACAGGAGATTTCCGAAAGCGCCGGGTAGTTTTAAATCGCGCTTGATTGTAAATTTAGAGAGCATAACAAGAGCCTGTAAAGTAACAGCGCGGTGAATACCGGCTTCCAGAGCGCCTGAAGTTATTTTAAACGCTCCGAAAGAAAATAAAACTTTTCCGTACGGAATAATTAAATTAAAAGCGATAATAAAAGCCGTTATCAGTATTGTAAAAATAAAATCGGGCTTTTTGCCGGAAAGAAAAGCAAGAATCCAGAAAAATAAAAAATGAATCACTCTGAACTCAACGCATGGATTAAACAACACCGCCGGCATAATTAATAATCCGGTTAAAAATAAATCCCTCGCTCCAAAAAAATTATTATATAAATATAATCTTCTATTTGTCATTCATAATTCCTATTAATCATTTTCTTAAACCAAAGAGATTTAGCGGCAAAAATTTCACAGAATATTCCAAGGACGATTCCGGTGATTAAACCGGCTGTTAAAAAAGGCGGCGCGATATAAAAAACATTGTATTTAAAAATAAAAAAATACGCCAGGGCAAGCTGCGCTAAATTGGAAACAAACGCGCCTGCTGTTCCAATTCCGATAAATGTTACCCGGTTTCTGCCGAGTACGCGGCTTAAGGCGAACATCAAAAGGGCTGATACAAAAGTTCCTGTAAAAGAAAAAACAAATATATAAGAAAAAAGAGTTCCTGTTATCAATGCCTGCCCGAAAACTTTTATACAAATTAACGCTAAAAAAGCGCGTAACGGAAAAATGTAAAGAGCGAGCATCAGCGGCAGATTAGCAAGCCCGATACGCATAAAAGGCAGCGGTTTTGGAATCATGTATTCAACAGCGGAAAGAAAGAGGCAGAATGCGCCGAGCATGCATAAATTTCGCGTAACATCTTTTCGCGTAACGTTTTCGTTCACACGCTCACCATGCCAAGCTGTCAATTTCATCATTATTAACGCCGTGAATTATCAATAAAACATTATTGGGAAGACACGCCGCCCACTGCCCCTGCTTTGAAACAAAACCCATTGCGACGCAGGTTTGATTATTGCAGGGAGATGATTCTACCCACGCGCGGTTATCATGAAGCCGCACTATTGTATCACCCAGAGCGCCTGAAACAATTACTGTCTCTTGTGCGTCAAGCGGAAATGTCCATTCGCCGCTCTGCCCCCGGATTAGAACTTCAACTTTATCCTGCTCTTTCATGTAAACGAAAAAAAAAGCGGCAAAAGCAAAAGAAGCGGCAATGAGAATTATTATTATATCCGCGAACTTAAATTTACAGAGCATAATATTGTAATAATGAGGTTATCATAAAACTTCGTTTTAATGCATGCTCATTAATTTCATTCTCTATTTTTATTCCACCTTAAAGCGCGAAACTTCTCTGATTAAAAGCTCGATATTTTGGCGGTTTTCCACAGTAATATCGTTAACATGATGCACAGCGGTATTAATTTCGTCTGCGCCTATAGCCATCTCGTTCATACCGGAAGTAATTTCGCTGGTAATCTTCTCAAGATTTTCGCTCTCTCGGATAACTTCGGTTGAACCGTCAAGCATTTCTTTGGAGCTGCTCTTAACGCTGCCTGTAATAACATTGATATTGCCGACTCCTTCAAGAATCTGTTTAGAGCCGACTTCCTGCTCTTCCATAGCGCGACGGATATTTTCTTCCTGTTGCGCGACTATGTTTACGTTCTTGTCAATCGCGCCGAATTTTTCCAGAACATTCTGCGTTTCGACAGTGATTTTATCTATAGAACTTTTAATGCTCTTTAATACTTCACTGATTGTTTTTGACTGTTTGCCCGACGATTCGGCAAGTTTGCGGATTTCATCCGCGACTACCGCGAACCCTCTTCCGGCTTCTCCCGCGTGAGCGGCTTCAATCGCCGCGTTCATCGATAGCAGATTTGTCTGGCTTGCGATGCTGTTCATCACAGAGTTAATTTCTAAGAGTCCTTCGGATTTGCTCGAAATTTCCTTAATGTCTTCCGCGACAGCATTAAGACCTGAACGTCCGACTTCGGAAGCGTCCAGTAAAGATTTAACATTATCGGCGTTTTTAAAAAGCGTTTCCGTTACAGACCTTGTATTGGCGACCATTTCTTCGATAGCGGATGAAGCCTGAGCGATATTTGTATTTTGATGCTCGACATGTTTATTCAGCTTTCCGATATTAACAGTCACCTGCTCCATTGTCGCGTGAGTTTCACTTACGCTGGCGCTTTGGTTTATAATACGGTTCTTCACACCCTGAATGTTCGATGTTATTTGATTTACTGCGGCGGCAGTCTGATTCATGTTACTTGCTAGATTATCCCCTGTGGATGAAAGAGTATTCGCTTCTTTTCTGATATTGATAACAAGGTTTTTAATTTTTGAAAGCGTCTCATTAAAATATTTTGAAAGGTCGCCGATTTCGTCATGGGATTTTACATGAATCTCATGCGTTAGATCTCCCTCACCCATAGCGATGTCCTTTAATGTTTCAGCGACATCGTGTATCGGTCTTGCGATCGATCTTCCGATTAAAAACGCGATTGCGATTCCGGCAGCCATTAAAAGAAGAGCAATCCATGCGGAAGCAATTATTTGTCCGACTTCTTTCCTGTACTCCGCTTCGTTCATTGATGAATAAAGAATCCACGGGAAATCATTAATATCAGAAAAATATCCCATCCTGTCTTCATTTTTAAATCTGTAATGCGCGAAACCTGTTTTATCTCTCAGCGCAGACGTCACAGAATCTGCGAATGTTTTAAAAGAAGGATCTTTTGCGGCTTCGGTAATCGGATTTAATTGATTTTTTACAAGCTCTCTGTCAGGATGTCCGATGATAGTTCCCTGCGCGTCAATTACATAATAATATCCTGTCTCCATACTGCTGTAGAGAGAAGACACCATACTTGAGAGCGTATCTAATCCGTCTTTACGCGCGATTAAAACGCCGACAACAGGAGCGTTCGGAGTATCATCTTGAAAAACAGGAACTGCGAACATCGCGACAACATTGCCGCTGATACGGCTTACAACGATTTCTATCGATCTCTCTCCTCTCATTGCCTTCTTAAAATAATCGCGGTCGGCAATTTGCAAAACCGCTTCATCAATCACATAACTTACGTTTCCGTCGGGAGTAGCCAGCGCAATATCAAGCGCATTGATGCGTTTTATGTCAGGAGCAAGACCGGGGCGTATAACGCTCCAATCCATGCTTCGAACGCGGACGCGCGCCGCAATTTCCGCCAGAACATCAAGCTGCCTTCCTAACTGCGCGCTTATAATATCGGAGTTGGCATCGGTCTCGGCATGCAGAGCGTCTTCGATTGTACGAATTAATATATTTGAACTTGTGTAAATAATTGAGAATCCAATACCAGCCGAAATAATTAAAATAATTATTCCGAATAATAATGGAATTTTAACGCTTAACTTCATGCTATCTCCTCTATTGCAATCTTTTAAAAAATATATAAAGACCGCCTCTTTATATAATTTTTGACCGAAATTTGTAATTCGTCAAGAAAAAAAACGTGAATTTAAAGAAATAATTAATTTTTTTAACAACTTTACACATTCAAGTAAAACCGATACATTAAAAATATGAAAAAAATCTCTTTAACCGGCATAAAACCTACAGGCGATTTACATATCGGCAATTACTTCGGCGCGATAAAACCGGCGCTTGAACTGGCAAAAGAATATGACGCGCGGTATTTTATCGCCGATTATCACGCGCTCAACACAATGAAAGATCCAAAGGAGCTTAACGCATCGATCAGACAGGTCGCCGCAGGATGGCTTGCTTCCGGTCTTGATCCGGAAAAAGTTATTTTTTACAGACAGAGCTCTATCCCCGAGGTTTTTGAATTGACAACAATGCTGATGGCTTTTACAAGCAAAGGATTAATGAACCGCGCGCACGCTTACAAAGACGCATCGCAGAAAAATCACGATAAAGGCGATGATACTGATGCCGGCGTCAACATGGGGCTTTTTACTTATCCTGTATTGATGGCGGCTGACATCATTCTTTTTGATTCCGATATTGTTCCTGTCGGAAGAGATCAAGTGCAGCATATTGAAATGGCGCAGGACATCGCGCAGTCGATAAACGCAAATTACAAACAGCAGGTTTTGAAAATTCCGCAGGCGGGAGTTCGGGAAGATTCGGCTGTAATTCTCGGGCTTGACGGGCGCAAGATGAGTAAGAGTTATAATAACGTTATCCCGCTTTTCGCTTCGGAAAAAACGTTACGCAAAACTATTATGCGCATAACAACAAATTCGCAGTCTGTGGAAGAGCCGAAAAATCCCGATGAGAGCCAGATTTATCAGCTCTATAAATTATTCGCCGATTCATCCGAACAGGCTGCTTTGGCGGAGCGTTACCGCAAAGGCGGAATGGGATGGGGTGAAGCGAAGGAAGAATTATTCCGCGCTGTAAACCGTCTGCTCTCGCCGATCAGAGAGCGTTATGATGCGATCATGGCTGATATTCCCGCGCTGGATAAAATTCTGGAAGAAGGCGCGGAAAAAGCGCATCCTATCGCGCAGGCAACTGTTAAGCGTTTCCGCAAAGCCGCGGGAATTGATTGAAGGAGAGGTATTTAATGAGTATTATTTCATGCATCGGAAGCGGGAACATGGGGCTCGCTTTGATGAAAAGCATAAAAAAAGAAACAGAAATTTATATAACCGACGCCGATGAAGAAAAAGCGAAGGAATCATGCAAACAGCTTTCGTCAAACGCGAAATATATTTCGTCTAACGTTGAGGCAGCCGGAAAGGGAGACATCGTTTTTCTCGCCGTAAAACCGCAGGTTCTGCAGACGGTGTTAACTGAAATCGCATCGGCGGTAATAAAAAGAAATGACGCTGATATCCCGCCTGTTTTAATTTCGATGGCGGCAGGCTGGTCAATTAAAAAAATTCAAGAAACGATAGGCGTTAATGTCCCTGTCGCGCGTATAATGCCCAACACTCCGGCTCTTATCGGAAAGGGAATGATAGCAATGGCTTTTTCACCGGAAGTTCCCGCGCAGAAAGCGGCGGAAATAGAATCAATTCTTTCCGGCGCGGGAATCACCGATAAAATTGACGAACGTTACATGAACGCTGTCACAGGGCTTTCAGGTTCGGGACCGGCATTTGTGTATCTTTTTATCGAGGCTATGGCGGACGGCGCAGTCCGCGCGGGACTGCCCAGAGACAAGGCTCTTCTTTACGCGGCGCAGACAGTCGCAGGAGCCGCGGAAATGGTTCAAAAATCCGGCAAACACCCCGGCGAGTTAAAAGACATGGTTGCCTCCCCCGGCGGGACTACAATTGCCGGAATCGCCGCTCTCGAAGACGGAGCGTTCCGCAGCACAGTTATTAAAGCCGTGGAAGCCGCTTGGAAACGTTCAATCGAGCTTGGCTAAGAACGCAAGATTTCTTTCCGATAATAATAATATGACCCGAAAATTCGCTCTTACATCAATTTTCTTTCTATTAATTACTTTCTGTCTTTACGCGCAGGGGCTTGAATGGGGAAACCACCCCTATGTTATCCGCGGCGAAGTATATGTCGATTTAGAACCGATTTACATGGGTCATGTTGATTATGAGTATCCGCTTAGCGCCGAAACGGCAGGCAGACGCGCGCTTGACGAGTCATCATTATTTTTTTCCGCAATGATATTCGGCTGGTCTTTTAATTACACGCCCGGAGAAAGAGCAAGACGAATTTCCGAATCGTTGGAACTGACAGCGCTCGGCGAAATAACCTCGGGCGATCCTGCATTGCGCGTAACAGATGCAAAAATTAAAAACTCGCAGTTAAAACTTTGGGCGGATTATCAGCTTAACGATTCACATCAGCGGCGGATGGCAGTTTGGCGCACAGGAACAATTAAAAACGCGCAGGCGGTCGGTTACAGCCCGGTAATATTAGATGAGTATCCCGGATGGATCGCCGTGAAAAAACTGGCGCTTGAAGACAGCGCGAGAGCTGCGTTACGCGCAACATTAAGAGGCAGCGAAAAAAACCGCCCCAAGGAAGTGACAGGTTTTATAAGTCTTGCGTCATTTCCGCGATTTTATGTTGAAGCCGGACGCTGGGCGGCATCTTGCCGTTTCAGAATACAAATAATCGAAATAATCCCGTTTGCCTCTTACTAGCTTCCGAAAAAAAAATATGTTAGTATTTTTACATGGAAAAGAATATTTTAGATATATTAAGAATAGGTATTTTTTATGACGGTTATTATTTTTATAAAGTAAGCAATTATTACAAGTATGAACACGAAAAAAAATCAAGAATAAGCATAAGCGGTCTTCATGATTTTATCAGAAGCGAAGTAGCAAACCTCACTAAAACCGATTCACGCCAGTGCAGAATTATAGACGCGCATTATTTTAAAGGACGCTCTTCGGCAAAAGAGTTAGGTGAGAAAGTTCAAAGCGAAAGAGTATTCGAAGATATCCTGATGAGAGAAAATATTGTAAGTCATTATTTGCCGCTTAGGTTCGGCGATAACAATACTGTTCAGGAAAAAGGGATCGATGTCTGGCTTGCTCTTGAGGCGTATGAGCTGGCGCTCTACAAGCATTTTGACATTCTGGCTTTAGTCGCGGGAGACGGCGATTATATTCCGCTTGTAAGAAAACTCCACACGATCGGCACGCAAGTAATGCTGATTTGCTGGGACTTTTCGTATCACAACGAAAACGGCGACGCGGTGGAAACAAAAACTTCCCGCCAGCTTCAGGAAGAAGTTTTTTTCTCGGTGCCGATGCATCAGCGCATCGAGCAAAGCGATAATCCGCTTATAAAAGAATTATTTGTTCCTGAAAAAACTTTCGACCGCGTTCCGGTAATTTCAAATTTGAAACATGAAAATTCAAACGAAGAAAACGGACAGTCTGTTTCTACAATCTTCAGCATCAATCCCAACGGATTCGGTTTTATCAAAGACGAAGAACGCAATAATATTTTCTTTCATTACAGCAGAGTTACCAACTGTGATTTCACGGAATTAAAATACGGAATGAAAGTAAAATACTCGCTGGAAGAAGACCAAGAGCGCAGTAAACGCGACGGCGCGCCAAGATACCGCGCGATCAAAGTTACGGTTATTGATTAATTTATTTCTTGCCTGAATAAAGCGTAAATTCCATTTTTTCTTTATTTTGAGAAAGCATACTAAGCCATAGATTTTTTTTCTTGGTGATTTCTTTGCTCTTGCGTCCGATACCGCGCATTTTTTCATGAATCTGAACGCCGCTTTTTGCGGCAGTCCATGTTTTAAAGTGCTCTCTAAAAATTTGCGCCGCTTTTTCTTCAACTTCCTTATCAATATGAGTCTCAAATGCGGCAAGAAGAAGTTTGTATTTATCGGTAACTCCGTTAAGATAGTCAAGAATCAATCTGTCAAACAAAGGAATCTGCTCGCTGATAAAACAAAGATGCTGAAGACATTCTACAGCTGTATAATAATCTTCATCTCTGGCATAAGCCTTAAGCGCGGTGCGGCAAAGCTGAACATATGAATCATTATTAATTGTCTGCATTCCTAAAATCGGCTGCGGCGGCGTTACGGAAAATTTCGGCATACTCTGCGCGACCTTGGTAAGCAGCTCCAATAAATCCTGATAAATCCTCTGCTCCCATAAATTCTCGCGGATAGACGCGAAAAGTTTTACTATCTCTTCCTCGAACTTTTCTTTGTAACGTTCGTTTTTATCAAAGAGAACTTCGCAGGTGGGAATCATTACTCCTTTAAATTCGATATGTCCGGTATCAAAAAAATAAATTGAGTCGTTTTGATTAAGAACGCAGTTGTTGCCCGAACTTTCTTTTTGAAAATTCATCATTACTTGTTTGGCGATCATTATTCTTGATTCTTTCGGCGATAATTCATTTGCCCTTGATTGAAGCCTTGCGCCGGAATTTAAAAGAAAACCTGCGAGGTTACCCTGCTCTGTAATAATTAACGGGCTTTGAGTATTGCCGCCAGTGATCCCCGCGGTGATTTTAAAGACAGGAAGATTTTCCGCGTTACCCGAACGTTTTGTCGGAATTGCGGGATCGTTTACTACATTTGTTTTTCCGAAATAATCAATAATACAAAGCGTTACCATGAGAGCGTCAGCCGCGCTTGCCGCGACAACTACCATTTCGTCTCCGCGCTCTCTCTGGCTGATCGCGCCGCATTGAGTCGATATTCGTCTTATCTCGTTTTCGATCGCCCAATCCAGCGTATGCATCATCGATAAATTTTTTCTTGATTCCATGCAGAATTTTGTATAACCGTGAATATCGCACATCGCGACATAGAGGTTTGAAATTTGAAGGGTTTTTTTCAGGTCGCCGGCTTCGGGGAAATCTCTGTCTGCAAGCACCATTTCTTTCCAAAGTTTTTTATGAGTATTCGGGCAGATAGTCGAGAAGAATCCCCAATTAAGCCGCTTTAACAGAAGGAAAGCTCTCATGATTACAGGACCTGTCCATTTGTCCCGCAGCGTAGGCGTCACTAATTCTTTAAGCTTTGAGAATGTCGTTATTTCCTTCGATACGATTTTATCGTATAAAAAGGAGAAAAACTCGTATTCTGTCATTCCGCTGTTATATTCATTAATGTCTTTCACAGATTTACCTAAAGATCATTATAATATATAAGAACGTAAAATAAAAGTAGGAAAAAATCGATATTTGTTGTTTATCATCCCTTTCTAGATTATATTTAACTATATGGAAAACGCCTCAATATTAAATAACTCCGGTATCGCTCTTACGGAGGCAAACCGTCCGTACGAAGCGATTCCATTGTTTCAAGAAGCGCTGACGCTGGAGCCGCAGAACCCTCTGCTCTGGCTGAATCTGGGCATTGCGCAGCAGAAAACCGGCGAGTACTCGCAAGCGATTTTAAGTTTAAAAACTTCGATTAATATTGACGGCAGTTTTTCCGAGGCATGGCATTCGCTTGGGTTGATTTATTACGAACTTAATAATTTTAATATGGCGCAGGATTGTTATTATTCGGCATTGTCCTGCAATAATAACGATCCGAAAATCTGGAACAATTTAGGCGTTGTTTATTTTAACGATAACAATATGGAAAAAGCCCGGGAGTGTTTTGAAAAATCGATAAGCCTTTGCCCTCAATATACCGATGCGCTGATTAACCTGCGCGACACTTGCAGAGAATTGGAAGATTACCGCGCGGCTGCGGAGTTTGAAAGAGTTATTATCGAGATCGAAAAAAATAGGATTTGAATTTATAAAATGAAAATATTGTATGTCGCCGAGCTTGTCGGAAAGACCGGCGTTTTTGTTTTTAAAAAAACGTTAAGCGAATTAAAAAAACGATACCCTTACGACTTTTTGATAGTCGGCGCTGACGGCGCGACAAGCGGAAACGGTCTTGGAGCGGCTCACGCCGGATACATTCACAAATTAGGCGCGAATGCGATAACGTTAGGTGAATGTTGTTTTTACAAGAAAGATTTAACGGCTAATATTGATAAAATGCCGTACGTTCTGCGCCCCGAAAATTTAAATCCTGAGACTCCGGGAACCGGTTTTAAAATTTTTAAGACAAGCAAAAAAGGCGAGAGTATCGCTGTCGCGGTCTTGCTCGGACAGAACGGTTTTACCCGCATACACGCGAACAACCCGTTTACCGCGCTGCCTGAATTACTGGAAAAATTAAAAAAACAAACGCAGTACGTTATCATTGATTTTCACGCGCAGGCAAGCGCGGAAAAGAAAACATTTTTCTACGCTGCGGACAGTCTTTGTTCCGCCGTTATCGGCTCTCACACACGCATCCAAACCGCCGACGAAAAAATAATGCCGGGCGGCACTGCCGTTATAAGCGATTCCGGCAGAACAGGCAGCCAGATGTCTATCGGCGGATGCGACATCAATTCCCGCATCAATGAATATTTAACCGGTATTCCAGACTGGACAAAAGAAGCATGGGACGATCTTGAACTGCAGGGAGTTTATCTTGATATCGATACGAATGGGAAAGCTGTTTCGATTGAAAGAGTTCGTGTGAATACACAGAAGGATTAAGGGTACTTATTATATTACCTGTGCGTATATATTAATTTTCATCATGAGTGTGAACTTTAGAAATTACCGGTATTTAAAAAAATTTTTTTACTTCTTAAATAACAACACAATCGAATGCCATAACCTCTTAAAAATATTTCCCTGTTTATAAGCGCGGGAAGTAATTAAAGGAACTCTGCATAACTCGCCTTGATCGTCTGTGATGTATAAATAACCTGCTCTGCAGCCTTCAGGAATCGGCGCGATTAAGAGCTCAGGTATAACTATTTCGTAATTTAATGAATGTGCGCGGTCTACATAAGAGGTGAAATCAGCGTTATTCGCTAATTTTAATTCAACTGTTTTATCTTTGCCTTTCCATAACCGCGCAGAATAATTCTTTCGCGCTGCTTCTATTTCGTCAGCATTGGGGCGCACTGTTTTAAAATTATCAAAAACCCATGATAAAAGACGCTCGCTGTCTTCGGCGCGGATACGGCTTCCTCCTCTCTCACTGGGAGCGCCCAGTAAAATTAAAACAAAACGCGTCTGTTCTCTTTGCGCAGTCAGCGCGATATTATAGCCGGATTCATTAATAAAGCCTGTTTTAAGTCCGTCTACTCCGGGAAATGTTTTTAAAAGCACATTTTGATTATTTTGAACAATTGTATTAAGCGCGCGCTGCTTTGCTTCAGGTACGTTAGACGCTGCCGGAAAAGCGAACTCCTGTATAGAATGGAAATCATTTAATGCGTTGGGATGCTCCTTGATATAATGACGGCAAAAAACCGCGTACTCGGCGGCGGTAATTCTGTTCATCGCCGAAATTCCCGCCGGCTCTGTAAAACGCGAAACCGTCATTCCAAGGCTGCGCGCTTCAGAATTCATCATTGCGGCGAAATCTTTCACGGTAGGAGCCACGCGCAAAGCTGCCGCAACAGCAGCGTCATTCCCAGAAACTACGGCAAGCCCGGTTAGAATTTCACGTAACGTAACAATCTGCCCGGGCTCAAGAAACATCAAACTCGATCGCGGCGGCTGACTTTGAGCCCAGCTTTCTGTTGTTATCGGAATAATCTCATCGTAAGACGCTCTACCCGCTTGTATTTCTTTCATTACAAGGTGCATTGTCATAAGTTTAGTGAGCGAAGCCGGAGGAATTTGCTCATTGGGATTTTTTGAATAAAGGAGAGAGCCCGTATGCGCGTCAATCAAAACAGCCGCTTTTGAAATAATCTCCGGCGGATTTTCTAAATACGGCGCAAGCTCCGCGGGAGTTGTAAATTGCGCAAAGAGATTTAATTGAGTAATAACGATTAATATTATTAGTAATAAATTTTTTTTCATTTTTATGATTTAAAAAAAATGCAAAATGTGTAATTAGTAATGACTAATTATTAATCACTAGTCATTAGTCATTCAACATTCCTCATTAGTCATTTTTCATTAATCATTCCTCATTTCAAAACTCCGCTTGTCCTACAGCGCGCGGGAACGGAATTACATCCCTGATATTAGCCATACCGGAAATATATTGAATAAGACGCTCAAAACCAAGACCGAATCCCGCGTGAGGCGCTGTTCCGTAGCGGCGAAGATCTAAGTACCAATAATAATCTTCGGGGTTTAAATTCATTTCGCTCATCCGCTTGACCAGTTTTTCAAGATTATCTTCGCGCTGAGAGCCACCGATAATTTCACCTAACCTGGGAACAAGAACGTCCATGGCGCGAACAGTTTTGCCGTCATCATTTAATTTCATATAAAAAGCTTTTATTTCCTTCGGATAATCGGTAACGATGACAGGACCAGCGGCGACTTTCTCAGTGAGAAATTTCTCATGCTCGCTTTGCAAGTCCGCTCCCCAGCGCGGCTCAAACTCAAAAAGACCCTTCTTAGCGGCGGCGGCTTTTTCCAGTTCTTTAACTGCTTCGGTGTATGTTATATGCGCGAATTTTGCGCCCGCAACCTGACGCAGACTCTCTATTATTCCTTTCTCGACATGCGCGTCAAAAAAAGCAAGCTCATCGGCGCATTCGTTAAGCGCGGCGTTTAAAACATACTTAACAAAATCTTCAGCTAACGCCATGTCGTCCTCAAGTTGAGCGAAAGCGACTTCCGGCTCCACCATCCAGAACTCGGCAAGATGGCGGACAGTGTTTGAGTTTTCCGCGCGGAAAGTGGGACCAAATGTGTAAACGCGCGAAATTGCCGTGGCGTAGGTTTCAGCCTCGAGCTGACCTGAAACAGTCAGAAAAGTTTTTTTTCCGAAAAAATCATTCGCGTAATTAATATTTCCCGCTGATAAATCTTTTGCTATAGCGGCTTGCTCTAAAGTTGTTACCTGAAACATAGCTCCTGCGCCTTCGCAGTCTCCGGCTGTGATAATCGGCGTGTGAAGGTAATGAAAATCTCTGTCTTGAAAATATTTGTGTATCGCAAACGCCATGCGGCTTCTAAGGCGAGCCACCGCGCCGAATGTATTAGTGCGCGGACGAAGATGCGCAATCTCGCGAAGGAATTCCATTGAGTGCCGCTTTTTTTGCAGCGGATAAGATTGAATCGATAACGCTGGATTATCATTCGAGACAGTTTCGGCGGGAGCTTCGCCGAGCACAGAAATTTCCGAGGCTGCGATTTCAACAGCCTGCCCGGAAGCAGGAGACGCTGTAAGTTTTCCTTTTATTTTAACGGAAGCGCCTGTAGTAAGAGAGGCGATCGCGTCTTCGGTTTTCGCGCTTAGACCCGCGCTTCGATCGAAAGTACATTGAATACCTGCAAAACAGGAGCCGTCATTCACTTCTATAAAGACAAGATTCTTCATGTCTCTTTTTGTTCTGACCCATCCATGTATGGTAATTTCCTGAGATTCCGGTTTTTCAACAAGAATATTTTTTATCAATTTTGGCAGCATTGTTTTATTTTACAGCGGAATAAAAATATTATCTACTAATAACACATTAGTAATTTCACATTAGTAATGTGCTCCTCTTGACATAATTTTACCAATATGCCATCATTTAACATGGAAGCTAATTATTTTACTGAAGGTCTTTCTTACGACGACGTACTGTTACTGCCGGGATATTCCGAAATACTTCCGAAAGAATGTAATGTACAAACAACTCTTTGCGCCGGAATCAATATAAAAATTCCGATAATTTCCGCGGCGATGGATACGGTTACAGAAGAAAAACTTGCCATAGCAATCGCGCTTGAAGGCGGCGCAGGCGTAATTCACCGCAATTTAGACCCTAAAGAACAAGCGCGTCAGGTATCAAACGTAAAGCGGTATCTAAACTGGATAATCGAATCCCCTGTTACAGTTCCGGAAAACTCCCGCATCAGCGATGTCAGAACGTTAGTTGACACTTACGGAATCTCGGGGCTTCCGGTAGTTGATTCAAGCGGAAAAATTAAAGGAATAATCACTAACCGCGATCTTCGATTCTGTTATGACGATACTCTGGCGGTTACAGATGTAATGACAAAAGAGTTAAAAATAATAACCGGAAAGCCGACTGTAGAAAAAGCGCGCGAAATTTTCAGGCAGCACAGAATCGAAAAACTTCCTGTGGTTGACGATGACGGAAAATTAACAGGGCTTATTACAGTAACCGATATGGAAAAAAATAAAAGTTTCCCGAACGCCGCTGTTGATAAAAGCGGAAGATTGATAGTGGGAGCGGCGGTTTCTCCGCAGGATTTTAAAACGCGTATACCATTATTAAAAAAAGCGAGAGTGGATTTTATTGTCATCGATACAGCGCACGGCGATTCAAAAAATGTTATGGAAGCTGTCAGTCAAATAAAAAAAGAATTTGATATTCCTGTTATCGGGGGAAATGCCGCGACAAAAGACGGCGCAAAAAGATTGATAGACGCAGGCGCGGACGCGATCAAAATCGGCATTGGACCCGGATCAATCTGCACAACTCGCGTTGTCGCAGGGATAGGCGTTCCGCAGTTTACCGCTGTTTTAGAATGCGCGGAAGTAGCGGCAAAATCAAACATTCCGGTAATCGCCGACGGCGGCATAAAATTTTCAGGAGATATAACAAAAGCAATCGGCGCGGGAGCAAACGTAGTAATGATAGGCAATCTCTTTGCCGGATTAAAAGAAGCGCCCGGAGACGAAATTATTTTTGACGGAAGAATTTACAAAGAGTACCGCGGAATGGGCAGCATGGGCGCAATCGCAGACGGAGCAGGCGATCGCTATCAAATGGGAAAAGACGAAGAACCTGTCCCGGAAGGAATCGAGGGACGCATTCCGTACAAAGGCGAACTTCGTTCTTATGTGAATCAATTAGTCGCAGGTCTTCGCAAAGGTATGGGCTACTGCGGCTGCCGCGATATCGACGAATTAAAAAATTACAAGAAATTTGTAAAAATCACTTCAGCAGGACTTCGCGAAAGCCACCCGCACGATGTTCAGATAACACAAGAAGCCCCAAATTATTCAAGAATATAGTGAGTAATTAGTTGACATTGAACAGTAAGTTATGTAACAAACTGGATATTTTATATACGAAGGTATGCACAGCGGACTTCATTCAATTTGATCCTGTGCAGTTTCCGCGTCGTTTTAAAAAACGCGAAGATATTGAAATAGCCGCGATACTTTCGGCGGCTATCGCGTGGGGGCGGCGCGGCATGATTATCCGCTCTGCCGAAAAAATGTTTACACTGATGAATAACTCGCCGTACGATTTTATTATGTCCGGCAGTTATAAAAAATTAAAAAACAATAACATACACCGTACTTTTTTTGAGAGCGATTTAAAATATTTTTGCAGAGGACTTGAATACTGTTATGCGAAATACAAAAACCTTGAAAATTTATTTTCTTCCTGTTCTGACGTATGGGAAGGTTTCAGTTTATTCCGCGAGGAAAACGCAAAAGCAAACAGGGGATTGTATTCAAGGCATGTATCAAATCCCGGTCAGGTGGATAAAAACGGTTCCGCCTGCAAGAAATTCAATCTTGCTCTGCGCTGGCTTGTCCGCAAGGATACTGTAGATATTGGTTTATGGAAAAAAATAAAACCTTCATCCCTTTTCATTCCCCTTGATGTTCATGTTTCGCGCACAGCAAGAAACCTTGGTCTTCTGGAACGGAAAGCAAATGATAAAAAAGCTGTGATTGAATTAACGCACAAACTGCGCGAGATTTGTCCCGAAGACCCTGTAAAATATGATTTCGCTCTTTTCGGCGCGGGAGTAAATCAGCTCAGCTAACGTTCGCCTATCAATGTTTTTAATTCCTGTATCTCGCTGATTATTTTACTCCGCTGGAGTTTTTGAAAACGAGATGGTATCATTTCTTTTGATGTACATTCCAAAACAGCGACGAGATTTTGCAGCTCAACTTCGTAAGGATGATCGGCGGGAACAAAATCGTTCATCGCTTCTTCCATATCTTCGCGTTTAATAAAAACCCGATCTCCCATTGCGGCGAGAAGTTCCGCGCGTTTTAAAACAGCTTCCAAATCCGCGCCGGAATATTCATGATCATATTTTTTAAAAAGATCGGAAACGGAAAAATTGCGGATATCTAAATCAAGTTTACGAACAAGAGTGTTAAATAAATCTTCCCTGTCTTTTTTTGTCTCAGGATAAAAAAGCGCAAGATGCTCCTCGGCGCGTCCCTGTCGTTTTAAGTCGATTGGAATTAAATCCGGGCGGCAGGTGATTAAAAACCAAATAATTTTTCCGCGGTATTCGGTGTTTCCCATAAACGAAGCAATCTGCGCAAACACGCGGTTGCTGGTTCCCGAATCGCCTTCTTGATTACGGTCTCCGAGGAACGCGTCAGCTTCATCAATCATTACGCCGACAGGAGACATCGCGACAAGAATGTTAAGCACTTTTTCCAGATTCGATTCTGTTTCACCCTGCCACTTTGTTCTAAAGTTGCGGAACTTCACCATCGGGATTCCGATCTCACCCGCGAACGCGTTAACCATAAAACTCTTGCCTGTTCCGACAGGTCCCGCCATCAAATAACCCATCGGCAGAACATCCGGTCGTCCCTTCTTGATCGCTTTAGCGGCGTTTTTAAAACGCTTCTTTACAAAATCGTGGCCTGATACATGAGAAAGATCGTAAGACGTTTCCATAAATTCTAAAAGCCCGCCTGCTTCGTTCTCGATTATTTCTTTTTTCTTCTGCCTCATAATTTCAAGCGACAGCGGCTGCTTTTTTTCGTAGCTCTCAGCTGTCAGACGGTTTAAGTTCATTAGATTGAGACCGGAAGTAATCGCCGCTAATCCTTCGGGAGATAATCCTTTGCCAAGAAGGAGTTTTCCTTCTTTTTCTTTTGACAGAAGATAACTTTCTCTGATTCTGGTATCAGGAAACGGAACATGAATCTTAACAGTTAAAGGAGAACTTGTTAAACGCGAAGTAATATCGGAAAGATTTTCCGTTAATAAAATAATTGATATATCACTTCTGATAAATTTAGGATCTCTCGCCCATCTGTTAAATGTCACCATACAGTAGCGATCGCGGTCTGAAAGACGGATCAAATCGCCCGCGGGAACAATTGTCTCGGCATCATCAATTATTAAAACCTTGCGGCTCTTTACGCTTTGAGACAGAAAATATTTTTCCAGATACGTAAAACATTTTTCAGGATCATTAGAAATAAAATCGCTCTGATCGACATCTGAACTTAAACTAAACTGCGGAACATCGTTAAGATAATTTTTTTCCATTTCCGGTTCGCAGAATGTAACGCCGCTTGAGCAGTCGTAGTACGCAATGATATCCTGATTGCCGAAAATAATTTCCGAGATATAATCCTGCACTCTCTTAAAAGTGAACTCGCCTTCCTTGCGTTTATGAGGAAGAAAATCTCTTATGTTTCCGTGAAGTATATATAAATTCGCGGTTTTCGATCCGTAATTTTCCGCGAGCTCCTGCGCCCACACCGGCAGTATTTTTATATACTCGTTGCTTCTATAAATATATTGATCTGACATCTCCCCTCCCAAGGATGAATAAAACTATTGTTTTAAAACTAAAAGTTTTTTAACTAAAGTTTATTACTTTTATCCGGCTTTATTTTACTTAACTCCGCGGAAGCAGCCAGCAATTCCTTATCTTTAATAATTTCTTTAATCTGCGCAGGCAGACGATAAGTCCAGTTAAATTCATTCGCTGTTCCGGGAACATTTATACGCTCATCATCGGGATTTTCCGAATACCAGTTGTTGGAAAGATGAAGTAAATCCTGAATCTGAAACACTCTGAAACGAGACCTTGCCGCCGCGGCTTTTGATAAAATCACTTTCGCTGTTCCCGGGTTATAAACTTTCGGAAGCGAAGGCACGCCGATAAATCCGGAGAAATTCTTTTGATCAACTTCTTTTTCCCACCACTGACGAACTGTGGAGCTGTCATGCACTGCGGGCGTGCAGACGCTAAGCTGAGGATATTCACTGAACGGAATAAAAGGCTGTCCTTCCTTGTCCCACGCGCAGTGCCAGCGGACAACGCGAAGCCCGAAAATTTTTAATTTGCCAAGCGCTTTCGGAACGCAAGCCGGAACTGCGCCTAAATCCTCCGCGCACGGAAGCATTGAAGAGCTTTCAACTAACACGCTTAAAAGTTTCATTCCCTGCTGCGCCCAAATTTTTTCCGATTTCTTATAACGTTTTTCCAAAAGCGACTCAAGTTCTTTTTTCTCGTTGTCTGAAAATGATTTGCACGCTTTTGTATTCCAGTAATACCAAATCGGCGCGAACTTTCCTTTGGCGTATTCAATAAAAAGCCTGTCTTTCCATTTTGTCATTAAAAAATTACGAGCTGCAGGATGAAGCGACAAAGCGTCAATATCTTTTTCTCCCTTGATTTTCTTTTTAAAAAGCCATAATTCTTCGTTACCAAGCTGAGTAAGCGCTTTTGAAAAGGTTTTTTCTACCGCGGTTTTTAATTCTTTCTCGCTGTAGGAACTTCCCCAATTATTTTTTAAAGCGTCCCAGACTTCGCCTGTTTGAATATGCGGCTGAGAAACCCAGCGGATTCTGCCTTTATCATAACCTAATTTTTTTAAATCGCCGGAAGTGACAGGATTAGATGGCACATAACGTCCCAAAGCCGATGAATAATCGTACTGCGAGCTAGCCCAGATTCGGAAGAACCCGAGAACATGATCGATTCTGTAAGCCTGATAATATTTTTCCGCGACAGACAGGCGTTTTTTCCACCACGCAAAATTATCTTTCTCCTGCGCTTCCCAGTTGTAAATCGGGAAACCCCAGTTCTGACCGTCAGGGCTGAACATATCAGGAGGAGCGCCTGCCGATAAATCTCTGTTAAAAATTTCATGATGAGCCCAGACATCACAGCTGTCTTCGTTCATCAATATAGGAAGATCGCCTTCCATGATAAGTCCCGCTTCCGTTATCGCTTTTGACGCGGCGGAAAATTGAACATCAAGAGCCTCTTGAAGCCATGCCCAGAAAATATGATCTTCGCGCAGATTCATGTCATTCCATAACGCATCGATCTGATCGGAAGTAACAACGCTGTACTCCTTCCAATCTTTCCAAGATTTTTGATCATTTTTTTCTTTTAATCTTCTGTATACGGAATATACTTTAACCCATGAATTTTTTTTAATCCATTCTGATAAATCGCCGGAATCCGCGCTCTTTAAAATATTATCTTTATTCGCGCCGAAAATCTCGCGGCATATTTCAAGTTTTTCTTTTAAAATTTCATAATGAGAAAACCGCTTGTATTTATCGAATTTTTCTCTCGCGGTTTTTATGCGGATTTTAACAGAGGAGGAGGCTGCGCTGAATTCATTTAGTCCTTCGATGCTAAGGTACAGAGGATGAAGCGCGAAAGCTGTGAGGCTTGAGTACGGAGAGCTTTCAAAACCCGTATCATTTACAGGGAGAATTTGGATAAGTCCGATTTTCATTTTTTTACAAAGATGAGCGAATTCAATAAGGTCAGAAAATTCCCCTACTCCGATTCCGTTCTTTGTACGAAGAGCGCCGACAGGAACCGCAGCGCCAATCATTCTTTTATTAACCGCTAATTTATCCATAAACACCTCTTTATTGTAAGATTATACATCAAATTTACTTAAAAAAACAAGATATTAATAAAAGATTCACGCCTGTCTTTAATTGATTTAATAAGGTATTTGCAATATAATTGCATAAGTATAAATATTATTTAAGGAGTAGAAAATGAAATCATCACGCTATTTTTTTACATCGGAATCTGTCGGTGAAGGTCATCCCGATAAACTTTGCGATCAAGTTTCTGACGCAATTCTCGACGCCTGTCTCAAAAAAGATCCCGAGAGCCGAGTCGCATGCGAAACATTCGCTTCTACTTCTTTAGTTTTAATCGGCGGTGAAATCACAACCGAAGCATTTATCGATTTTCATCATCTTGTGCGCGATATCGCAAGAGACATCGGTTACACAGACCCGGCGTACGGTCTTGATTGCAATTCAATGGCTGTCCTCGACATGATTCACAGTCAGTCGCCTGATATTTCACAGGGTGTTTCCGGAACGGGATTGAAAAAATTTAAAGGACAGCAGGGAGCAGGCGATCAGGGAATGATGTTCGGCTTTGCGTGTAACGAAACAAAAGAACTGATGCCCATGCCGATCACTCTCGCTCATAAAATTTTAATCAATGCTTCTAAGCTTCGCAAAAACGGAACAATCAAATGGCTGCGCCCGGATTCAAAAAGTCAGGTGACTGTTGAATACGACGGATACAAACCTGTTCGCATCGACACTGTTGTTGTTTCTCATCAGCATGGTCCTAATGTAACATATAAAGAAATTGAATCAACAATAATAGAAAAAATTATTAAGCCGGTTTTAGAGCCGACAGGATTTCTTGACAGTAAAACAAAATATTTTATTAATCCTACGGGAAAATTTGAAATCGGCGGACCGTTCGGCGACACAGGATTGACAGGCAGAAAAATTATCGTTGACACATACGGCGGAATGGGACGGCATGGCGGAGGCGCGTTCTCCGGCAAAGACCCGACTAAGGTTGATCGTTCGGCGGCATACGCGGCGCGCTATGTCGCGAAAAATATTGTCGCGGCAAAATTAGCTGACCGCTGCGAAATCCAGCTTGCTTACGCAATCGGAGTGCCCTTCCCTGTTTCTGTCATGGTTGATACTTTCGGCACAGCGAAAACCGATGAAGCCAAAATCGAAAAAGCCGTTTCAAAAGTTTTTGATTTAAGCCCCGCAGGCATCATCAAAACACTCGATCTCCGCAGACCGATTTATCTAAAGACAGCGTCTTACGGTCACTTCGGCAGGTCAGAATTCCCGTGGGAGAAGACTGATAAAGCTGATGAATTAAAAAAAGCTATCGGATAATGAGCAGTGAATATCAATACTGATAAGGCGAAGGAATTTTGTCAGAGGCTTTTTTACGCTTATGGTTTTTCAAAAGAAGATAGTTTAATTATTACCGATGTTTTGATCAGAGCCGATCTTTACGGAATCGAATCGCACGGCATTCACAGGCTTGTACGTTATGATCAAGAAATTACTTCCGGGCAAGTTGATATCAAAGCGGTATGGGAAATTATTCACGAAACGGGAATTTCCGCGGTTATCGACGCAAAAAAAATGATGGGACAGGTCGCGAGCGTTAACGCTATGAAACTCGCGATTGAAAAAGCGAAAGTTTCCGGCTGCGCAATGATTACGGTTCGCAATTCAAATCATTACGGCATCGCAAGTTACTACACCGAAATGGCGGCGGATAATGATTTAATCGGCATCTGCATGACAAACACAGAGGCAATCTGCGTCCCCACTTTCGGAGCGCAGGCGATGACAGGCACTAACGCTATGGCTCTTGCTATGCCGGCCTCTCCTTATCACTTTTCTTTTGACGCAAGCACAACAGTTGTGCCAAGAGGCAAGCTCGAAGTCTACAGAAAAAATAGCGAGCCTCTGCCTGAAAACTGGGCGTTAGACGCAAACGGCATACCAAGTCAGGACGCGGCACTAGTAATCGACAACATCATTGCCAAAGCAGGGGGCGGCATCGCGCCTCTTGGCGGGTTGGGAACTTTACACGGCGGACACAAAGGTTACGGACTAAGCGTAATTGTCGATCTTTTTTCCGCGGTGCTTTCAGGCGGTCTTACTTCAAATTATGTTAACAGAAAAGCTGATCACACCGGCATCTGTCATTTTTTCATGGCGATAGATTATGGTATTTTCGGCGATAAAACAGCTATTAAAAACGGAATGTCAAAATTTTTGCAGGAAATCCGCGAAAGCAAAAAAGCTGAAGGCTGCGACCGAATCTACACCCACGGCGAAAAATCAACGCAGATGATGAAAGAGCGCGTTACAGGGCAAATCCCCGTCAACGAAAAAACGTTAGACGAAATGAATAATATTGCGAAGAGACTTGGGGTTGAAGGGATTTATCAGACTTAGATTAATTCGGGAAAAGATAACAAAAATAAAAACTTATTAATATCATCGTTATTATTGACAAATTATAAATGTCTTCTGTTATTATAATCCACTAACATATTTTCAAATTTTAAATGTTCAAGTAAATCATCTAAAAGCTTATGATAATCAATTTTTGACTCTTTACCTTTGGTAAAATGTTTTTTGGGATATCTTCTCATATTATTTACAAGTTCATTTAAATTATGCTCATCAAAAATTGTTTGATTAGTATTGTCTTTTTCTTCCGTTATTGCGCCCATCATAGTAATGGATACAGCATGTGTAAAATTACTTTGCGCCTCTATCCCTGTATTATCTCCGTATTTAATAAAAAGTTCATAATAATATGCAAAATGACATATTTCATGCGCTATTATTATTGATGCAAAAATTTTAAACGCTGAACCTTCGATTTTATCTAAATCAACATAAATTATAAATGTATAGCCGTTTCTTTTTGTATGAGCTGTATCATCCAATAATACTCCAAGTACTACTATATCCTTCTCCAGTTTATCTGGTATTATTGCTACATTAAAATATTCCTTGGCGTTTAGACTGATTTGTATTCCAAAATCATCTTCCATTGATACTGCGCTTCTTGTTGTAAAAAATTGACCTGCCAGACTATCTAGCAGGTCATGAAAATGTTTTGCTTGAATCATTCTTTTGTTTTACGCCTTGCTTCTATTTTTTTATACAAGGCTGGAGCATGTTTTTCTGTTAGTCTTGTAGCTAAATCCAATGTATCAAGACTAATTCCTTCATTCGTTGATGCTTGTACAACGTCAACGATACCCTGCGCTCTCGCAGCGCGTAACGATGCTTCCTTGCGTTCTTCAAATGATGCTGTTTTCATACAGATCTCCTAATCTAACAACCCTCCTTACGGGCTCCCCGATTAATCAGCCTAAGGATTTAACATAGTTTTCGGGCAATTTCCACTGACCTACGGTCAGACCGAACTGATAATATTATAACATCAGCTCCTAATACCAATATACAATATTAGACTTATTTAATCAACCATTTCTAGAACAATCTATGCCATAAAATCTGGGAATATTTAAAATATTTTCCTTTATAAAAGTTCAAGTAATTTTCGTATTTTTTCTTTTGTTTGTTCTTTAGTACAAAAATCAACGGAAATAGGAAAAAATTCATGAGGATTAACATCTAAGGCTTCAGCAATTCTAATCAATGTTAGAACAGAGGGTTGTTTTTTGCCTTTTTCCAGATTTGCAATAAAACTCTGGGATAAATTTGAACGTATGGATAATTCCATTTGGGATATCCCATTTTTAACACGAATTTCCTTTATTTTATCAATAATATATTGTAATTGGTCTTTTATATCCATTAAGTAAAAATAATGCTCTATAGGTATTGACACAATGTTCTTTAGAATATATTATATAACTTATGGAAATATTATTGTATTTCCATAAAATTAGGCAAAAATAGCCAAAACAGGAGAAAAGCTATGGAAAAGAGAAAAAGCTGGTTGGGAATTCTGGCAGTTGTGCTGGTATTCGGGGTAATGATTATTGGATGTAAGGATGAAGAATATCCTGCTGAACTAAAAGTAACAAATAGTACATCTGTAGGAATCACATTGGTAGAGTTTAGAGATTCAGGTATTGTTATAAAAAGCGACAATGTGACAATACCGGCAGGTCAAAGCAAAAATTATGAATTAAATTCTGATTTTTACGGATCAATAAAAATTGTATTATCTCCTTTAGGGATTCCAGTAGTTGAATGTATAATTAGTAATGTTACTTTATACCCTGGTTATGAAAAAAGCGGTAAAAGTGGCGGAAAACTAAAACCTTCTAAGAAAGAATTACTTGTTAGCGGAAACGTATTATCTGGATTTGAACTGAGTATTATAGATCTATAATAATTTTTATAGGTAGAAGCTTTTCCAAAAACTTTCGAACCAAAGGTTCGCGATTTTTGGAAAGCTTCCTTTTTTACGGCACATAACAAACGACAGATATTGATTCTATATTCCTCATCAATAATTCCATTACTCACTCCGCGTTAATTACCATCCCTTCTCTAGCGATAATGATTTTCGGATCAATACTTCCGGCAAAATTTTTTCCAATTTCGTCAAGCTTAGCGTCCGATCGCGTAGGTTCATGATGAAATAAAACTAATTGTTTTACATTCATTGCGGCGGCGTTTTTAATGGCGTGTTCGTAAGAGCAGTGACCCCAGCCTATATGCGCTAAGTATTCATCTTTTGTATATTGCGCGTCATGAATTACAATATCAACGTCTTTGATAAACTGCCTGATTTTTTCATTTTCTTCTTCGGCGGCGGTTTCTCCCTCTTTCGCGCAGTCGCCGTCAGTAAAAAGATTGCGGAAAGGTTCGTGATCATAAACGGTCGCGATTGATTTGTTTTTATAATTAAATCTGTAACCAAGACAGAAAATCGGATGACTTAAAAATTTTGTAGTTACTGTTAAGCCGTCCCTTAGATCGAATGTTCCTTCATTTAATTGATTATACTCAATTTTTGCGGAAAGCTCTCCGGCGCGCACAGGCCAGTATTTATGAGAAAGCTGATTTTCGATAACGGCTCTCATGTCTTCATTTTCCAATGATACAGGACCTGTAATACTTAACTCGGTTTCCGGTCTATAAATCGGAGTGAACATCGGAAGACCCATAATATGATCCCAATGCGTATGTGTGATAAATACTTCAGCTTTAATTTTCCCGAATTTCGGTAAATCATTTTTAATAAGCCAGTCGCCTAAAGAACGCACTCCGGTTCCTAAATCAACAATGATCAAACGATCATCGGCTCGTATTTCAAGGCACGAGGTGTTTCCGCCGTAAATTACAGTATCTTGACCGGGAGTCGGAAGCGATCCGCGAACGCCCCAAAAACGAACAGTTAACATTTTTTTATATTATTATAAGATCAGGATATATGCAAGAATACTTTAGCTCTTTCAATTTCGCTGTATAATTTTTCCATTACATCGGTAAAAACATCTTCATCAAGCCCGATGACTTTCCAGATATCGCTGTCCGGTTTTTTGGGTTTCCTGTCGCCGGCAAAACCGACTTCGTAAAGAAGCGAAAAATAATTCGCTGCAGCAATCGTGCATACAATATGTTTATGATCGCCGTTATAATTTTTTATGTTATGATGATTAGCGATAACGTCAAGAATCGGATTGTCGAGTTTCCACGCCATAGCGATTAACCCGCCCGCTTCCTGATGATTAATGCCAAGCGTTTTATTTTCAATTTCGATGAGAGAAATATGTTTCGTATCGGCTTCATTAACCAATTTTATATAATCGGAAGCAAGAACAGCGTTAAGTGAAATTTTTCCAAGATCATGAAGCAGACCCGCTGTAAAATATTCATTGTGATACTTTGAATCGATTCCTTGTTTCTGCGCAAGCAATTTAGCGGTTACGCCGACGCATAATGAATGAAGCCAAAATCCTTCTAAATTAATCCCGTTAATATCTTTATTTTTCGGCAGAATACTCAAGACAGCGGTTGATAAAACAAGATTTTTTACAGTATTAAGCCCAAGCATTGTTATCGCTTTGATAACCGAAGTAATGTGAGTCCCAAGCCCGTAATAAGCCGAGTTAATAAGACGAAGCAGTTTACCTGTTAAAACAGGATCAAGAGAAATAACCTGATTAAGGTCCGAAGGATTTACATTTATATTTTTGCAAATTTCAAGTACTTTTCCCGCGGATATAGGAAGGCTGGGTATATCGGAAATATAATTAATTATTTTTATTCGTAAATTATCCTGCGTCATTAGAGACCTGCCAGAGGACGCGCTGTCGCTTCGGATGAAAATTCCCCGGCGTTATCATTATAACTTGCAACCCTGAAATAATAAAGATTTCCGTTTTTTAAACCTTCAATCAGAACGTTATTCGCCATACCGACATCAATAGGCGATTTTCCCAAAGCGGCGCCGTTTCCGAATAATTCTCCGCGAACCTGGCTGTAGTAGACAAGATACCCCTGCGTATCAGGAGACGGGCTGTGTTTCCATTTTAACGTCACTGCGCCGTCAGAAGCAACTGCGATTAAATTACGCGGCGGCAGCGGAGGCTCTTGCGGGCTATATACAATTTTTAATTTTTCAAGATATGGGCTTGTCTCTCCGTCCGCTGACGGATAAAAATCCGCGGCTATTTGCACATAACGTCCGTTGACCCCGGAAATCTGCGAGCCCGGAGTAAAGCTTACCCATTTATTATTATTCATCTGATACGGATTATCACCTGCGCGTATAAAGAAATTTATTTCAGAATCATCGGAAAATCGAAACCTTCCGTTATCGCGGAACTCATTCACAGAACCGAATCTTCCGCCTGCCGCGTCAATTTTGATGACGCTGCCTTTGTATCCTCCAAGATCGACAGGTTTTGTTTCCATTCTGCCGCCGCCTGCGGAAAATTTCTCTACTGATGATTTCCCAGCGCATACACTGTGAATTTTTACTTCATCCATTAGACCCGAAAATTTCTCTCCGAGTAAAAAATTTCCGCTGCCGCCGATAACAGGCGTATAAACTTCGCTGTTTTCACGCGCGTTTTTAGTCGCATAAACGATAACTTCAGATACGCCGTTGACAAGATATTCAACTAGACCCGTAGATGCGTCAAAGCGAATTAAATGATGACTCCATGTTTTCGGAACGATAGGAGTAATCCCTGCAAACTCAATATTGATTTGCGCTGATTCGTCTGTCGATGTAAAGAAATTTACAAACGACCACTGCATCTTATTTTTAGAAGCCGAGCAGGAAATTCTCTGCATTGTGCGGTTTCCGTTTATTGTTTTCGCGGCATTCCAAGAAAAAATCTGCTCGCCGTTTTCCATATTAAAAGGATTCAGCCAAAACTCAATAGTAAAATCTCTCAATCTATTACCCGGCGTAAACAAAGCGTCACGATTACTCGGTTTAATTATAATAGGTCCATTATTCGCCTCAGCGCCTGAGCATCCGAACACAACGGCTCCCGAACCGGCTCTGGCGGAATGACGATCCGCAGTTTCAACATCAGACGGAATTGTAAGAATGTAACGCCCTGAGTTATCTCTATAATATTCGGCGCTGCTTTCGTTAAACGAAATATATAAATCAAGAGCGGACTCGTTTACCGCCGCAAAATTCCCCGTAACTCCAAAGAGCGCTGAATAACCGGCGGTTCCCTGCGCGGACGAAAGAAGCAGCACAGAATACGGGCGCACATTTTTAGCTTCGGTAATGCCGTTCTTTATTTCGGCAGAGATCCAAGTTAACTCTCCGCCAAGCGAAATCGATTTTTCATCGATAGCGAAAAGACTACCTGAAATAATCAGGAAGATGTATAATACACAAATAGGAAATATATTGATTCTCATGGTTTTCTACTATATTATCGACAAAAAATTATATGGATGATCAAAAAAATACGAAAAATTATCTTGATAAATTAAAAACCGCCGCTTTAGACGCTCCCGCAGAGCCGGGTGTCTATATAATGAAAGATGAAGATGGGCAGATAATTTATGTCGGCAAAGCAAAATCGTTAAAAAACCGGGTAAAATCCTATTTCGCGGGCGGAAAAGACATAAAAACAGCCACTTTGATGAAGCATATCCGCTCGTTCGAAACCATAATTGTATCAAGCGAATACGAAGCGCTGCTTTTGGAAAACACGCTGATCAAGCAGCACTCCCCAAAATACAACATCAACTTGAAAGACGGAAAATCCTACCCTGCTATTCGCATAACGCACGAAGATTTTCCGCGTATTTTCAGAACGCGCCGGATTGTTCATGACAACAGCAAATACTTCGGACCTTTCCCCGACTCGCAGGCTGTTAATTCGATGATCGATTTAATCGACAAATTATTTCCTCTTCGTAAATGTAAACAGATAAGAAAAAAAGGACCATGTATGTATTATCACATCGGCAGGTGCATGGCTCCCTGCTGCGGAAAAATCAACAAAGAAGATTATGCGCGTCACGTTGATCGGGTGATAAATCTGCTTTCAGGAAATACCGACGCGTTGATTATCGATTTAACATATAAAATGCACGAAGCGGCAAGAACACTGCAATTTGAAAGCGCCGCAGAAATAAGAAACACGATCAGAGCGATAGAAAATCTCGCCGGCGAAGACAGCTCTGTTGAGGATTTAAATCCCGAAGACAGAGACTACATCGCATGGGCTAGTGAAGGAGTGCTCACGACATTTACGGTTTTTTCGATGCGCGGCGGAAAAATGACAGGCAGAGATTTATACCGCACCCGCTCCGCCTCTGACGAACAGGAATCAGCTGAATTATTTATTACAACATATTACGAACCGTCAAAATTACCTCCTGCTAAGATTTTCCTGCAAAATTTTATTTTAATGACAAATGAAGAAAATAAAAATGAGAAAAATTCTCATCCCACATTTTTAAATCCTGATTCCTCATTATATAATTGGTTTAATGAAAAATTCAGTTATATTCCTGAATTAATTATTCCAACAGAAAAACATCATTGCGCGATTCTCGCGATGGCGCGTCACAATGCGCAGGAAGATTTGCGCAAAAGACTTAAAGAAAGAGGCGCAATTCCCGCTCTTGATGAATTAATGAAATCGCTTGATCTTGATACCCGGCCGGAAAGAATCGAAGGGTTTGATATCGCGCAGCTTGACGGCAAACATCCTGTCGCGTCTTTAATTTCATTTAAAAACGGAATACCTGACAAAAAAAACTACCGGTACTTTAAGCTGCGAACTGTTATCGGAATTGTTGATGATTACGCGGCAATGCGTGAAGCGGTGAGACGCCGTTACTCCCGGCAAATCAAAGAAGGCAAAGAATTGCCGGATTTAATTTTAATTGACGGAGGCATCGGGCAGGTAAACGCCGCGAAGGGAGTGTTAGACGATCTGGGATTAGATTGCAAAGTTATTGGAATTGCAAAACGCGAAGAAGAGCTGTGGCTGCCCGAAGCGAAAGAGCCGATTGTTTTATCACGTCAATCCGAAGCGTTAAAAATTTTGCAGCATGTGCGCGATGAATGCCATCGTTTCGCGACTGGTTTAAATCAGAAGCTTCGATCTAAAGATTTATTTTTTCCGATACTTGAATCAGTCGAGGGTATAGGTCCTGCGCGGGCTGCCGCGATCATGAAAGCTTACGAGTCTTTAGAAAATATTGCGTCTGCGCAGCCGAAAGAAATTGCTGAGCGCTGCAGAATCAGCGTAGATACCGCGCGCGCAGTAAGGGCTGTTACGAAATTGCATTTAACTGAACGCAATCAATTAAAACAGTAATTGAAAAATCGCAAAAATAATGATAAATTAATATTCAATGTTACATATAGGTATTGATGTCGGTTCTACAACAGTTAAAGTTATAGCGATAAAAAACGGAACAAACGAAGTAATTTTTTCACGGTATGAGCGGCATAACGCATGCCAAAGCAATAAAGTATGCGAATTCCTTCAGGAAATATTTTCGAAATATCCGCATGAAATATTCCGTCTTGCTCTCTGCGGCTCCGGCGGCAGGACAATTGCCGACATGCTTCATGTTCCTTATATTCAAGAAGTTGTCGCCAATTCCATCGCTGTCAGAGAATTTTATCCGCAGGCAAAAGTCGCGATTGAGCTTGGCGGTCAGGATGCGAAAATTGTTTTCTTTTATCATGACAACGCGTCGAATAAGCTGACAGCGAGCGATATGCGCATGAACGGAAGCTGCGCGGGAGGAACAGGCGCATTTATCGACGAGGTCGCTTCTCTCTTACGCACTCCTGTCGAGGAGTTTAACGCTCTTGCCGCAAAAGGCACGCAAGTTTACGACATCTCGGGGCGCTGCGGCGTTTTTGCGAAGACCGATATCCAGCCGCTATTAAATCAAGGCGGACTTCTTCCCGATATCGCGCTTTCAACTTTTCATGCTATCGCAAAGCAGACAATCGGCGGACTTGCGCAGGGGCTGGAAATAAAACCGCCTGTTGTGTTTGAAGGCGGACCTCTGACTTTTAATCCAACACTGATAAAAGTATTCGCAGAGCGTCTTGGGCTTAACGATTCGCAGATAATTCTGCCGCCGAATGCCGAACTCTTCATCGCATACGGAGCGGCTCTTTCGATTAACGAAATGTTTAAAAATGAATACGCCGCGAAAACAGCGGACTTTAGTCCTGAAGCTGCTCTTACTACTCTTTCGATGTACCGCGAGATAATCGCAGGCAGCTCTCTAACGCGTAACATAAAATTTTTCGATTCAGAAACAGAACACAGCGAATTTATTGCGCGTCACAAAACGCAGTCAATTAAAAATGATTTAACAAAAATTAAAAACGATGAAACGCAGCGCGGGGAACCGCATCGTAATATACGCGGGGAGCTGAGCTGTAATTTGCGCGTATATATCGGGCTTGACGCTGGTTCTACAACAACAAAATTTATTTTAATGGACGAAAACGAAAATATTATAGATTGTTTTTACAGTCCGAACAAAGGCGAGCCGCTTAAGGTTATCAAACAAGCGTTACTCGACATGCATGAAAAATATAAATCAGCGGGAATAAATCTGGAGGTCGTTGCTCTGGGTACGACAGGTTACGGCGAATTATTATTCGACAAAGCTCTCGGTGCAGATTTTCACACAGTGGAAACAGTCGCTCATGCAGCCGCAGCGCAAAAATACATTCCCGGCGTAAGTTTCATTCTTGACATCGGCGGTCAGGATATGAAAGCGATAAATATCTCAAACGGAATTGTCACAAACATAACTGTTAACGAAGCGTGCTCCTCAGGCTGCGGCTCTTTTTTGGAAACATTCGCGCAAACATTGCAAATCCCTGTCACTCAAATTGCCGAAGCGGCTTTCAACGCAAAAAATCCCGCAAAATTAGGAAGCAGATGCACAGTCTTCATGAACAGCACGATCATCACAGAACAAAAAAACGGCAAACAAGCCGATGACATTATGGCGGGTCTTTGCCGCTCGATAGTTGAAAATGTTTTTACAAAGGTTGTGCGCATTTCAAATCCCGCGCAGTTAGGCGATAAAATTGTTGTTCAAGGCGGCACTTTAAAAAACGACGCAGTGCTTCGCGCTCTTGAGCAATACCTCGGAAAACCGGTAGTGCGCGCGCCTTTCCCCGGCGAGATGGGAGCAATCGGTATAGCCCTTCTTACAAAACGCGAAATCGCTGAACACGGCTACACCTCTCCTCACGGAACTGCCGATCACTCGCGCTTTATCGGTTTTGACGCTTTAAAAGATTTTAATTACACTCAGGAAGCAAATTTAATCTGCCCGTTCTGCAGTAATAATTGCAACCGCACTCTTGTCCGCTTCTCCAATAATTTAACGTGGGTAACAGGCAACAGATGCGAACGCGGCGAGCTTGTCGGCGATCCGGAAAACCCGGCGTTACGCGAAGAAGCAAAAAAAAGAACGCATCTGATTAATTCTGTTCCTAACATGATTAAAGTCCGCGATGAATTAATTTTTAAAGACTATCCATTTTTAAATATACTGCCGCAAAAAGATATCACAATCGGGATTCCGCGCGTCTTGGATTTTTGGCGCAATATGCCTTTTTGGAAAGTTTTTTGGGGTTCTCTGGGATTTAAAACTGTAGTATCGAGTAAAAGTTCCCGAAAACTTTACGAAAAAGGAATTCAATATGTGGCAAGCGACACTGTCTGCTTCCCCGCAAAACTCGTTCACGGTCATATCGAGGATTTAATAGAAAAAAAAGTAGACAGGATTTTCTTTCCTCAAATAAACAGACTTCCGGCTGATAACTGTGAAAAATTCAGCACATTTACCTGCCCTGTTTTAAAAGGCTACCCGATTTCTATAAGATTTTCGAATAACCCTGAAGAAAAACATAATATTCCGTTTGACACTCCGATTTGCCACTGGTTTTCAAAAAAAGATCAAGATACGCAATTATGCTCGTTTATGAAAGAAACTTTTAACATCGACGAAAAGCATGTGCTTGCCGCGATAAAGCAAGCTGAAAAAGCGTTAGATGATTTTAACATGGAAATGACAGCCGCCGGAAAAAAAATAATCGATGATACGCAGGCGCAGGGGAAATTCGCGGTTGTTATCGCAGGCAGGTATTATCAATATGATGAACACGTTAATCATAATTTATCAAGATATTTTACAAATCTTGGAATTCCTGTGCTCACTTTAGATTCACTTCCTGATTTAAAAAAGATTGATTTAAGCAAATCACGCATAGAAATTACAAACAATAACCAAGCGCGTATTTTATCCGGCGCGATTTACGCCGCAGAAAACCCTTTTCTTGAATATGTCTACATCTTCAATTTCGGGTGCGGACATGACGCCGTTTACACAGATGAAGCGGCGCGGCTTATGAATGAAATCTCCGGTAAAACTCCGCTTATTTTAAAAATGGACGAAACCGATGTAGCGGGACCTCTTCGTATCAGAGTACGCTCGTTTTTAGAAACAGTAATGACGCGCCGTAAAATTGTTTCGCATAACGTAAAACCTCTGGGTGATCCGTATCCTGTTAAGCTGACTAAAAAAAATAAACAAAAGACAATACTTGTCCCAAACGCAAGCAGAGCATTTTGCCTTATTTTATGCGCTGCTATGCGCAACAACAAATTCCGCGGCGAGCCTCTGCCGATGGGCGGCGCCGAAGCGATCGCGATGGGAAAAAAATATGTGCACAACGATATGTGCCTGCCGGCGCAGGTTGTAATCGGCGAAATAATTCTGGCTCTTAAGAGCGGTAAATACGATCCTGATAATACAGCCGCCGGAATGGCAAAGGTAATATGCGACTGCCGCCTTTCAAATTATATGCCGCTTACAAGAAAAGCTTTAGACGAAGCGGGTTTCCCTCAGGTTCCTGTAGCGACAACCGATATGTTTGATTATAAAAACGCTCACCCGGGCATGAAATTTACGCCTCTTACTTACGGCAATTTTATCTGGGGTATTATTCAAACAGACGCGCTTGAATATCTTCGCAGGAAAATCCGCCCTTACGAACTGCAGAAAGGAGAAACCGATAAAATTACAGAAAATGCTTTTTTAGAAATTGCCGAAGGATTATCGAAGAGCGGAATAGCCGGAACTATCAAACCGTTTAAAAAAGCGATTAAAGATATGAGTAACATCAGGTACGATCGCGCAAACTTAAAACCGCCTTGCTTAATTCTAGGCGAATATCTTTTAACCTTTCATCCGGGTTCAAATCAAGAAGTAGAAAAATATCTTGAAAAAAACGGAATGGAAGTTATGTTCCCGCGCATGTACGGCATATACCGCCATCTTTTTTTACAGCATACAATCGCCGAAATGAAGGAATTTAAAGTAAAACACTCTCTGTACGATACGTTATACGCAAAGTTTGGCAGCGCTTTTATGGATTTTGCCGTTAAACAAATAGATAAAATCGCAAAGGCGCATCCTTTATATCATCCCGATGTAACGTTAGATGAAATTTCTAAATTAAGCGATCACATCATGCATCACTCGATTTTATCAGGCGAATCATTTTTAATTTCAGCGGATATTCTGCATTACGCGCAAAAAGGCGTAAAATCCTTTGTTATTCTCCAGCCTTTCGGATGCCTTCCAAATCACATCTGCGGACGGGGTGTTATCAAAAAACTAAAAGATCATTTTCCCGGCATTCAAATTCTGCCGTTAGATTACGACCCGGATGTCAGTTTTGCGAATATAGAAAACCGTCTGCAGATGCTGATAATGAACGCCCGAGGTTAAACGCCTTCTTTTACAATCTCGATTTTAATTCCGTCGTTTAGATCAACTTCGTCTTTCGGCGGAATCGTTACGCGCAATATTCCGTTTTTGTAAACAGCTTTTACTTTTTCCTGCGCATATTTATCAAGCGGCACAAAATATTTTTGCTTTTCGATGTCTTTTAATTTTAAGCGGCGTTTAAAGTAACGGACATTTTCTTCCGCCGCCTCTGTGCCGAACCTCGCGCTAAAAACCATGTAATCGCCTTGGAACGACAGGCTTATATCCTTCTCGTCAAAACCGGCAAGCGCGAATTCAAAAACCAGCGATCTGTCATCAGTCATAAGGACATTCATCGGAGGAAATGAATAATTGGGATAAAAGTCAGTGTTTTCGTCAAAGAAAACCTTGCCGAAAGAAAACGGTTCATGCCGAAAATGCTGATTACCGGTATTTGGGTTGCACTTGTTAAAATTTCTTTGGAATTGATTGTTAAATTCCTGGGCTGCGTCGAATATTTCATCAAAAATATTCCCCAGATCCATGTAATTTCTTGTACCTTTCATAGGATACTCCTTCGCCGACAATTTGTCAGCCGCAAGAATGCTTTCGCCATTCTCAAAATAAAATAAAGAACCCTCATGCGAGCGATCCTTAGAGACTCAACGGTCTCATATTTGAATTTACGATTAAATAACCGAAAAGTCAAGTTTTTTATATGCAGCAGCTGACTTAGCTGCTGCTTCAGTTGCCGCCTCAGTTGCTGCCTTAGCCTCTTGTCAAAATAAATAAAATTTCTTAAAATAATCAAAAATGTTCATTTTAATTTAAAAAATTATTTGATAATACAAAATAAGGAGGAGTAATCGATATGACATTATGGGATTTTAAAGTCACACCATCTGCCCGTTACCACGGGGAACATAGGCTTGGGTTGCTCTTATTATGATTATAAGATCATGGATATATTGCGGTTCAAGGCTTCATGCTTTGAACCTTTTTTTTTGTTGTAAGGAAAACAACATGTGCAGAAACAATGTTTTAATAGAAAATGTATTGCTCGAAATAAATAGAGGCATTAAGAAAGGAATTAACTCGGATATCCTCGCTCAGAAATACGCTTTATCGGAAAGCCATTTACGCAGGTTATTTAAATTCGCTTTTAAGCAGTCAATCTCAAGTTACATCCGTTCACGGAAATTAACGGCGAGTCTTAAAGAGCTGTTGGAAAGTAATGAAAACATAATCGATATCGCGCTTAAATATGATTTTGATTATGAGCAGTCATATATAAGAGCTTTCAAGCGAAAATACGGATCAACGCCCGGCAACTACCGCAGAGCATATAGGATTTTAAAAAGGAATATGCCGTGTTTAACCAGTGAGGAGTTTGATGTAAAAAGCGAGGAATGTGAAAAATTTTCTTAATAGCTTTCCGCCGCGCCGCCTGACAGCAGTTTAACAGCAGAGCTTGTACCGATTCTGCAGGCGCCTGCTTTTATAAACGCTTCCAAATCCTCACGGGTTTTGATTCCGCCTGCGGCTTTTATTTTTACGTTTGCGCCGATGTTATTTTTAAACAGCTCGATGTCAGCTAATGACGCGCCTGCTGTCCCAAAACCTGTCGATGTTTTGATAAAATCGGCTCCGGCTTCGGTTACAATTCCGCAAAGGCGGCGTTTTTCGTCTTCTGTTAAATAGCAGGTTTCTATTATTACTTTTAAAATTTTTTCATTGCATGTTTTTTTTAATAATTTAATTTCCTCAAGAACATAATCATAATTTTTATTTTTGATATCGCAGACATTTATCACCATGTCGATTTCGTTTGCTCCGCTTAGGATTGCCCGCTCTGTTTCAAGAACCTTTGCCGCTGTTATCGAATAACCAAGAGGAAAGCCGATAACAGTGCAGATATTTAAATTCGAGTATTCGTTACGGACAGGTTTCACATAACACGGCGGTATACAGACAGACGCTGTTTTGTATTTGACAGCTTCATCGCAGAGGACTCTTATTTCTTCCCACGATGAAGTCATTTTTAAAAGAGTGTGATCGATACAGCCGAAAATATCTTCGCTTTTCATAAAAAAATAAAAAATAACCACAGAGGCACACAGAGTGTTACGCGCAACATATTAATCATGACACTCTGTGAAACCCTGTGGTAAAAATTTCTTCATTCCTCCGGATTATCAGCCTATTTTATTCAACGCCATTAAAATAAAGTACACAAGGAATACAATTGTCGCGCCTAACAAAATCGGATGAATATCTTTTATTTTCTTCTGGCAGAGTTTGATGATTGTAAAGAAAATAAATCCGGCGGCGATACCGTAGGAAATGTTATACGCGAATGTCATAACCGCGACTGTTAAGAACGCGGGGATTGATTCGTCAAGTTCCTTCCATTTGATATCAACAAAAGATTCAGCCATCATGATGCCGACGATGATTAATACCGGAGCTGTCGCCTGTGCTGGAGCCATACCGAAGAGAGAAACCAGCGGCAGACAAATCAGGAATAAAAGCGCCGTAACAACCGATGTTAAACCGGTGCGTCCGCCCTCGCTGATGCCTGAAGCGCTTTCGATATATGTTGTTGTGTTTGAAGTTCCAAAAAGTGCGCCGATTGATGTCGCGGTTGAGTCCGCGAAAAGCGCCTTATCCATTTTCGATTTAAAGCCTCTCGATTCGTTAAGCGCAATTTCGTCGGCGGCGTCAAAAATACCGCTCTTGCGTCCGGTGCCGATTAACGTACCGATTGTATCAAATGTATCGGTAAGACTGAAAGCGAAAATCGTAATCAATACAAGGAAAAGTCTGTCGCCGTTAAAAAGAGTGCTAAAGCCTGCGTCTCCGAAGAAAGCGAAAGAAACTTCGCCGAATCCGGAAAGAGCCGATAAATCAAAAATCTTTTCGGGAACGTGCGTTACACCCATCGGAATACCGATTATAGTAGCCGCGATAATACCGATAAGCATCGCGCCTTTTACTTTAAGCTGCATTAAAACAACTGTAAGAACAAGACCGATAAGAGCAAGAATCGGACCTGCGGAATTAAATTTGCTAAGCTCCGGCACAGCGTCCGCGCCCGGAGTAAAGCCGAGCGAAGTAGAAACAAAATTGATAATACCGGCGTTTTTAAAACCGATGTAAGCGATAAATAATCCTATGCCGCCGCCGATCGCAAGCTGAAGCGATTTAGGTATCGATTTAATAATCGCTTTGCGAAGTCTTGTAACAGTAATAATAATGTTAACAATACCGCAGATAAAAACCATGGCAAGAGCTTCGCGCCAGCTAAAACCAAGCGCTCCGCAGACAGTAAACGCGAAGAATGCGTTTAATCCCATACCCGGCGCAGTCGCGTAAGGTACTTTCGCGACTAAACCCATTATCAATGTTCCGATCGCAGCGGCAAGAATTGTAGCGACAAAGACGCCACCCCAATTCATTCCGGTTGACGACAGAATATTGGGATTGACAAACATGATATACGCCATTGTAAAAAATGTCGTAAGACCGGCTAGAACCTCAGTGCGAACTGTTGATCCGTTTTTGGAAATTCCAAAGAATTTATCCATACAATATCTCCTTATAATAACAATTACTTCGTATACAAAGGTCTCTCCACATATTTTGTGTGGAGCAGTTTATGCGCTTTATGACAGCCGGGTCCTTCTTTAAAGAAATCCTTATAAACTTCATTAATGGAAGGATTCAGATGAGAGCAGCGGTACTTCGATTTCTCATCATCGGAATAAAGACCGCTTGTGCGCTGCTTGCGGATATCATCAGTGCATCCGTAAGGTTGACCGCCGCCTGCGACACATCCGCCGCGGCACGCCATTACTTCTATAAACTGATAAGGAACTTCCTTCTTTTCTTTAATTGCTTTGCGGACTTCGTCAAGCACTGCGGCAATATTTCCCATCTGATGCGCAACCGCGATTTTAATTTTCTTTCCGTTCAAATCAACTTCGCCGGTTTTTACGCCGTCAAGTCCGCGGGCAGTTTTAAAATTGATATCAGAAAGTTCTTTCTTGGTTACAAGATAATACGCGCTTCGAACAGCAGCTTCCATAACACCGCCTGTAACGCCGAAAATTGTTCCGGCTCCTGTGTACGGTCCCATCGGATTGTCAGCTTCTTCATCATCAAGATTGAGAATATCGATGCCTGCCTGTTTGATCATGCGGGCAAGTTCGCGGGTTGTGATAACGATATCGACATCCCAGCCGAAACCTGCGCTCTTCATATCATCATTGCGATGGTTTTCCCATTTCTTCGCTGTGCAAGGCATTACAGACACTGAGTAAATTTTGTTACCGTCGATTCCCGCTTTTTCTGACCAGTATGCTTTAATCATCGCGCCCATCATCTGCTGAGGCGATTTCGCGGTCGAGAAATTAGGAATTAAATCCGGATAATATTTTTCAAGGTAATCTACCCATGCAGGGCAGCAGGATGTAATTAACGGGAGCGTTCCGTTTTCTGTAAGCCGTTTTACAAGCTCGGTTCCTTCTTCCATAATTGTAAGGTCAGCGGAGAAGTTAGTGTCAAAAACTGTTTTAAAGCCAAGACGGCGGAGAGCGGCGTAGATTTTTTTGGTAAAAAGAGTTCCCGGAGGAAGACCGAACTCTTCAGCTAACGCGACGCGGACAGCCGGAGCGATCTGCACTACAGGATGTTTTTCTTTATCCTGAAGAGCGTTCCAAACATTGACAGTATCATCGCGTTCGTAAATTGCGCCGACAGGACAATGCGCGGCGCACTGTCCGCATTTAATGCACGGACTTTCACCTAACGGAGCGTCAGCGGCGCTTGCGATTTTTCCTTTTATTCCGCGCCCGAGGAACTCTAACGCCCAAACATTCTGCACATCCTGACAAACTTTTACGCATCTGCCGCAGCGGATACATTTATCGGGACATAAAATAATCGAAGGACTCGATTCATCTACAGGCAGATTGCTGTTTACTTTTTTGAAAGGCGCTTCGCGCAATCCGAACTCCGCGGCTAAAGTTTGAAGCTCGCAGGAATGACTGCGCGGACACTGAAGACAATCATCGGGGTGATTGGAAAGAATCAATTCAAGAACTGTTCTTCTAACCGCGATAATTTCCGGATCGTGGGTAATGACGCTCATGTTCTGCTCGCATGCCGTACAGCAAGCGCGCACCATTTTCGCCGAGCCTGCCATACGCACAATACAAATACCGCATGAAGCCCACGGCGCGAGATCGGGGTTATAACAGAGGGTAGGAATTTTTACGTTCACCTTTTTCGCGGCGTCAAGAATTGTTGTCCCTGGTTCTACTTCTATCGATTTACCGTTTATTGTTATGTTGATCATATTCTCCTCCCTTAACTCTTAATAACCGCTTTGAATTTACAAACAGCCTGACATTCGCCGCATTTAAGACAATCCGCCAGATTAATTTTATACGGCGGTTTTGGTTTATTTCTATCAGGGTATTTCTCGTCATCAATAACGATGCAGTTCGCGGGACACTTCTTCGCGCAAAGTCCGCAGCCGATACAATTATGCGGGTCAATTGTAAAACTTAAAAGTTTTTTGCATTTACCGGAGCGGCATTTTTTATTGTGAATATGCTCAATATATTCTTCGCGGAAATTTTTCAATGTTGACATAACGGGGTTAGCCGCTGTGCAGCCTAACATACAAAGCGAGGCTCTTGTCATCGCATTGCCGATTTCCTCAAGTTTTACAAGGTCTTCGTCAGTTCCCTTGCCTTCGGCGATTTTTTCAAGGATTTTTAAAATCTGAGTTGTGCCGATGCGGCAGGGCGAACATTTTCCGCAGCTTTCATCGACGCAGAAATCCATATAGAAGCGCGATACGTCAACAACGCAGTCATCTTCGTCCATGACGATCATGCCGCCTGAACCCATCATTGAGCCGTTAGCTGTCAATGTTTCAAAATCGATATGAACATCAAGCGATTTTTCGGTGAGGATGCCGCCTGAAGGACCGCCTGTCTGCACGCCTTTGAATTTTTTTCCGTTTTTGATGCCGCCGCCGATATCGAAAACAATTTCGCGTAACGTTGTGCCCATCGGAACTTCGACAAGCCCCGAGTTTTTAACTTTTCCCGTGAGCGCGAAAACTTTTGTTCCTTTGGAACCTTCGGTTCCGATTTTCGCAAGCCAAGCGCCGCCTTTCGCGGTGATGACAGGAATATTCGCGAATGTTTCCACATTATTAATAATTGTAGGAAGCTGCCACAAACCTTTATTCGCCGGGAACGGAGGTTTTGGAACAGGCATTCCGCGGTTACCTTCGACTGATTTGATGAGCGCCGTTTCTTCGCCGCAGACAAACGCGCCTGCGCCGAGCCGAATCTCAATATCAAAATCAAAACCGGAACCTAAAATATTTTTACCTAACAGTCCGTATTCGCGCGCCTGCTTAAGAGCGATTTTCAAACGCTCAATCGCCAGCGGATACTCGGCGCGGATATAAACATACCCCTGATTTGAGCCGATCGCTTTACCCGCTGTGATCATGCCTTCGATGATTGAATGCGGATCGCCTTCGATAGTGGATCGATCCATGTAAGCGCCCGGGTCTCCTTCGTCCGCATTACAAATAACAAACTTTTGATCTCCCTTTGCGATACGGCACAAATCCCATTTACGCCATGTCGGGAAACCAGCTCCGCCTCTTCCGCGAAGACCGGAAATTTTAACTTCTTCTATTAATTGTTCCTGCGTCCAGTCAAATAAAACTTTTTCAAGACCGGAATAGCCTTCGCGCGCGACATATTCATCGATGCTTTCAGGATCGATAACTCCGCAGTTACGCAAAACTACGCGCACTTGTTTTTGATAGAAAGGAATATCCTCTACTTTAGTTAAATCCTTATTAACGTCGGCTTCATTGTAAAGGAGGCGTTTAACTTCTCTTCCTTTGACGATATGCTCGGCGATGATTTCTTTCGCGTCATCAGGTTTTACGTCAACATAAAACGAGTCTTCGGGCAGAACCTTGATAATCGGACCTCTTTCGCAGAAACCGAAACAACCTGTTTTTACAATCTGCACCTGTGGTTTAACGCCTTGTTTTTCCGCTTCGGCGTTAAGCTGATTAAAAAGCTCCGCGCCTTTATTGGATTCGCATGCCGTTCCGCCGCAGGTCAGGATATAATGGTTATATGCCATATTAAATCATCCCCCTTTTATTTAATGCCTAATATATCAACGGCAGGACGATCGAGGATATATTCACCTAACAATTCCTTGCCGATTATATGTTTTTGAATAATTTCTTTGGCGACTTTTATGTCCACATTGCCGTAAATTACAGGCGGCATTCCGGGAACGACTATCTCGACAGTCGGTTCCGAATGGCAAAGCCCCATGCAGCCGGTCTGCCTTACAAGACATGAATCCGCGAGCTTGTTTTCGTCAAGAGCGGAAATAAATGTGTCGAGTGTCTGCTTAGCTCCTGCCGCGATTCCGCAGGTACCCATGCCGACGATAATCTGCGTTTCTTTTCCGTCAGTGTCGCGCTTGCGCAGGTCTGTCTTTTTCTCATCTCTAAGTTTTCTTAAATCATCAAGACTCATCTTTGCCATAAAATCACTCCTCTTCCAATGAATTTAAATATTCTTTTAACATCATTAAATTGCTTACATCTTCAAAACCGCCGATCGCCTCAGACAGTTCCGATTTACTTATCTCATACTCGTTTTCAGTTCCGCCTTTTTGTTTTTTCCGCCGGATAATAATATCCGCTTCGCTGTTAAACATAAAAATCGTTCTGAACATTCCGGGAATGTCACCTAACGGCGGCATATCAACATTCGACGTATCAAACCACGCTGTAACTTCCGTCCCCTTTCCTTTTTCGGACTTTATGTCCCATCCTCCGCCTGACTGCTCAGCCGTTTGAATCAAAAACGGAAGACCCAGTCCCACCTTGCGGTGCGGATGCTTAATTCCGTCAGTAACAAAAGGATCTGTCGCTCTTTTTAATTCCTCCTCTGTCATTCCCTTTCCGTTGTCTTTAACAAGAAAACGGAATTCCTTTTCGTTCTCGCTGACTTGAAGTTCCACAATACCCGCTCCGGCTTCCGCGGCGTTTTGCGTAATGTCGACAACCAGATCAGCTAACGTCCAATGCATAAGAAATCCATTTTAATTTATACATTTTGATATTTGGCTATTATATCAGGAACCATTTCTTTGGTGAGTTTGCCGAAGGTATCGGCTCCGACTGTGATAACAGGAGCAAGACCGCAGCAGCCTACGCAGCGTACGGGATCAACGGAAAATTGTCCGTCTTCTGTAACGCCGTCCGGCTCGATTCCTAAAATTTTTCTTGTTTCTTCAATTAAGTCCTGAGAGCCTTTAAGGTAGCAGGCTGTTCCCAAGCAAACTGAAATTTTGTATTTACCGGGTTTGGTTGTTTTAAAAAAGTGATAAAAGGTGATAACGCCGTAAATCCGCGCAAGGCGAATTCCTGTAAGGCGCGAAAGCATTTCCGCCGCAGGGCGCGAAATATATCCGAATATTTCCTGAGTCTTATGGAGAATCATGATAAGACTCCCCTCTTTTTTCTTCCATTCATCAATAAATGTTAATAATTCCGCAGGAAAAATAATATCCTTTTCATTATTTGCCATATGTCCCCCTGTGTAGATTGATTATATCTTTTATTTGGTGAATTGGCAAGTTGGGAAAATTGCACTCTTGTCTTAGCGCGTTTTATAAGTTATTCTGATAAAAAGAGGACAAAACGTGGGTGATTCCAATTCTATTCCGATAAGCACTACCGACTCGCCGGCTGTTGTACTGGAGCTCATTTATCAGCTTAAAGTAAAAGATGTAATGACAAGCGCGGTAATTTGCGCGAAAAAAACCGACACTCTTCGTTATATTCAGGCTTTGATGCGGGAAAATTACATAACCGGAATTCCAATCACAGAAGGCTCTAGTCTAATCGGATTAATTTCTATCGACGATATTGTCACTGCTTTAGACAAGGGATATATCGAGTCAACAGCCGAAGAAAAAATGACCCGCAAATTAATCGTGCTGGAAGACGATATGCCGCTTTCGTTTGCGATTTCTTTTTTTAACAAATACCGGTACAGCCGCTATCCTGTCATAAACAAAAGTCAGGAGCTTGTGGGGATTTTAACGCAAAACAATGTAATCAGCACGCTTTTAGTCGAAATGAACCGGGAAGTGTTAAGGCTTGAAAAAGCAAGCCAGAAAAATAAATCAGGGAGAGGTTATTCGGAAATGGAATTTGCCACGACCAAATTGAATTTTGAATTAGCCGGACGAGCGTCCACAGAAATAAAAAAAGCACTAAAATCGCATGATATCGATCCTCAAATTATCCGGCGCATCGCGATTGCAAGTTACGAGCTTGAGATAAATCAAGTTGTTCATTCAAACGGAGGAACAATAAGCTGCTCGATCCAGCCGGACAGAGTGATAGTTGTCGCTTCGGACTCAGGACCGGGAATCGCAAACATTACTCTCGCTCTACAGGAAGGTTATTCCACGGCGAGCGAACTTGTCCGCTCTTTCGGATTCGGCGCAGGCATGGGGCTCGCTAACACAAAGAGGGTCAGCGACGAATTTACGATCGACTCAAAACTCGGCGAAGGGACAACTGTGCGTTCTGTGATATTTATAAATTCACCGAAAGTCGAGTCGGGGATTTCGCCGTTATGACAATACGCGAAGCCGCGGCAATGTTAGGCGCGGAAATTATTCAGGATCAATTTGATGATTCAGAATTGAAAGGCGCTTATACTTCCGATCTTCTTTCCGATGTAATGGCAAACGCAAAAGAAGGAGGAGCGTTAATCACAATTCAAGCGCATAAAAACACAGTCGCTGTCGCAACTCTTGTAAATATTTCAGTTATCGTTTTATGCAACAATAGACCTGTCCAGGATAATGAAATGCTGGAAGCGGCAAAAGATGAAGGCATAGCTGTTATCCGGACAAAAGAAAATCAATTTACGGTTTCCGGAAAACTCTACGCTGCAATTCAAAAAAAATAAAAATGCTTGCGGATTTTCACAATCATTCATGTCTATCTCCGTGCGGGTCCTTGGATATGTCTCCAAGCGTAATCGCGGAAACTGCCGCGGCGAAAAAAATAAAAACACTGGCTCTTACAGATCATAATTCCGCTCTTAACTGCCGCGCTTTCGGTTTTCATTGCAAGCGCTTTGGAATTATTCCTTTTTACGGACTTGAAGTTACAACCGCGGAAGAAGTTCACATGGTAACTCTTTTTTCAAATCAGGAAGCGGCTGTTGAATTCGGGGAGTACATTTATTCGATCATCGTGCCGTTTAAAAACAATCCCGAAAAAACAGGCGATCAAGTATATGTTGACGAGGAAGACGATATTATCGGAGAAGTTGAATTTTATCTTGTAAACGCCGCGGAAATCGGAGTGGATTCGCTTTACGCGAAAGCGTCGCAGTACGGCGGCATTGTGATCCCCGCGCATATCGATCGTCCCGCGTTTTCAATGACAAGCCAATTCGGAGTTTTATCGAAAGGACAATGGGCGGCGGTGGAATGTGTCCGCATCCCGCCTCTTTCAAAATTCGGAGATAAAGATTCACCGCTTTTAGATACTTATCAATATCCGTTGATTACGGGATCGGACGCTCATTATATTGAACACATCGGCAGGCGTCCTTTTGATTTGGAAATAAATGAAGAAGAACTGCTCCCGAACGGCATCGAAAAAGACGCCGACATCAACGCGTTAAAAACCGCTCTTGCGAAAAGAAAAACCGGCGAATAAAAATTTTAAATTATTAATTCCGCATTGATAATTCGTAATTACTATATCTGTCTTGTTCCGCCTTGTTTGAGACCTGCTTCGTACAAGAGACCGCAGGATACAAACATGGGTATCTTAGTTCCGCAGAGAATGATATCAGACTCGATAGCCATATCGATCATATCAACAGACGGGATTTTACCGCGCACAAAAATAATCGCATGAATATCTAGTAATTCCGCGGTTCTGATAACCTGAGGGTTAACAAGCCCCGTAAGAAGCAAAACCTTTTCTTTAACAAAAGCCATGACATCGCTCATTAAATCGGCGCCGCAGGCAGAAAGGATCTCCCGATCCCCATTTTCTTTACCGCAAAAAAACTGTCCGTCCAGCAGTGATACCGCTTCCGCTACTGTCATATTTACCCTCCGATAAAACAATAAGGATAGTCTATCAGAAAAAAAATATTTATACAAGCTTTATAAATACCGGAATATACGTGTAATTCTCGACAATTCCTTAAAAAAGGTACATAATATACCTATGAATATCGATCCGCAATCGATACAAAAACAAGATTTATATAAAAATTTAAGCAAAGAAGAAATTGATTATATAATCTTACATTCAGAAATATTAAATTTATCAAAAAATAAGGTTTTATTTTCGTCGGGAGATAATGCCTCGCGTTTTTATATCCTTACAAGCGGAGATATCCGGGTTTTTAGGAAAAAAGACCGCGGCGAGGAAGAAATGGCGCGTTTTACTTCCGGCGATACAATCGGCGATTTTGACTTCGCGCGTGGAGCGCGTTATGACGCTGATGCTGAAGCTGTGAAAGATTCGCAGCTGATTGTTTTTCCGTCGAAGGGTTTTTCTATTGATTCAATGATTCTTGAAAAGCCTGATATCGCGTGCAAGATCAAAATGAATGCGATTATAATGATGACAGCGCGCATAAAATCCACTAACAGATTAGTGCTTGATAATATGTCTTGGGTGCAGAATTTACACAGACGCGCTTATGAAGACGCCGGCACAGGTCTTTGGAAACAGACTATTATTAAAGATGAAATCATCGAAAATTTAAAAAAACCGGCAGCGTTAATAATGGTAAAACCGGATCGTTTTAAAAAACTTGTTGATACTAACGGGCACAGCGCGGGAGACGAAGCGATGATTAAAATAGCGTTAATCTTAAAAAATTTTACCCGCATTATGGGACACGGCTGGGCGCTGCGTTTTAAGAGCAACGAAACAGGATTGATATTTGATAACTGCGGTGAAGAGCAGACGGTTTCTATCGCGCGATCGCTGGAAAGAGATATTGCCGCAATGGAGAGCGTTCCTTTAAATTCGTCTAATGCAAAAAGGACTGATTATTTTCATTTTACAGCGACGATCTCTTGGACAATTTATCCGTCGGACGGAGCGGATTGGGATAATCTTTTTGCAGGTAATTACGCGAGTCTTCTTGATAACTGGAAATCAGGCGGAGAGCGGATTGTTCATTATATAAATACGGAAAAATCATGATAGAAGAAATTATTTCGTCAAAAGCGGTTTTATCGCAGATTTCAAAATTATCTATTTTTTCAACGTTAGATGAAAGTGAATTTGGTCATATCAAAGATTTTTTAACATTGATTCATATCAGAAAAGATGAATATATTTTTAAGGAAGGCGATGAAGGCGAAGATATGTTCATTCATTTTTCCGGCGACTTGAACGCTTATGCGGCTCAAAAAGACGGAACGCAGCGTTTATTATTTAAAATAAATAAAGACGAATTTTTCGGAGAGATGTCGATTATCACCCATGAGCCGCGTTCGGTTTCGATTATCGCGGAAAATGATACCGTCTCGGTAAAATTATCAGGCGAGGATTTTTATCATATCATTACCGAATATCCGCTGATTGGCTATAAAATTTTAAGAACGATAAGCGTTGTTCAGAACAGTTGGCTGGACTCTTCATCAAAATCATTTAACGATTTAACAAGATGGGGCGAAACCGCGCGCAAGAGAGCCGTCACAGACGAGATGACAGGGCTTTACAACAGCAATTTTTTAAAAGAAACGATAAACGAACGCTTTAACAATCAATCAATGAATTTCCGCATCATGTCGCTTTTAATGCTCGACCTTGATAAAATTCACGGAATCAATGACAAATACGGAACAAAAGCCGGCGATCTTGTAATCTGCGCAGCCGCCGATGTTATCCGCTCCTGCCTGCGCTCAGGCGATATCGCTTCCCGTCTTTCAGGCGACGAGTTTGCTATTCTTTTACCGGACACGGATATAAAAGACGCTTATCTAATCGCCGAGCGAATCCGCGAATTAATCGAAAAAAAACAAATCGAGGTTCCCGCCGGCGCAGGTTCTTCGGAAACTGTTTTTATCTCCACGCGCACAAGTATTGGAATAGCGGTTGCTCCGGCTCACGCGAACACTACAGAATCTCTCGAAGAAGCTTCCGATGCCGCTCTGCGTAAAGCCAAGGAAGCGGGTAGGAATAGAGTTGAAGTTTTTAAATGAAGATTAAAGTATTTATATAATTAAGAATTTAATTCAATATGATCTTTAGGGGATGTTAGAAACAATACCAAACGGATAACAGCGCCAACAGCAACAAGCCCAAATGCCACTAATAACATTGTATTCATAGGTACTCCTTTATAAAAATATACAAAGCAATCAGAAAACCAGCAATTCCGCATAATTCCGCAAGAACAGTTAAACAGCCTCGCATGACAACAATTTTATTAGTTTTCTTTTTTGCAAGTTTGCCTGATTTTTTCTTCTGCATATACTAATATAAAGTAAAAAAATAAAAATGTCAATCTGAGATAAAAACAAAAGAAATCTAAAAATACTCCCGTAACTTTTCTTTCCAGTTGCCGCCTTTTTGAATAGTTGCTTTTACGCCCAGTTCATCAAGGATTTTTATGCGGTTTTCGTTTCCGCTGCTTGTTACCGCGATGATTGTCATTAAGTGTCCCGAAAATTGAAGCTGCCTGATTAATTCTTCGCCGGTCATATCGGCAAGTTCCAATCCGGTGATAACGCAGGATACCTTACGGCTTCCGACTTCATTTAACACATCCTCGCCTTTATCGAATCCGTCTGAATCGACGCCAAGCTCTGACAGAAAGGCTTTCAGCACTTTGCGGAAAAATCCGCTGTTATCAACATGAATTACGTACATATCACCTCCCCTCTTGTTGCAATTATACAATGGAATTTAAAAAATTATAAGAGATTACCGCGTAAATTACCGGTTTTCATATATGTTTTCCGGTGTATTATTTTCTATAACTCCGCCGGTTTGGGTTATCGTTGTTTCTTTGCCTTTGTAAATTCCGCCGCCGTAAGAACGCGCGGTGTTATCTTTTACTGTTCCCCCGTTAAAAGAAAAATTGGTATTGATTAAAAACATGCCGCTGCCGTGTTTTGCGCTGTTATTAAAAGTTACAGCGTTTTCAAAATAAACAAAACGCGCAGTTATTGATTCCAGACCGATAACGCTTAAAGCGCCGCCTGATTCATCCGCGCTGTTTTCGCTCAGCCGCGTATTGCCGCCGATTGTAAGATCGCCGTTTAAATGATATATGCCGGCTCCGCCTGACGCTTTGTTATTCGAAATAACCGTATCGCCGTTTATAATCATTTTGCAATTTGCCAAAAAAATTCCGCCGCCGTTATTCGCCGTATTTGAATCAATAGTTCCTCCTGATATAAAATAACCGGAAGGTTCTTCATTGACTGAAACATTTCCGTATATCCCCGCTCCTGATTCAGCTTGATTGCCGCGAATTACAGCATTTCCGTTCATGTTAAAGCTGCCGCGCATTAAATAAATTCCGCCGCCGTTTTTTGCTTTATTACCCTGCACTACAGCGGTATCTCCAATGAAAAAATTAATATTATTAATATAAATTCCGCCGCCTGCATTTACAGCGGTGTTTTCGCTTATTAAGGCATTTCCTTTTATATTGACTTTTGATTCGCTTTCCGCGTATATACCGCCGCCGTTAGGAGCGGAATTGTTTCGTATAACGCTCCTGCCGTCCATAATAAATTCGCTTTTTTCGCTGACATATACGCCGCCGCCGAAGTCTGCGGATTTATTATTTTCGATAATTCCGCCGTTCATTGTCATGACGCTGTCATTTAAATTAACGCCGCCGCCGAAAAATTTTTCTGACTGATTATTTCTTATAACCGCGCCGCCGTTTATTGTAAACGCGCTTCCGTTTGAAAAACTTAAACCGCCGCCGAAATTATCGCATTTATTGTTCTCGATAATTCCGCCGCTCATATTAACAGCGCTTCGCGTAACATTAACTCCGCCTGTGTTTCTCGCGCTGTTGCCTTGAATTAAAACATTTTCTATTATGTTAAGTTCAGAATCAACATTTATAGAAATACCGCCGCCGAATCCGCGCTCGGCTGTATTGCCCCTTATTACCGCATTGCCGCTGATTGTAAAAATAGTATTAATCGCGTAAATCCCGCCGCCTGAACCGCGAGCTTTATTATTTTCGATATGTCCGCCTGTTATAAGAAATAATTCAGGTCTGTCAGCATGTATGCCGGCTCCCGCTTCGGCTGTATTTTCTCTAATTATTGAATTTCCGCTGATATTAACAGTTGTGTGATCCGCGGCATGTATTCCTCCGCCGCTTACATTCGCGGCGTTTTTTTCTATTACGCCTCCTTTCATGGTTAATGAAAAAGTTCCTTGTTTTGTTCCGTTTAGGAGAACACCGGCGCCCCAGTTAGCTCTGTTTTCGGCGATTAACGCGCCTTCTTCGATTATTAAATCGCCTGATTGAAATACAATAACTCCGCCGCCGTTTAACCCTGCCGTGTTGCCGCGGATAACAGCGCCTGACTTTAACGTAACAGTACCCGCCATTATATAAATTCCGCCTCCGCTTGACTGCGCGCTGTTATTCCGCACAAGCGTATTTTCTCCCATGTTAAAACCGGCTGCGTCAGCGTAAATGCCGCCGCCGTGGCTGGACGCTTTACAATCTTCTATAATTCCGCTTTCAAAAAGAAAGCTTGTTTCCTTTCCTTTTAAATAAATTCCGCCGCCCCGCGGAGATTGATTCCCTCTTACGGAGGCGTTATCTGTCATTTTAAATGTTCCGCGCTGAGCGAAAATTCCGCCGCCGCCGTTAGGATAATTATCATCAGCGGCGGTGTTGCCGTATATCAGCGCGTTATTCGACATTGTAAATATTCCGTTTAATAAACAAACTCCTCCGCCCATGCGCTCCGCTTCGTTTTCTTTTATTACGCCTCCTGACATAATAAATTCTGAAGCGCTGATACAAACGCCGCCGCCTGAATCCGCGGAATTGCCGCTAATATCGCCGTCATGAAGTTCAAAAGAAGCGTTTCTGTATAAAAACAAACCGCCGCCGAACCTTGATTTATTATTATTGACGCTTCCTGTGAAAAATTTTACATTACTTTCGAATATAACCGATATTCCGCCGCCGCTAACCGCGCTGTTATTTGAAATTTCACCGCTTAAAATAATAAGTTCCGCGTCTTTCCCTTGTAAAAAAACGCCGCCGCCGGAACCGCTCTCTGTGCTGTTACCTGAAATTTTCGCGCCGTTAAAAGACGCTGCGCTGTTGTCAAGAAAAATCCCGGCTCCGGCGTTTGACGCGATGTTATCGCTGATTATTCCCGAAACGATTAATTGAGATTTTCTAATAAGCGCCGCGCCTCCGCCGTCTTCGGCTTTATTGCCGGTTATAATTCCATGCACAACAAGACTGCCTGAATCAACGCAGACTCCTCCGCCTAATCCGCTTTCGTTATCTTTAATTACAGCGTCTTTTCCGATAGATAAAACGCCGTTAATTACATGGGCTCCTGCTCCGGAGCTTGCGCTGCCGCTTTTAATAATAATATTTTCCAGTGATAAAGAATTATTTTCTATGTAAAGCACGCGTCCTCTGCCGCCTGCGTCAAGCGCGGCTCCCTCGCTCTTTCCGCGTAAAATTATTTCAGGATATGAATTATCACCTTGAATAGTAACCATGCCGAAAATCTGCATGTCAGCGCCAAAGCTCCTGACAATGCCGTCAACAATAATTTCCGCTGTAGTTTTACCGCCGCTATTAAACTCCCCATTACCGTAAGCGGTCTTTATTAAGCTTAACGCTCGCTGAACAGAAACAAGCGGCATTTGTTCAGTTCCGGGATTACTGTCTCTGCCTTGAACAGCGGCGCCTTCTCCCGAAACATGCCAGATGTTCTGCGAAGGAGCAGCGTGTAAAAACGATGTTATAATAAAAAAATATATGAGAAAGAAAAAAAAACTTAATTTCATTTTAATATATTAATCTTAAAATGATAAATTCACAAGAAATTAAATATCAAAGAAGCGATTCATTGTTAAATTCAAATCTTCCTTTCGGCAGCCAGTTTATTTCCCATTTCGCGTAATAAATATTTTTGTATTTTGCCGCTGGCAGTAAGCGGATAACCGTCTACGAAAAAAACATATTTGGGGATTTTATACCTTCCTATTTTATCGCGGCAGTAATCGCGCACTTCTTCTTCGGTCATTTTTACATCCGGTTTTAAAATTACAAACGCGCCGACTTCCTCGCCGTACTTCTCACTCGCGATCCCCGCGACCTGTACGTCTTTGATGCCTGGCATGGTGTATAAAAAGTCCTCTACTTCCTTGGGCGAAATATTTTCTCCGCCGCGGATGATTAAATCTTTAATGCGCCCCGTAACTTTAAAATTTCCG
>Ga0209755_10000425_pt1 | contig 77878 bp, 76 predicted proteins | sample TergutCo191P1_FD_187301 | JGI IMG/M metagenome (GOLD analysis project Ga0209755, IMG submission 187301) | Cornitermes sp. P1 segment gut microbial communities from Petit-Saut dam, French Guiana - Co191P1 (SPAdes) (version 2) | ecosystem: Host-associated > Arthropoda: Insects > Digestive system...
ACTTTTTGTTAAAGTGTATAAGTATATTTTATCAAAAAAAAAAAAAGTCAAGCATATGAACAAACTTTTAACAAATATTAACAACAAACTTTTATAGGTAAAATTAAACATATATTTTTATGGCAAAACTAAAAACCTTAAAACCAAAAAAGCGGTTAAAACTTTTTGCTTTAACCGCCTTATTTTTACTTTTATTTGTCTGTTTTAGTTATCGCCGTAGTGTCCCCAAAGGCTCATTATAGCCACGACTTTTTGTTTTTCATCTATTTTATAAACAATTCTGTGCTTATCATTTATTCGTAAAGAATATGCCCCTTTATATTCGCCACGCAACTTTTTACCTATGTATGGATTAAGCTTTATTTTGCTTATCAAGGTTTTAGTGTTTGAATATAGAACTGGGTGTTGTTTTAGTTTATCATAATCTTTTTGTGTTTTCTTTAAATATTTAATTGAAAAAGTCAAAGTCTTCGTACTCCTCTATTGGTGTATTTAAACCCTCTTGTATTCTCTCATCCATACCTGGAATAGATTTTAAAAATGATGTCTCTAGCCAGCCCTCGTATTCTTCTTTGCTAATTAAAAAGCCTTCTGATTTTGCTGTTTTTATTATTGTAGGTTTTTTTTGCATTAAAGCATTATCAAACTTTACTTGTAAATCTTTTTCTGTGATTGTTATTGGTGCCATATTGCTACCCCCTATTTGTTGTTAGTATTAGTATATATCAATTTAGATAAAATGTCAACTCTTTTCAAATTTTTAGTATATAAATTACTTTACGTTTAGTTGTGGGGCTTTTTGGGTTTTGCTGATTATTATGTTTAGGGTTTTAGTTTGGTCTTGCGACTTGTTTGTTTGTGAGTTTTTGTTTTGAAATTCTTTTTGAAGTAGTTGTTTTATGATTTCGCAAAAGGATATTTCTGTTGCGAAGTGTGAGGCTATAACTGCGCTGAAGCCACTTTCTCTTACCCATAGGGACGCGTGGTGGCGTATATCGCTTGTTATTATGCAGTCTGCTTTATGTATGTATAGCGCTTTGTAAAGCATAGTGTCGTCTGGACACGAGCCACCTGATACTACCAGCGTTTTAATTTCTTTTTGTGGGTCGCCAATAATTTTTACTTCTTCGTCGAAATTGTTTTTTGCAATAACTGCCAAGTCGGCAAGCGTGATAGGTTTTGCAAGCGTGCCTACTCTGCCTATTTCGCACTCTGTATAGGGCTTAACATTTTTCAAGCCAAAAAGGGACGCTAGGTGGTCGTTTAGCCCGCCCTTGCAGGCATCTACATTTGTGTGCGCCGAATAGATGTTGATGTTGTGTTTTATTGCTTCGTATATCATTTTGCCACGTACTGTGTCGTGATTAATTTCTGTTAGCCCGTTAAAAATAAAGGGGTGGTGCGAAATAATAAGGTTGCAACCCTCGCGAATTGCTTCGTTTATAGTGTCTAGCGTAACATCAAGCGTAATAATAATGCCGCTTACATTTGCGTTTTCGTAGCCTACTAAAAGCCCGCAATTGTCATTTTTAATTTGTAAACTTAGTGGTGCAAACTTTTCTATAATGTTTGTTATGTGTTTTACTGTCATAATAATGTTTATTGTTAAATTTTAAATGTTAAATGGCTAAGCTCATTAAATGCCAAACGTTTGAACAGTCTGCATTTTGTGTTTTTAGAAAAAATTTATATATCAAGCGCTAGTTAATTCCCTTCGTAGAAGTCTCTTAACTTTTTAGACCTTGATGGGTGTTTTAGTTTTCGTAAGGCTTTTGCTTCTATTTGCCTTATGCGCTCTCTAGTTACGTTAAACTCTTTGCCTACTTCTTCTAGCGTACGCGGTTTGCCATCTTCTAGCCCATATCTAAGGCGCAAAACCATATCTTCGCGCGGGGTTAGCCCATCTAGTTGTTTTTTAAGCGCGTCTCTTAGTTGTGAGAATGCCGCTTGGTCTATTGGTGCTTTTTCGGTAACATCTTCTATAAAATCGCCTAGGTGGCTGTCTTCTTCTTCGCCTATTGGTGTTTCTAAAGATAATGGGTCTAGCGCAATTTTTTGAATTTCTCTTACTTTTTCTACACTTATGCCCAACTCTTCCGCTATTTCTTCTGGGGTTGGCTCTCTGCCGAATGTTTGCATAAGCATACGAGCCACGCGCTGTTGCTTGTTTATAGTCTCTACCATATGCACGGGTATTCTGATTGTTCTGGCTTGGTCTGCTATTGCGCGCGTAATTGCTTGCCTTATCCACCACGTTGCGTAAGTAGAAAACTTAAAGCCTTTAGAATAGTCGAATTTTTCTACCGCGCGCATAAGCCCTAGGTTGCCTTCTTGAATTAAGTCTAGAAGTTGCATACCGCGCCCCGCATACTTTTTTGCAATGTTTACAACAAGTCGAAGGTTAGCTTCGCTTAGTTTCTTTTTAGCCTCAGAGCAGCCATCTACCATTTTTTTAGCAAGCTCTATCTCTTCTTCCGCGCTTATCATATTGTAAAGGCTCATATCTTTAAAGTACATCTTAACCGGGTCGTCTAGCGCGACATCTATTTGAATGTTGTCGTATGCGCCGCCTGCCGTTGGTGTATCTTGCAAAAGTTTTACGCCCGCTTTTTCTAACTCTTTGTATACTAAATCTGCCTCTTGCGCTGTTGCTTCAAGCGGAATTAGATAATCGCCAATATCGTCGTACGATAAATGCCCTTGCTTTTTTGCTTTTTTAATAAGCAAATCGATATGTTCTTTTAAATCTCTCATTTGTTTGTACCTCTAAATTCGTTTTTCAAAACGAACGTAACCTTTGCAGACAAACCATAAATTAGGGTAAGGTTGTGTTAGTGTCGCGCGTTTGTGGTCTCGCTGGTGGTCGCGTTTGTGGTCGCGTTTGTGGTCGCGCGCTGGTGGTCTCGTTTATGGTTTTGTCTGTTATGTAATTTTGAATTTTGGATTTTTTAGATGTTGTATTTTTTTTGCTATCTCAGCCCTTTTAGTTAGGTCGGCTTCTGCCGCGTAGGCTGTTTGTAAATTTTTTAACTCTTTCTCTCGCGCTGTTTTTTGTAGTTTGTTTATGCAATCTGTGTAAAATTGTTCTGCTTCGTCTGGTGTCAGTTTGTTAAAATCTGTGCAACCTAAAATTGTGGATAGTAAACTGTGGTGTTCATCATCTAACAATTCGAATGGCGGTGATGGAATTAGACCACTTGCTCTGCTTTCAATTATGTAGTTAATTATAGTTTTATATACAATATTGTCTAAATATTCTGCCATATGGGGCGTAAGTGTGGCGAAGGGTTTGTTTGTAATAAGCGCATAAAGCACGGCAATTATATGCTTTGGCAAGCCTTTGTCGCCGTGCGGTGAGCCGCCCCCGTGTAAATGCTCGCTAGCGTGCCTTGCGCTTGCGGGCTTCGCCACTTGCTTTGGTATAGTTTTGATTTGCGCTTTCAGCGTATCGAAATTTATGTTTGTGACTTTTGCTATACCTTTTATGTATGGCTCTTGCTCTACTTCCGTCTCTAGCATAGCAATTTCTTGAAGCGCCGCTTTTGCGTAGTCTCCCCTTGCCTTTGTGTCTTTCATATCAAATTGCGTAAAGAGCGCGTTAAGTTTGTAAGCGGTTAAGTCTTTAGCGTCGTCTATAAGTAAACTGAATTTATCTTTGCCGTGGGTTTTTAAGTAGTCGTCTGGGTCTAGCCCTTGTGGCAGTTTAATTACTTTTACATCTAAGCCCTCAGTCCGTAAGATGTCTAGCCCCTTAAGTGTGGCTAACTCGCCCGATTTATCGCCATCAAAACAAATATACAAATTGTTACAAAATCTGCGAATAAGCCTTGCTTGTTCGGTTGTAAGCGCCGTTCCCATATTTGCAACAGCCGTGTCGAAGCCGTGAGTGTGAAGCGCGATAACATCCATATAGCCTTCTGCTAGTATAATGTAGTCTACCGCTGTCTTTTTTTTCTTTGCTTTAACTAAATTTATTGCGTAAAGGTTTTTAGATTTATCAAATATTTTGGTGTTTTTTGTGTTGATGTATTTGCCTGCCGACTTGTTTTGCTCTGCTAGTCGCTTTTCTGTAGAGGGTGTTAGCCTGCCGCCAAACGCCACAACTTGCTCTAGGTTGTTAAGTATTGGGAAGATTAGCCTGCCACCTAGTGCATCTGCTAGGCGCACCTTTGTGTAAACATCGCCGTAGTTGTCTTGCACTTCTTCTTCAAATTTGTTTACAAGCCCCGCATCAATTAGTGTCTGGTCGTCGTAGCCTTTCTCTCTTAGATATTCTACTAGCCCAAAACTATTAAGTGAGACGCCTAGCCCAAATCTTTTTATAAGGCTTTTGTCTATTCCGCGCTTTGTAAAATATTCTAGTGCCTCTTTTATGGCTGGTGAATTTTTGTTGTCTGCCTTGTTGGCTGTGTTATTGTCTGCTTTGTTGTCTGCTTTACTGTCTAGATTTAGGTTGTTGTGGTAGTAAAGTGCTGCATCTTTTAGGGCATTTAGTTGTGTGTCCCTTTTGCTTTTTTCTAAAAATGTAGTGTCTTTACTAGCGCGCGTTTTCTCTGGCATTTTCATACCGCTTTGAGAGGCTAGTTTTTCAACCGCTTCGGGAAAAGTTAAACTCTCTATCTCTTGCACAAATTTAATAACATTACCGCTTGCCTTACAACCAAAGCAATGATAAAACTGACCCTCTGTGTTAATAGAAAACGAGGGCGTATTCTCGTGATGAAACGGACAGTTACCCCACCAAGACCGACCCTTACTAGTAAGAGTGATGTACCTGCCTATAACATCTACAATATCATTTCTCTGCTTTAATTCTTCAATAAAGTGTAATGGTATCATACACGACTATCTCTAGTCTAAAACACTAAGCCCGTCCAAATTTTCCCCCATACCTACTATATACTACAAAACTTCCCAATTTCCTTTATTTTTTCAACAAAAAATGTCGTAATATTTTCCACGACATTTTTTAGTTAAAAATTTTACATATTAAACCTAGATGGTACGAAAAGGCGTTTGTAGTATTCTATTGCAAATTCGTCTGTGAAGCCACTTATATAGTCGCACACTACTACTTGTTCTGGCGCTACTTTAAATTCAGACACGAAAGCTTTAAATTCTGGTTTGCTGTTTTGCAAAGTTTCTAGGTGTTGCTTATACTTTGGTAATTTATCTAAGTTTTGAATGTAGTATTCGTACAAACTTTTTACTATGTGTGCTGCTTTTTGCTCATCACTTTTATTTGGCGGGTTTAGATAAATTCTGTTAAACATAAACCCACGCAGTTTGTCTGTTGCCGCTTTAAACTCTGCAGTTGGCTCTACAAAATTTTTCATATAACTGTTTTTTACAATGTCTAGCACCATATTGTTTATGCGCTCTGTACCGCTTTTGCCTAGGGTTTTAATCTCGCGCTTAGGCAAGTCCGCCTCAGATAAAAAGCCCGCCCTTATACAGTCGTCTATGTCGTGATTTATGTATGCAATTTTATCTGATAGCAACACCACTTTGCCCTCAAGCGTAGCCGGCGTAGTAGATGTTCTGTGGTTTAGTATGCCGTCGCGCACAACGCCCGTTAAGTTTAGCCCCTTAAAATTGCGCTCTAAAACTTCAACAACCCTAAGAGATTGGTGATTGTGCTGAAAATATCCATTTGTTAAGTCGGCTAGGGCGTTCTCGCCACAATGCCCAAACGGAGTATGACCCAAGTCGTGTCCTAGGGCTATTGCCTCAGTTAAGTCTTCGTTAAGGCGCAGAGCGCGTGCTAGGCTTCTTGCAATCTGAGCCACTTCTATTGTATGTGTTAGGCGCGTGCGGTAGTGGTCGCCCTTTGGCGATATAAAAACCTGCGTTTTATGTTTAAGGCGGCGAAAGGCTTTAGAGTGTATTATGCGGTCTTTATCTCTTGCAAACTGTGTGCGCAAAGTGCAGTAGTCGTCTTCTCTTGCTCTATCTTCCGCTATAAAACTTGAAGTTGCAAAAGGCGACAAAAACTGTTTTTCTTGCTCTTTTAAAATATCTGTATAATTCATATTCTTTTAATGTTAAATGCTAAATTTTAAATGTTAAATTAATTTCATTGTTTAGTGCCTTCATTTAAAATTTACTGTTTAGCATTTTATCTAAAACTACGCTTTTAAACTCTAGTGTGTTTTGTATAACCTTATCTAACAGCAACAGCGTATCGTGCAAATGTTCGTCTTGCAACTTTAGCTTTGCTATGCTATCCATTTTAGATGCATCTAAAAGTTTAAGCGTTGTAAACACGCCGCGCTCTATTTTCATCGAATAAAGCGTTTTACACATAGCGCATATTATCCCGTTGTTATACGGCTCGTAATAAATGGTGTGTGCTAAATCTGTACCACACGAAGCGCAGTTAGCCGACACTTGAAAACGAAGCCCCAAACAATGCAACAACTTTAATATAAAAAACGCCAACAACTGCTTCTCTGTTAGAGTATGCTCGTACGTTAACTTAGCAAGCGTCTTAAGCGTTAGCAAAAAAATTTGATACTCGTTGTCTATTGTAATTTTATCTAAAATGTCTAGCACAGCGCAACCCGCAATATATCTATCATAGTCTTTTTGCAAGTCGAAAAAAGTGTCTATCTCTGTGCAGTTTGTAACCAGATAATTGTTACCCCTTTTAGAAAATATGTACTCGCCAAAGTTGAAAGGCTGTGCCGCATACGCAAGGCGCGCATTCGCTTTTTTAACACCCTTAATTGTGGCATAAAATTTACCCGCCTCAGATAAAAGCGTTAAAAAAGCATCTGCCTCCCCCTTAGCAGTCGCCTTAATAACCAAACTCTTAATTATAATATTATCCATTTTGTCTAATGTTAAATGTAAAATTTTAAACATTTAAAACTTAACATTTAAACTTAACATTACTCTAGTGCTTTATAAAGCATATAGTAACCTATTTGCCCCGTTTGTGCAAACAGCCCCCACGCTGTTTCTTTTATGCATTCTTCGTCCGCCGTAAAGGCAACATCGTCGTAACAATGCTCGAACAATTGCCTCGTCGCCCTTCCATAATTTGTGTACGCTTTTAAAACCGGTAAAACATTTTGTGTGTCAATTTCTATTATCCCAAACTCTGTATCATCTTTTTTGTTTTTCAAGGCTACGCACCCCCTAAAATAATAATAATCTAATATAGTTTTTGTTGCTTACCAAAAATTATGCAAATGTCTCATACGTAATTTGTCTCGCGCGCCAAAACATTTTTTTAACTATAACCTAAGTCTTTCAAAATATTTCTGTTATCGCGCCAGTCTTCCCTTACCTTTACAAAAAGTTGCAAATAAACTTTACTCTCTAACAATAACTCTATCTCAAACCTAGCCGCCTGCCCAACCTTTTTAAGCATAGCGCCACCCTTGCCTATAATAATGCCCTTGTGCGTATCGCGCTCGCAATATATTACCGCGTGTATGTTATACAGCCCGCCATCTTTTTCAAACTTCTCTATCTCTATGCCAACCCCAAAAGGAATTTCTGCTTGCAAAAGCGTGAACAACTTCTCTCTTATAATCTCGCCCACCATAAACCTAAAAGACTTATCTGTTAAAACATTTTCAGGGTAATATTTCTCGCCCGCCTTTAGTTTTGTTTTTGGCAAGTGCTTAACAATTTGGTTTAAAAGTAGTTTGGTGTTTTTGCTTTTCATAGCAGATATAGACACAACGCTTGTTACAAAACTCATTTCGTTTAAAATAGACAACTGCTCGTACATAAAGTCTTCTTCCACAATATCCATTTTATTCATTACAACAATTATTGGTACTGCCTTTTGTGAGGGACAAGCGACAAGGGACGAGGGAAGAGTGTCTTCCGAAATCTTGTGTTTGCTAGCGCGCTGAATACTCTCTAGCGTGCGCTTATTACGCGTATCTAATTCGTTAAGCAGTTTTCTAACGCGCCCCGTTATACCTTTTTTCGCGTCCACCACAACCAAAAAAACATCTGCGTCTTCCCTAGCCGAATGTATATTTCTTATCATATAACTATCTAGCAAGTTTTTGCCATCTATTATACCCGGCGTATCTATAAAAATAATTTGGGTATCCCACAAAACCTCTTCACCCTTGTCGCTTTTTTCTGCAATAGTTTGGTTTAGTATACCCAAAATTCTATCTCTTGTAGTTTGTGGCTTATGCGTTACAATAGAAACCTTCTCGCCTACAAGGCTGTTCATTAAAGTAGATTTGCCCGCGTTTGGCAAACCCAAAACCGCCACAAAACCCGTTTTAAAATTTTTGTCTTTCATATTTTTCTCTACCAATTTGTAAATTATATCGCTTGTAAATTATATCGCTATAACACACTTGCAACTATTTTGTCTTGCAAAGCAAACATCTGCTCTGTGTCATCACTCTCATAATGCGTGAAGCCCAACAAGTGTAAGATGCCGTGCGTAATTAAAATTGCTAACTCTTTCTGTTCGCTGTGACCCATTTCTAGTGCTTGGCTAGCCGCAATTTCTAAACAAACTACAACATCACCTAAAAAAATATTACCGCTTTCCGTTAAATCTAGCGGAAAATTACTAGCCACCAACTCAGACAAACAACCAAACTCTAAAAACGGAAAAGCCAAAACATCTGTTGGTTTATCTTCTTCCATTGTCTGAAAATTTATAAGTCGCATTCTCTCTTTGTCTACAAAGCAAAGCGAAAACTCAAACTCTGGCTCTACCAAACCCAATTGCTTTACTGTCTCTTTTGCAATTTTTTTAGATAACTCTTGCAATTCTTTTGTTGCTAAAACATTTTGTTCAAAATCTATTATCATATATTTGCCCTTTGATTTTCATATATTTACCCTTTGTCTGTTCGTACAACTAGTTAACATATTTGTCAGTTTCTGCCACTAGTTATCGTACTTTACTCTTTCGTGCCTTATCCCAACAAACATACTTAGTAGTGTGTCTTTAATTGTTGCTAAGTCTTGCATTGTAATTGGGCATTCATCAAACTGACCCGCCGCCATTCTTGCACTTATAATGCCGTCTATTATGCGCTCGCATTGTTCACTCTGAGCGTTCCCTAAACTTTTTACTGCCGCTTCAGAGCTATCCACAATCATTAATATTGCCGCAATTTTGCTGGACGGCTTATAACCATTATAAGAGTAGTTTCTTGTTGGAAGTTCGTTTTCTGTAAGGCTTTTTGCTCTGTCGTAAAAATATTTTACAACCGTTGTGCCGTGATGCTCTAGCGTCATTCTTGCTACATTTTCTGGTATTCTGTTTTGCTTGCAAAGGTCGTAGCCATCTACCGCGTGCTTTCTTATAATGCTTACGCTTTGCTCTGGCGTTAGACTGTCGTGTATATTAACGCCGTCGTGCTGGTTTTCTGTAAAGTATTCTGGGTTTAAAATTTTGCCTATGTCGTGATAATACGCCGCCGCCCTTGCTAAAAACGCATTCTCGCCAATTGCAGATGCACACGCTTCCGCTAAGTTAGCAACAGTAATGCTGTGCTGGAAAGTACCCGGCGCTTCTTTAGACAGCCTTTTTATAAGCGGCGCATTGTGGTTTGTAATCTCTACAAGCCTATAGTCTGTTGCTATGTTAAACAAAGCCTCAAAAAGCGGTAAAAGTGTCATAAAAATTAGCATTGCCAAAACTTCTGTGCCTATGCCGATACCTACATCTATAAATAAATCTTGCGACACACCAAACATCGCGGCAGACAAAACAGCCACCACGCCAGCAAGCACAACGCCAATACCCGCAATATACACATACTTCACTTTAGGCATATACGTGCTTACAAAGTAAATTAAAATTGTACCGCATACAAAGCCCATAACGGCAACAAAGCCTAAGTTTATAACACTCGGCGCTATTACAGACACAAGCATATAAACGATTACAGCCGATATGGCATTTATAAAGTATGCGGTTTTTTTGTCTATCAGCGCAACAAGCATAAGCGGCACAAAAGCAAACGTAATTGCATAAACCGAAATACTTATTGCTATTAGCGTAAAAATTATTTGTATGCCTAAAATCGTATATATTAAAATAAATTCGCGAAGCCCAAGGTTTGCCCTATCGTTTTTAGAAAGCGAGCTTCTAAAAAAGTATACCGCATAAAGCGTTAGCAAAAAAAAGCCAAACAAACCAAGCGCTATGTATATGTAACTGTTTAAACTTCCGTTTTCGTAAAGCGGAAACTCTATGTCTAAGTTCAGCAAAAAAATCAATACAAAAACCTTAGCAGTATATAAACAAGCCGTTGCTATATTAACAACACTAGCAACAAAAAGAAACTGCTTGTTTTTGTTTTGTAAACTTCCGTTAACTTCTAATCCGTTTGTGTTTTTATTGTTTATCATAATTTTTCTATTTTAACCTGCACTAAGCGGGTGAAACCTAAGTGGGTGTAACCATTTAACATTTAAAATTTAACATTAAACATTTTAAACCCCAATTCTTGTCTCAAACTCTAGCGTTACCGTTACGCTATTTATGCCCAGCGCCTGCGTTATGCTCACTTGCTCGTTTGTAACAACAGCGCCTTTCGGCACATTTATACTGCTTCTGGCTTTTATAATTGTTTGCTCTTTTAAAGCCTCGAAGTCGTTAGTAATTGTTACACTTTCTAACTCGAAAAAAGTATGAGTTACCCGCCTAAGTGGAATAAAACTTTTAAACGCGTAAAACTCGTTTGTCGTTTTTTCGTAATTCTCAAAACTAGTTTTGCCAGCCTTACTTCCAAAAAAAGTTAGATTGTGTAGTCTGAAAGTAGAATATATCTCGTATCTGCCCGTGCGCCTTAAAACAATTTCTGTGTCCGGCACACTTATAGTATGTTGCAAAAAGACCCTTGCGTATACATAGCCTGTTGCACGCACCTCGTCACTACCCGCTATAAGTATTGTGCCAACCTCTACCACATCGCCAATCTGCACCATCTGTATGCCCCTTAAAACCACTATGTTTGTTATAATAGCGTCTGCATTAGCAATTAAGTTTACCCCATCAGACACCACATTGCTACAACCAAAATCAAAATCTGGTCTGACAACTTCATCTATATTAACAACTAAACTAACGCCCCTAACAACGACCGATACAGCAGCAACGCCATCTAAGCCCTTAAGTATATCGTTTTCTAACTCGCGCGTGTTAAGCCGCCTAGCACCACCAACGCGCGCACCGCTATCCCTTAAAACTGCCCTAACATCCGCTTCATACAAAGTGTGTAAGCCATTAACTTCTACGCGCCAAATAAATGCATTAAACGCAAAAACTACAATAAGGCACAAAAACAAACCCGCTACAAAACTTGTCCGAAATCGTGGCTTAGAAAAAGAATACAAAAAGCCCGCGCCCTTAAGCACTTCTATATTATAACATAAATTTTCTGCAATAGCAACTAACTTTTTGTAATTCAAAAAATCTACGCTAAAGTATACTTTGTTAACAGCCCTACCTTCCTTAACACTTAAAGCCCTTTTCACATTATAAAGCGTAATGCTACCCTTAAGCACTTCTTTCAAAAACTTATCAAAATTAACACCACTAGCCACAAAATACACCTGCCCAAACAGCAACAACTTCAACCTATTAAACATAGTAACCCCTTACTCGTATGATACACTGCGAATAGCACCCTCTATAATAACCTCGCCCATACTAACTTGCTTCAGCGCCAAATTCTCGCCCACAATGTTTATAAAACCCTTTTTAACCTTTAGCAAAATATTCTCTGTAGTAAAAACAGATATTGTAAAATTACCCTCAACCAACATCAGCCCCCCGCCAAACATACAAACCCTAAAACCATTATCCACAATATCTATGTCCAACTCTGCAAGCCTTGCAATAGTATTACTAAATATCACTACCCTACCCCCAATATACTTTGTCACATTATATATGTTTATGTATATGCTTGTACATATTTGTATATACTCACCTAATTTGTTAAAAGCAATATTTCCTTCCAAGCAACAAAAAAAAGATTTTTGCTCTCAACGCTCAAAAATCTTTTTTTGTATTCTTATTATGTTAATGCTTGCCTTTTTGCTAAACTTGCTTGCCTTTTACTACTTGCCTTTTTTGCCTACTCTATGTTATGCTCTGTATTTTGGTTTTCGGTTCGGTTGTTTGCGTGCCTTACGCCGAATACGCTTTTGATGTCTCTAGATGGCTTCTTAAGCATAAGGTTTATTAAAATCTCTTCCGTTGTTGCTATTACAACGCACGTTACTGCAAATATAACTGCTATGCTAACAACAAACTCTGCGTGTTGCCAGCCCGCTAAAACCGACAAAACCCAGTATATTATAGGTGTAACCCACAGCGCTACGGCAATAAATTTATTAGCATACGTGTGTAGCAAAACAGTTTCTTTATGCTTAAGCGCGCCAATAAGCCCAGATATAATTTTGTAAGCCAGTACTCCAAATACGCTAGCAATTAAAATAAAGTGGATATCCATTTGCGGCAGTACAAAAAAGATAGATACAATTACTAAAAGCATATCTGCAACCCCATCTACTGTAGAGCCAAACTCTGACTGTGCATTTTTTATGCGCCTAGCAAGCGGACCATCGATAATATCTGTAAGCCCCGCGGTGATATAAATTACCATCATTGGAATAGAGAATGGCATTGTAAGCGCCAATATTACAAGTGGTATACAAAGTAAAATTCTGATTATACCAAGCGTGTTTGGTATTTTTCTCGTGATAGTGTTCATAAGTTTTTTGTTTTTAGTGTGTCTCCTTATGCGGATATTTTTACTTAACCCGCAAAATATATTTAAAATTGAATATGTGTATAAGCCTTTGGCTTTGCCGTAGGCAAAACAACCGCGAAAAATTTTAACATCAAGCGAAAGAGACGTTTACTCTCGCGCTAGATGTGCTTATAACTACTTGCCTACCGCCCGGGTTATTTATAAACAACGCGCTAGAGCGCCTACCAACGCCCTGAACATTTATCCTATTGTTGTTTGTGGTTATAGCAAAGCCAAAGTCGTCCAATCTCCCAACAAGGCTAGTATCTATCCTACCGCTTGAAGTATGCAAGTTAACACTATTTGCATCTAGCCTTCGTGCATTTATTCTAGCGCTTGATGTTCTTAAACTGATTGTATCTGCGCTAACGCCGTTCGTGTAAATTCTGGCAGTAGATGTTGTTGCGCTAACCGCCCCCGCAACACTCACATTATTAAGCGACACCCTTCCGCTAGAAGTCTCTACACTTAAAGATGCAAAGTTAGAGTTACTTACATTAATCCTGCTGTTAGAAGTTGTAAGGCTCACATCTTGGCTTGCCATTTGAATGTCTCTCACATTAATTCGCGCATTCTCAGTGGAAGCATTAATTTCCGCATCAAACCAACTTGGAAGCAAAACCTCTATTGTTCTAACCCTATCCGATGTCCACGAAGGCACAAACTGAACATTATGCCACCACTCTCTAGAAAAATTAGTTGTAATGTTTAATCTGTTAGCCTCAACTTCTACATTGTAAGTAACAATCTCACGCGTACCCTCATTCTCGTTTTCGTAAAGGTTTATTATAAGTGCGTCCCCCGCCGTGTGCCTTATATATATGCGCCTGTTTCTAGAACTAATATTTAATTCTGTAACGCCGCTTAGGTCAGTCTCACTAAACGTAACTTGTCTGTGCGTATACAAACTGTTAAGTGAGCCTATGTGCTTGAAGCCATCAAAACTAAAGCCGTTCATAGCAAAGCCTATTCCCGTTAAAATCAGCCCGCCCACAAACATAGCACCAAATATTATTATACCAAATATCGTCAATTTTTTCATTATTTTTTACTCCTTTTTTTTATTTTTTAGCAATTTTTTTTCGCAATAGTTGTTTTGTTAACTAGTGTCGAGAATTTTGTATATTTAACCGCGAAATGCTACAGCGTTTTTTCTACCACTAACTACCACTAGTATTAGTTTGCTCTAAATGCAATTGCCCCTGCCCCTGCCCTTGTGGCTGGTTTGGCTGAACAAAAAGCGTCTCATCTACCCTAGCCCTTATGCGCCTAAATGTTGCTGCTGTGTAAATGGTTCTAAACAACAGCCTAGTCAGTTTGTAAGTGCCTAGCGCAAAAAGCCCCGTTAGTCCTACGCCCGCTAGAAAAAAGCCTATAACTACTATAATCTCGCTGCCCGATGCACCCGTTGTAATCATAAATATTGGGTAGGCAACAAGCCCAATAGAAAACGCCACAAACGACACCACCATACTTGCAAACACAGCAATCACAGCAACCCCAATAGAGAAAAACAACGCTATTGCAGTAATAACAAGGGCAAACGCAATAGACAACGTAGCAATCGCAAGCGGCAGTAATATCGGCGATAAAGCCAATATTAACACCATATTGTTTTTAAAGAAGTCTTCCCTACCTTTTAAAACCCTTAGTTGCTTTTTGTGGCTTACACCCTCTTGCTTATCTTGCTCGTAGCGCTCTAAAAATTCGCCTATAATTCTGTGGGCTAAAAGCCTCGGGCTTCCTAGGTTTTCTAAAACAAGCGCCTCGCTCTCACCACTCTCAAGCCTATCCTCTATAAGCTCTACGTAGTATTGTACTGCTTTAGAAGCCTCAGCCCTTGTCATTCTAAGCAGTAACTCTTTTTTTAACTCATTAATAAATTGATACTTATTCATAACTTTTTTCTAAACCCCCTTGCTCATCGCTGTTGACGATGTAGTTGTAAATTCGTTGCATTTGATTCCACTCGCCGCAAAACTCTTGCAACCTATCTAACCCACTTTGTGTTAGTTGATAATACTTTCTTAACCTGCTGTTATGCTCTCTCGTGTAAGTTGTAACCATACCTTGCGCTTCTAGCCGCCTTAAAACAGGATACAACGTGCTTTCGTTAATCGGCATAACGTTAGATATATCTTGCACTAGTTGATAGCCATACGAATTAGACCGGCGCAGCGTTGCTAGTGTAAGTATATCTATAATTCCTTTTTTTAATTGCGTATCCACGTCTTACCCACCTCCTTTTTTCTAACTCTCGGAACAACCCTTACAGACAAATAAATTGCCACTATTGTAATTATTGATATCATAAGTAATTTCTTATACTAATTTGCTTTTAAGATTGTCACAAATTAGTCCCTCCCATATTATATTATGCAGCACACCATACTATATACCACCTTATACTATACATTATACAGTATTACCCAGCGCGTGTCAAGCGTTTTTCACAACTTTTTTCAAAAAAAGTAAAAAAGTTTTTCGCTTCGCGAAAAATTCCCTCACTTGAGGTTCGGCTTTTTTGGACGAGCCATTTCGCTCTGCTACCAAAAACAGTGCTTCCTTGTCATAAAAATTTTTTCTGAAAGACTTTTCTGGGGTCATATGGTTAGTTTGAATTCCCACAAAAACAAAAGTTCGGCAGCACAATACCGAACTTTTTTGTTTCAAAAACCAAATATCCTAAAAAACAACAACTCCAACAAAAAAAGGCTGCAACTTTAAGCAACTTAACGCTCTTTTGTTACAGCCCCTGTGCATATGTTAAAGTAAGATTCTATGAGAAATGTTGGGTTGCGTAAAAGTGAGTTTGAACGGTTAACCAAAAGTTCTCTATTAAACATTTCTTACCCTGCAGTATTTTAGGCACGCTTTCTCTTATTTCGCTGTAGTAGATATAAGCTAAGGTTACCACTATCTTTTAATTGGCACTTCGCATATGAGAGCCTAAATTAACTCTTAGCACGTAGCCAGGTGGTAATGCGTGAGTTTCGCCAGTATTCCTATCGGTTTTAATCACACTAGCACCAGAAACCGAGTTCAAAACAAGTGCATTGCCTACTCTAATAGCCATTAGATCTTGGCTAGCCGTGTCTACTCTAAAGTTTAATTCTCTGCCTGGGCAAGAGAGTTCAAAATAATCTGTACCTCTGCCAATCAAAGCACCTCCTTCCGAGTCTATAAATCGCCGGAATTGTTCCGGTGTCATAACATACAACGAGCAACCACCTTCTGTCTCTTGCATTTGCTCTGTTGTCATCTCAGTGCCATCCACTGGCATAGTTAACTGCTTAACTTCTTTTTTGTTTTTTGTAGACATACCTCTACCCCCCTCTTTTGAAAAATATGCACGCGCCCCCAGCGCAAAACGTGCTTCCACAAAACTGCAACTAGGTAATTCTAAACATTTAAACCCATTGCCGTTTTGGCTTTACGAAAACTAGTTTGCTACTGCGCAACGCGCTTCCTTTTCTTATTTTTGTAGTTGTTTGTTAATATTTTCGGGGCAAATACATATTCGCAACATTTGCCCACCATATTATATAATATCACAAAAAAAAAAGCAACCATTTTGGCAAAACTCACTTTTAATTTTGCCACAAACATTCTTGGCAAAATCAAATATCTAACACTACACAAAAAAGCACCCGCTTTTGCGATAATTATTATGGCACAAAAAAAGGCGAGCATTAAGCCCGCCTAACTACCTTGCGCCGTACATACAACTCTTAACCCTGTTTTCTACAGGTGGGTAGAGTATTTACTAGCGCTAACTAGCAAAACCCCTCTTCCCTTATTTTTTATGTTGGTTAAAAAACTTACACGTTGCTCGCACGCTGTAGTTACTTATAGTATAACACATTTTGCTAAATGTTGTCAACTGATTTCATACTTTTTTAACAAGTTTTTTGGGTGCATTTTTTATTTATTGGGTGTTACTTTTGTTGGGTTTTTTGGTTGCTATTATTTTTCGGTGGTTATCTGTTATGCTCGGTAAAATCTGCGCTCTCTGTTGAAGCATAATTATCATCGCCATCAAAATTAATTTTGCCTTCTATTGCTTTTTTAATTAAAAGCGGGTGCGCAAAGTTGTTTAAAAAAATCACGTTCTCTGTTGTGTAGATGTTTACGTTGCCCGAGCGACCAACTTTTGTGCTGTCTGCTTTGGACGGGTTTGCTACGTATACGCTTACAACATCGTCTATTGGAAAATTTGTGTTTAACAACTTAAAGTTTCCGGTTTTTAAAAAAACGTTTTGGTTAGTTACAACCACATAGTTTGTAAAAAATTTGCGCGCTATAATAGCAAAAATTACTGCTGATGCCAAAACCAGTACTACAGTAACAATTGTAAAGGCTACACCAATTTGAAGCGCAACCGAGATTACAAAAATTGTTAAGGTAAATGCTAGTAGCAAAATTGTTTTAATAAGCACATTAAGTGCCGTTTTAGATGCAAATAATATTTCTTCGTTTTCTTGCAGGTTTATTGTTTCCATATTACAACTCCTTTATATTTTATCTATGTAAAACCTTAGTAATACTCTTAACTCGTTTACTTTTTGTTCTAGCGCGAAATAACCTTTAAAAGTATTTTTAAAGCCTATCCATATTATATTTATTAAGTTGGTGTCTTTTGCAACAATTGCATTTTTTAGCCCTTCTGAAATTGTTAAAAGGTCGTTGCGCTCTGTTGCGTTTATGCGCGGGTTAGACTTTACAGAGCTTGTTATGTCTCTGAATATAAAAACCGCTTTTTCTATAACATCTTGCGGAATGTCTGCTTCTGGGCTGTCGTCTGCTGCTTCTATCTCATCTGGGTCTATTTCTATGTCGTTAAGTTGAAGTTCTATCGCGCGCCTAAACGGAAGTATCATAGCCCCAACAAAACTATTGTATGCCGCTTGCAAATTTGGGCTAGAAAAATGTTCGTTTAAAAAATAGTTAAAGTCTATCTGCCCTCTGTCTATTTTATAGAGTATGGTTAAAACCAACCCAATAACCTTATTCAGATTTTTAGACAGATTAATTTTTATACCGCTAGCCTCGCGCGTTAGAGAAGTTGCAAACTCTGTGTCAAAATCGAACCCCGCAAATGCCTTTTTAATAACTTCAAAAAGTGCCTCTTCTTCTGTAAGAGTTTTTAGCAGCGCCGTGATTTTTCGCTCTGCAACTATGAAGTTGCTTTGAATAACTTCGTCACAATCGCTTAAAAATTTCTGTAGTGCCTGTGTATTTTCCATAATATACTTATAATTGTAGCATAAAAAAAAGTTTTTTGCAACAATTTACGCAATAACAGTTGAAAGTTTTTACAAAGTGTGGTACAATATAGGGGCGAAAGGCATATACAACGAATTTCTACTGCGCTTCGCTGCGTAAGGAAATTCTTTTGTATATGGCTTCGCCCAACGGATGCTACACCCGTTTTTTTCAAAAACGATAAATTATAAGCCCAAATATATTGTCTATTTAACAAACCAATGCGTACTAACGATGTTATAGAAAACAACTTAATTTTGTTGTTTGTGTTCGATAAAATGGAAATACCGATTTCTGAGAGCACAATTATTGATATTTGTTCGCACGATAACGATTGGCTACATTACGACGAGTGCAAAACAACAATACATAACCTGTTAGAAGGCGGGTTTATTTGCGTGATTAACAATAAAGATGCAGGCTCAGAAATTTTATACACGCTTACGCCTGATGGTAGGTTGTGCCTTGCGTGGTATTTTAAACGCATAGTTCCGTCGCTTAGAGAAGAAATCTCGCTTTTTGTTAGAAACAACAGAATGTCTTACAAAAGGCGACAAGAATACTCGCGCGACTTTTACAAAAACAACGATGGCTCTTATACTGTTATACTAAGAATAACCGAGCCACAACAAACTGTATTAGAGATTAAAATTGTAGTGCCAAACAGAGAGACCGCAAGTTATGTATACAAAAAATGGGAAGAAAAAGCCGCAGGGGTTTACGGGCTATTGTACGATAATTTGGTAACAGAAGACTAGTGGCGCTCAGAGTGTAAAAATTTAACGGCTAACAAATTTTTGAATAATTAAAAGAATATATAAACACAAAGGGAGAAAAGTTTATGGAGACTTACAGAACAAAAGGCAACACGTGTTGCAAAGAAATTATTTTTGAGATTGAGGGCGAGGAAGATATAAAAACCGCTGTTTTATTAGATGTTAGGTTTGCGGGGGGCTGCTCTGGAAATTTACAAGGTATAGGCAAATTAGTAAAAGGAATGAGGCTTCACGATATTGTAGAAAAACTAACGGGGGTGCTTTGTCGCGAGACTACTTCGTGTCCCGACCAACTAGCGCTAGCAATAAAAGAGTTTATAGACCGCAAAGAGCAAGGCATTGTTATTTCTAGGCGCAGAAAATCTTATACGATTTAGGCATTTCATTTGGCGCTAAAATCTCAAGTTAAGGTTACAAACAATTAAGGTTACAAAATTTAAAAGTCGCAAAAAAACTTTGCGACTTTTTTTGTTTTATAAAATATAAGCGAAGCGTAATGTCAAATTCGATACGATTTGCTATAACATTGTTGCCCTTAACTCTTCTGCTGTTTTCTCAGACAAATAGCCAAACGCAACATCAAACACGCTTAAAGCACCCACCTTGCCTTCTTTGCGTAGTCTGTGTACTGCCCTTGCGTATGCAAGCATTACGCTTGCTGTAAACTCTGGGTTAGAGTCTAGTTTAAGGGATAGTTCCATTATCTGATTAACTTCGCCACCGCCCGCTATCTCGCGCTTGTCGCTTGCCAAAACAAAGCCACCGTGCGGCAGGGCCTTATGCTCTGCATCTAAAACTTGCTGGCTTACAAAATTAATCTCTACATCGTTATCTTTAAAATACGCTGGCATATTTATAACAGTATTCTCTACTTCTTTTTTCAACTTTGCACAATCTTTTTCTAGCACTATAAAGCAGCGCCTCAAGTGCTTTTCGCTTGTTTTAAATTGTGGGGCTTTGCCCTGCCTTACAGCATCCAGAGCGGCTTTTTTAGGCAAAGTGTACTGTACAGCATCTTTAACGCCCTCAATACGCCTTAGCGCGTCTGAATGCCCTTGCGAGACCCCATCGCCCCAAAACGTATACTCACTAGCCTTAGGAAGCACAGACAAAAATAAAACCCTTGCCAAACTAAACACGCCCGGGTCCCACCCCGTTGCTACAAGCCCTAGGTTGTTGTGCTTTACGCCTAGCGCATTTATGTTATTAAAATACTCGGGGATTATCTCGTGCGTATCAAAACTGTCTACAATGTTAAAATGGCTTATTGCATACGGCGCTTGCTCTGGCAAGTCTGTTGCGCTTCCGCCACACAAAAGCAGTACATCAATCTTATCTTTATAACTCTCAAGCGCAGATACATTCTCTACCTTTACCCCGCTTAAACTTTTAAAAGCCTCGCGCCTTGTAAACACGGCAACCAATTCCATATCGCCAAACTGCGAAATGCATTGCTCTACCCCCTTGCCCAAATTACCATAGCCCAAAATCCCAATCCTGATTTTTTCCATTTTTTTAAAACCTCCTGTTTTTTAAAATATATTTTTAAAATGATAAATTTTTAATGTTAAATTTTAAATGGTTTAGCCATTTACCATTTAACATTTACCATTTAGCATTAACCTATAACAAGCGCTAACTCTCTCAAATTCCAAATACTGCTTAAATACGTATACTTCACATTAGCAGAAAAATTTGTTTTAGATGTATGTAAATTTACAAGCGCTGATAACCCCGTTGTCACATTATTAAAATGCTTAGATATTATTTGCAAAAGTATTTGGCTTATCTCTGTTTGCTCTAGTTTTGGTAGTGCCGCATTAGCCTCGTTTAAAAGCCCCGCAATTTGTATTTGCGCATCTGCTACTAAAATCTGAGAAGTATCTAGCCCAACACTAAGCGTATAAAGCACATTATAAATTTGCTTAAACAAGTCTAGTATGTTTTTAAATGGCTGAATGTCTAACTGAGTTTGGTGCGTTAGTTCGGCTTGCCTAACCTTAATATTCGGCACGCTTATTGTAACAACATTTGCTTGTATGTTTTCTGTGGCTAGCCCATTAACAACGCTTTGTGCATCTGCCCGCCTTACGTATGCGCTTGCTATAACCCGAAAACCGCGCCTCTCACTTCCGCCCCCGCCCCCAACAGACAAACTACCAGAGTTTATCACAAAGCCAGCGCCACCCCTTGCGCGTACGCTTCCAGCGTCTAATTTCGCGCGCTCTAGCGTGTCTACTTCGCGCCCAACCTGCACGCCATAAATACTAAAGCCTTGCACAGTAAGCGTTTTTGTTGTATCTATAAACTGTCTGTTAAAACCAAAATCGCGCGCATTCAAAAACAAATTAAACGCGCTATAACTCAAAAACAAAGTTAAAAGCGACAGCGCAAGCAAAAACATTCTGCCAAGTTGTTGGTGCTTAACAACAAAAGCCCTAACCCTACCACCTACGCCACTTACAAATCTAAACAAAAAAACCATACTACATTTTATTTTAAAATAGTATGGTTTATTCTTTGTTTAATGAACATTGAACATTGAACATTGAACATTGAACATTGAACACTGAACATTGAACAATTGTTGCAAACATTAATACATTTCATTTGAACAGCCAGCAATATGTTTTTTAATGCAATTTGCAAATAAATCTTTAACCGCGTTAGCGGACGAAGCAACTGTTCAGTGTTCATTGTTCAGTGTTCATTGTAATCTGTTCTACTTTCACTTTCGCTTCAGCAAAAAGTTTGTTGCTCCAGTCGTCTGGGTAAGAGTGTATATACACAACGCGCACAATGCCTGCGTTTATTATTATGCGTGTGCATATGCTGCAAGGTTGGTGCGTTACGTAAAGCGTTGCGCCGTCTAAACTTATGCCCTGCTTTGCCGCTTGAACAATTGCGTTTGTCTCTGCGTGAACCGCATAGCAAATCTCGTGACGCTCGCCCGACTTTATGCCCTGCTTTACCCTAATACACTCATCACGCTCTTTACAACTTTTAACATTAGTCGGCGCGCCATTATAGCCCGTTGTTAAAATGCGCTTGTCTTTTATAACAATTGCGCCCATCTGCCTATCGCGCTTAAAGCACGACGACCACGTTCCAACCAACTGCGCCATTTCTATAAAGCGCTTATCCCATTTGTTTATCATTATCAACACCTCTTTTGCATAAATTAAAGGACATACAAAACCAAAACAAAAAAACAAAAAAACCTGTCTAATTTACTTGACTTATTATAACATATATATTACAATTTTACTAGTATATTTAACCACAAAAAATTTTTTAAGGAGTTGAAATTTTATGAAAATCAAACCACTTTTCGACAAAGTAGTTTTAGAAGCAGTTGAAGCAGATGCCAAAACAAAATCTGGTATTGTTCTACCATCGGCTGCGCAAGAAAAGCCGTCCCTAGCTCGTGTACTGGCAGTAGGACCAGGCGGCATAATTGATGGCAAAGAAATAACAATGCAAGTAAAAGTTGGCGACAAAGTATTATATTCTAAGTATGCAGGCAGCGAGTTTAAACTAGATGGCAAAGAAATAACAATACTAAGACAATCTGATATTTTAGCGATAATTGGCTAACACAGCAAAGTCATATCAATTTTTCGCTAGACCCAATTTAAAAAAAATTAAAATCAAAACCTAACAAAAAAAAGGAGCATAAAAAATGTCTAAACAAATTAAGCACGGAGAAGATGCAAGAAAAGCCTTAGAAAAAGGCGTAAACGTTTTAGCGGATACTGTTAAAATTACACTTGGTCCGAAAGGGCGCAACGTGGTGCTAGACAAAAAGTTTGGAAGCCCGCTTATAACTAACGATGGCGTTACCATAGCAAAAGAAATAGATTTAGAGTGTCCGTTCGAGAATATGGGCGCTCAACTTGTAAAAGAAGTGTCTAGCAAAACTAACGATGTTGCGGGAGACGGCACTACTACTGCTGCCCTTTTGGCGCAGGCTATAATCAGAGAAGGTATTAAAAACGTGGCGGCTGGCGCTAACCCTATCATTTTAAGGGGCGGCATACAAAAAGCGGTTGCTACAGCAGTAGAAGAACTTAAAAAACTATCTAAGCCAATTGAGGGCAAAAAAGCAATCGCTCAGGTTGCTAGCATATCTGCGGGCGATACAGAAGTTGGCACGCTTATATCAGAAGCATTCGACAAGGTTGGTAAAGACGGCGTTATTACTGTAGAAGAGTCGCGCACTATGAAAACCGAGTTGACTATTGTAGAGGGTATGCAATTCGACAGAGGGTATGCCTCACCCTATATGGCAACAAACCCAGACAAAATGGAAGCCGTTTTAGATAACGCGCTTATACTTATTACAGACAGAAAAATAGCCAACATACAAGATATACTTCCGGTTTTAGAGCAAGTGGTTCAGGGCGGACACAAACTACTTATAATAGCAGAAGATATAGAGGGCGAGGCGCTTGCTACGCTTGTAGTAAATAAGTTGCGCGGTACGTTTACTTGTGTTGCTGTTAAAGCCCCGGGCTTTGGCGATAGGCGCAAGGCAATGCTAGAAGATATCGCTATACTTACGGGCGGCACAGTAATATCAGAAGAATTAGGGCTAGAACTTAAAGAGACTACAATAAGCCAACTTGGCAAGGCTAAGCAAGTAAAAGTAGATAAAGAAAACACTACAATTGTTGAGGGTGGCGGAAAATCTGCGGATATTAAAGCGCGCGTGAAGTCGTTACACTCGCAAATAAAAGAGACAGACTCAGAGTACGATAAAGAAAAACTGCAAGAGCGCCTTGCAAAACTAGCGGGTGGTGTAGCGGTTGTTAATGTTGGTGCGGCTACAGAGATTGAGATGAAAGAGCGCAAGTTAAGGATAGAAGACGCGCTTGCAGCAACTCGTGCGGCTATAGAAGAAGGCATAGTGCCGGGCGGCGGTGTTGCGCTGTTGGCTTCCCTACCTGCCATTACTAAGTTAGCAGACAAACTTAAGGGCGACGAAAAAACGGGTGCGCAAATTGTTATAAAAGCACTTGAAGAGCCTGTAAAGCAAATTGCACAAAACGCAGGGGTTGATGGCGGCGTTATAGTTAACAACATACTAGAAAACCCTAAAAAAGTATCTAACTACGGCTACGACGCGCTTAACAACGAGTATGTGGATATGGTTGCAAAAGGCATTATAGACCCAACAAAAGTAGCAAGAAGCGCCCTACAAAACGCGTCCAGCGTAGCCTCTACCCTACTAACAACAGAAGCAATAGTAGCAGAAATACCAAAAGATGAGCCAGCAGGCGGCGGTATGCCGGGCGGAATGGGCGGTATGTATTAAGCTTGTTGCGCACGCGCAACAAGCAGCGGTCAGCGAACAGCAATGAGCGGTGAGTGGTTAGTGGTCAGCGGTTAAGAACAGCAACCAGCGGTGAGTGGTTAGTGGTTAGTGTTCAGATAACAAGTAACAACTAACAAGTAACAAGTGTTACACACATATAAAGCCTTACTTTTTAACAGTCTGATTTTGCAGACCACAAAAAGTAAGGCTTTAGTTTTTTTTTGCAAATGTGTTGACAAATGTATCCTTTTTGTTGGCGGTCAGGGGGACGTATTTGTTGACCGCGAAAGTAAGTGAGAGCTAGTTTTGGTCAAGAGATTTTTTTGTGCCGGCTAGGTAGTCTGTTGTTACGCCGAAATAGTCGCACAGTTGTATTAGCCTGAATATTCGTGGCTCGCGCTTCCCGCTCTCATACATCTCAATTTCTGAAGTTTTTATGCCTAGCGCTTTTGCAAGTTGTTTTTGCGTTAGGTTGTTCTTTTCTCTTATCGCCTTTAGCCTTTCTCTAAAAATAAGCATTTGTGTTAGCCTCCTTGAATTTTTATAAAGTATTATGGATAAATTACATATATAATTATAATGGATTTAATCGCTAAAGTCAAGGATTTTATCCATAATTTGTTATAATATTTTTATGGATTTTCACACAAGGTTAAAAGAATTGCGAGAGGAATTAAATATAACTCAAGCAACATTGGGTAAAGATTTAGGTGTAACACAATCTAGGGTAGCTGACTGGGAAACAAAACGAGGGCGACCAGATATAGAAATGCTAAAGCAACTATCTGATTATTTTATGGTGTCTATAGACTTTTTAGTTGGGCGCGAGTACACAGTCTGCGAAAACTGCAAAAAGAGAATTTAGATACTGCTAACAAAAAAGTGGTCACTTACTCTGTCCCCGTGACCAAATTTATTCGGGATATGTTCCCACAATAAGCATACGGGATTTTATCCTAGTTGTCAAGGATTTTATCCCTTTTTTGCTATAATATTTTTATGGATTTTAAAACACGACTAAAAGAATTGAGAAAAGAATTAAATCTAACACAAGAAATACTTGCTAAAGATTTGAATGTTTTAAGCAGTAAAGTTTCTGATTGGGAAAAAGGCAGGGGGCGACCAGATATAGAAATGCTAAAGCAACTATCTGATTATTTTATGGTGTCTATAGACTTTTTAGTTGGGCGCGAGTATACAGTTTGCGAAAACTGCAAAAAAAGAATTTAAAAAATCTAATTGCCCACACCCCCTGCCCTTTTGGGTCACGGGGACGTGTGGGTCACGGGGACGTGTTAACTGACCCAAAAAAAGTCCGCCCCCGTGAACGCCACCCCATATAAAAAAGCCTTACTTTTTTTCTGTCTGCAATTGTAGACTGTTAAAAAGTAAGGCTTTTTATGTGTTTAACACTTGTTACTTGTTACTTGTCACTTGTTATCTGTTACTTGACCGCTGCTGAACCCTGAATGCTGTAGGCTGCGCCTAGCGCTTACAATAAGCGTCTACGCCTACTATCTGCTACCGCTCTGTATGCGCCGTAAAGCCCAGTTCCACCTGCGCACCCACCAATGATGTATAATAGCCACCAGTTGCTACGGCGCGTGTTTTGCTCTGCCGCGCAAGCCTCGCAAAGTTCTGGATATTCACAGCAATCGTAATTAGGCAAATCTATTGTCGGGTAGTCGTCCGCCGGATAGTCAATAATTGGATAATCATCAACTGGATAATCTTCTACCGGACAATCTAGTATTGGATAGTCGTCTACAGGACACTCGTCAACTGGATAGTCATCTACTGGGCAATCGTCAACCGGGTAGTCATCTATTGGACAATCTACTATAGGGTACTCACATATCGGATAGTCGCACAGCGGGTAATCGTCAACTGGACAATCTAATATTGGATAGTCGCATACTGGATAGTCACATACTGGATAGTCTTCAATAGGCGGCTCTACAAACGCCCAAACCGCTAGTATGGTCGTATCTACATATATCGCTATTTGCACACCTACGCTAGTTAATTCGCCGTTAACTAACCAACCCACAAATTCGTAGTTCTCCCTAGCAACTACCAACTCAGGTAAAATAACTATACTGCCATACAAAAGCACCTTATCTAAACTATAAACTTCGTAATGCCCTTCAAACGCAACGCCAAAACTTCTGAACTGCCACACAGCAACAAATAAAACATCTGCGCTTAAAACAATAACTTGCCCCGCTTGCAACAATTCTGAATTCTGAATTCCTAATTCTGAATTTGCAACTTGCCACCCTACGAAATAGTGGCTACTTGTTTTATAAAGCGTAGGTAGCACAACGCCAAAACCTGCATAATAATTTGTTACCGTATCTAAACAATATAGCCTATTACCTAGTGCGTAAAACGCTGCACTAAATTGTATTTGCTCCCAAACCGCTTCAAGTAAAAACTCGTAAGCCTTGTATGGAACAATTCCGCCATTTAAACTGTTAGCCACACTTCCATCTGCGTTAAATATGCGTATGCCGCCAAAGTAAAACCCTTTTAGTATGTAGCCGCTTCTTGCAACATTAGAAATCTCCATTATGCAATCTAAGCCTACGCCAGTTGCTACCATAAAGCTTGCCCCGGGTAGGTTTTGCGTTTTAGTTATTCCGTTTGCTAAACACACAAAGCGCATAGTGCCTATGTTAACACTCCAATGTGCATAGAAATTGAACACTGTCCCGCCCCTAGCAAAGAAAATCTGCCCCAATAAATATACGCAATTTATACTGCCGTCTACATTTATCAGCCTTTGCAAGCTAGTGATTATCTCGTGGGCATTATTTTCAACGCCACCTATCCCCGCGCAACTCGGCATATTGTACCAGCCTGTAAATGTATAGCCCACCCTTAAAGGATTTGCAACGCGCGCGTTAAAACTAGCAACCCTTAGTTGTTGTAGCGTTTGTGCGTTAGATAGCCCGTTTGCAAACTCTCCGCCTGTGCCGCTCCAAACAAAGTTTACTCTGTTAGCGTAGCGCGGGTGCATAAACCTGTGCATTGGTAGCCCCGTATATCTATATATATGCCCCGACCTATCCGCACAGATATAGTAACCAATCATATAAAAGTGATAAGTTGGCACACCAGTAAGCGGCTCTGTTAAGTGACCATCGTCCATTATAAAGCCTTGAATACCAAAATCCCACCCTAGATTTATAAATGTATTTATATCTTTAAAATAGTCTCTACTTACTGGCAAGTGCGCCGCGTGAGTTTGAGATACTAGCGTTGCCCCGTCCCCCACTATATGCTTAAAACCTTCGTAATAAAGCGCTGTCGCGTTTAGCGCTAGCCTACTAGATGCTACCACCGGCGCGATATTTAAAGTTCCGATATGGTCTGGATGCGTTATAATTTGCCTTGCCATAGAAACATTGCCGGTAAACCTTATAGAAGCCGAGTTTATGCGCCCAACAAAGCCACCCAAGTTTTGCGTACCGCTAGTGGCTAGGCTTATAACATTGCCGTAAGAAAAACTCTCAAAAATAGATGCCGCGTTACCCCCGCCAGAATGCGCAATAAAGCCACCCGCATAAACTACAGCAGCATTATTCGCGTTTGTAACAGTAACATCGCCAAGGGCAAAACTATATCTAGCACCCGCCGTGTTAGCCACAGCGCCAATAAGACCGCCTACAACATTTGCGCCCGTTACATTACCGAATGCCGCGCTTCTTACAGGGTGAGATGATGTGGAAGCGCCCGCAAGCCCCCCTACATTGCTACCCGTAGCAACAACATTGCCAGAAGCCCAACTATTGTAAGCTGTGTTAGATATGCGTAAATTTCCAAATGCGCCCCCTACGTTGTTGTGTCCCCTAACATCTATTGTTGTAGAAATTTCTCTGAACGCCGAGATAGACAGCGTATAGCCAACTACTCCGCCCACTTGGTTTCTACCCAAAATTGTACCCCTTCCGCTTATATGTATGTTGTTTAAAGATGTAGAACGCGTCCAGCCTACAAGTAAGCCGATGTTGTCTACAGCTGCCCCGCCAAAAGTTACGCCTTCTGGCAAGTGAATATTTAAATTATGTATGTTAGCCCCATAAACAGCGCCAAATATGCCTATATTAGCACCTGTAAACGTCAAACTGTCTGCAATTGTAATTGTGTGGTGGTTGCCATCAAACACGCCACCAAAAGCCACTCCAAGCGCTGTGCCCCTTGTTATAGGCGTAAATCCGCACTCCGCTGTTATTACTATGTTGTTAGCAAGCCTATATCTGTCGTTAACGCCAAACGCAACCCCATTGTGTATCCTACCGCTTCCAACATCTCTTAACTGCTGTACATTAGTGATGTAGTGTAGTACAACATCGCGCTGACTTATTTGAATTGGTCTTGAATTAGGAACTGGGAATACGTGGTTAGACGGTAAGTAAGCGCGCAAATGCTCGTATCCACCCTCTTCTAAATAAAACGACCAATTAGCAACTGTAAACAAATTAGCGCCCGCCGCGTTGTTAAATGTGTTTCTATTTAAAAATGCTTCTATTTCTACTTGCCTAAAAACATTATCTGTGTTAACCCTTATATCTACATTGTTAGCAAGGCGCCCAAAGTGTCCATTTGTAAAAGGGGTTTGTGAAGGCGTTTGTGAAGGCGTTTGTTGGTATAGGTCGTCTTGATAGTCTCCGCCTGTGTTTTGCTCACCCGCATTTTGCTCGTGATTATGCAAAAGTTCGCCGTTAAGCATTATATGCTGATAACTTAGCGCTAGGTTATTCCACGTTGATATTGTACTGCTGTGTAAGCCAACAAGGCTGCCAGCAACTGCAGTTGCGCCCGCGGTAGTAATGCTTGTAGTAGCCGAAGCAACTGACGTAAGCACGCGCGTTCCTGTGATAGAACCCGAAAAACCACCTAACGCAACATAGCCATCTACTGCCAAACTTGCTACATTGCCAGATGCAAAAGCGTTTGTAGGCGTAGATGCCAAACCTCCAGCAAATGCACCCGCTATGCCGCCCGGGTTTGCTGCCACTCCCGTCTCTATACTTGTTACATTGCCAAAAGCCGCGTTGTTAGAGCCTCCGCCGTTAAAAACACCCGCAAAACCTCCAACGAACGTCCCGCCTGTAACGTCTCCAGATGCCCAACTTCTGTTAGTATTAACCGCTAAATTACCAACTAGCCCCCCAACTGTAGAGCCGCTTGCTGTTACTTTGCCCGTTGCAAAAGTATCGGAAAGACCCGCGTTTGCCGCAGAAGTTACAACTGCCGCACCAACCAAGCCGCCAACTGTCAAGACGCCCGTCACGTTACCTGTTGCGTAAGCGCGCACTATTGCTGACTGCGAACGCCCTACTAAACCACCAACAGTAGTGTGACCCGTAACAGAGCCGCTAGCGTAAATATCTCTAAAACCCACAATTGTAAAAATATCACCTATCAGCCCGCCAACGGAATTAGAGTTTGGCGCATAAATATTAACGCTGCTGGAAGCTTGACCTATAATGCTACCAGCAGATACCATACCAGCAAGCCCGCCTATGTTGCCAAGCGCGTTTACTCCGCCCTGCGTAACTTCCAAAACTCCGCCGCCTCTTATGTGAACATTTTCAACGCGCGAATGCCTTATTTGACCAGCCAAAATTGCTGTATATGGGTGGTTTGTAGTGCGCAAAATACGCGTTGTGTCGGGTACATAAATATTTAAATCTTTAACTATACTGCCGTTGCCTAAAATACTAAAAATGCCGAAGGGTCTTAAAAAGTTTTCTGGCGCAGAAATTGTAGCGTTTTGCTCAAAGTAAATTGTTCTGCCACGCCCATCAAAAGTACCAACAAAAGCACTATCCACCTGCCCACTTGCTATGTTAGAAGAAAATGGTAGCCACTCACCCGCTGGAATAACAATATCGTTAGCAAGCGCATAGAAACCATTTTTGGTATGATACTTGCCGTAAACATCGCCACTCTCAAGGCAACGCGGGCGCCAAGTCTCATTTCCAATATTCATAAGTTGCTGCCAACTTCTTATCCATATAGGGTCGTTCTCAGAACTAAAAAACGCGTTGTCTTCCGCGCGCGCCCTATCTAAATTTTCTCTATCTATAAAAAAAGTAACCGAAAAAGCGGTCACCACAAAAGCAAAAATTAAAAGCACAGCCGTCAAACAAAACACCAATCTGCTTGTTTTGCTAACCGCTAACTTGCCATTTTTAAAACAATTTTTTCCAAACATAACTTCCCCCTTTGAGTTTGGTTTTCCTACTCTAATATTTACACCCGCTTCGCAATAATTCCTATTGCAGAATAAATATTAAAATTGTTAAATATATATTAACACAAACAACAAAAAAAAGCAAGCGTTTACGCCTACTTTTTCAAAAAAATTACATTGAATTTAAAATTTAAGTTATCCAACTCTACGAATTCGTACATTTATTGAGTATGATAAATTCTGTTTTTAACAAAAGGTCTGCCATTAATAAATATAGTATCGCCTTCTTTAATCACTCCACGGTCTGACATAATTCTAAACCAGTCCGCATCGCAATATTTATACTTGTTTTCTAATAATAGTTGGGTTTGTTGCGCAGCCCAAGAAGCATTTTCAGCACTCTCAGCCAGCATACTAACTATACCAAATGAAAGTACTCCTGCTATAGAAAGAATCGTAACCCTTAAACTGTTTCCACCCTCTACTGCTTGCATTTCCTTATAGCCTGTTTCGCTACCAATCGCTGGAACTTGCAAAGCTTTTACATTTTTTTTCTCGATTGTTTTTTTATTAGACATATTGTCTCCCCCTTTAAAGTATATTTTATTAATATCTTTGCAAAAACAACAAAAAAAGCAAGCGTTTACGCCTACTTTTTTGTTTTATTTTCTAATTTTTTTTGTGTTTCTTTTATTACTTTTAGATAATCTGTTTCTATGGGTGTCAACTCGTCTACTGATAGCGCTTTATATTTACTATATTCACCCAGCGCTTTATTATCTGCGTCTTCACGGGTCACCTTACCCGCACCCTTCAAAACACCTTTGCCATAATTAAGTGCAAGTTTGTCAAGTTCGTCAACCCAATCTTTCATATAAATAGGTTGGCGGCTCATAGCCTTTAGTTCTGCGGCATCAAAAAACATTGATACCAATCTGTTAAGTGTAAAAATTTCAGTCTCTAGTAAATAATTTTTAGCAACTGTCACATCACTTTTTCTAGGCTTTGCTCCGCTAAACGTAGTAAGCCCCATAAATGTTTGGCTCGCATCTGCTCTTTCGAAAATAACTTCTGGCGCTGTTTTGCCGTGTGAAGCGTAGTGCAACTTGTTTTGCACTTGCTTAAAAAATTCTATGCTCTCCCTTGTCTTTGGGTCGTAGTCTACGCTTATTGCGTATAAATCTAATACTTGTCTATATAAAACCCGCTCACTACTTCTTATTTCTCTAATGCGCTCTAGTAACTCTTTAAAATAATCTCCACCGCCTGCTTTTTTAAGTAAATCGTCGTTCATTGTAAAGCCTTTAATTAGGTATTCTTTCAAAACGCTATTAGCCCACCGCCTAAACTGTGTACCCCTTAAAGATTTTACACGATAACCAACTGAAATTATTACATCTAAGTTGTAATAGGCTACTGCTCGCTTAACTTGCCTCTTGCCTTCAGTTTGAACTGTCAAGTAATCCTTGACAGTTGAAAATTCGTCTAATTCATTCTCAGCAAAAATATTGCTAATATGTAGACTAACGTTTTGTTTAGTTGTTTGAAATAACTCAACCATCTGCGCTTGCGTAAGCCAAACAGTATCACCCTCGTACTTAACATCTATTTTAGTTAAGCCGTCGTCAGTTTGATAAATTACAATCTCACTTTTATCCATTTAAGTTTTCTCCTATATACTTTTTTTCGTATATCATAGCGCATACTTACTTTCTAACTTAACATTGGTTTGTTAGAGTATTTTGCTAGTACTTGTTTGAAGTTGCCTATAAAATCTTTGTCTAGTAGGTATAGGTCTTTTGTTTCTTTTACTAAGTAGCCTGTAAATCTGAAAAGTTGTTCGTCGCGCTTGAAGTTTCCTGTGTAAACTGATGGCGGGCTTTTTACGTTTCGCTGAAAAGTTAAACTGCCCCAGTCTGGCACTTGTTGTCCGTTTATGTTTCGTAAAAACATATAGTTAAGCACGTAGTTTTCTAACGAAGCGCTCTTAGATGTAAACGTGTACGCAACGTTTAACTCTAAGTCGTAGTTAGTTCCTAAAATTGTAACACCATCATCATCGTAAGAAATATCAAAAACAGCATAGCCTATGTGGCTTTTGTCTGGGCAGTAAACAACCTCTACCCACCTGCCCGCAACGTACGCCTTGCCAAAAGCCAACCTGCACGCAAGTTTAGATTTCATAGCCCACTTTAACAAAATGTTGGTCGTTAAAAATAGTATAATTAAAAGCACTAGAGATATGGTGTGATAAATTGCTGGCTCTAGATTTAAGTTTTCGTTTATAAAGTGCGTTATTACGCGCTCTATCATAGAGCTTATAAGTAGCCCTAAAGAATACATCAATAATTTTGTTTCGTAAAGTTTTTTCATATTTTTCACCCCCTAGTCTTGCCTATTAGCAATATATGTGGTATAATGTCCGTATGAATATTTTAAACAAATTTCATAAAGCCTACCCCACCCGATTAGAAAAAATTTGGGCGGCTATTAGTTTCGACTTAATTATAATTTCGCTTTTGCTTTGCATTTTCCCCTTTACACAAGATTTCATTTTTAGCAGAACCCTAAGTTGTATAGGTAGGTATAACGCTAGGTGGTTTTTACCATTTGGTATAGTTATATCGCTAACTTTTGTTTTTAATTTAAAACTTTTCTCGCACAACTTAAAACTTAGTGGGCTTAATTTCTCGCCCCTTATAACGACAATAGTTGTAACCTCTTTGTTACTTTTAATTATACCGCTAAAGCTAGCAACCGTTTTAATAATAGATTACGATGTTTTAGACGAGCATATGTTTTTAGCAATAACATTCACCGCGTATACTTCCCTATCACTTTTAACACTTTTACTGTATGCGATAATTGCAAGGCGACACTATCTGTATGCAATATTTATACCACTACTTGCGGGGCTTGGCGTTATAAACTTAATAGCCAACGCGCAAAACGGACACTTAATAGCCTTTTGGCAGATTCTAGTTTTAATAAGCGCGCTTGTATCCCTACTGATAATAAACTTTATAAGCAAGTTGTTTGTAAAAATCGAACCCATCGAACCTTTTAACTTGTGAAATGATTTATCTAACTTATGGCTTATCTAACTAGTGAAATGACTTATTGCGTTAAAGCCAAAGAAAAACCCTAGTATTGTTAAAAGCACAATTATAATTGGCTGGTGTAAAATATATACAACTATTGTGTTGCGCCCTAAAAAGCGTATTGGAGCGTGAGATTTACTGTCTAGTTTTAGCAGTAAACTTTTGCGCTCTTTATAAATATATCTGCCAAGCACAGCCCCCAAAAGCACGAAGCCAGCCCACGGCAAAACTGGAAAATAGTCAGCACTTGCCATTCCGCCGTCTGCATAAACTATCATACCAAAAGCGTGCATAGGCTCTAGCGGGTTAAAGTAATAGTAAAACCCGACTATAATAATAATAAGCCCAACTACTGCCATTATCCCGTTTTTCAAATTCTGAATTATGAATTCTGAATTATGAATTGTTTCCGCTTCGCTACTATTTTTAGTGCGCCCGCGCTTACTTAATATAAATTTTTCTAATTTGTTTAGCCCGCTGTCTAGCACGGCAAAAAGTAATATGCTTACAGACAAGCAAAACAGTATGCCATAAACTATTCTAAGCGGCATTCCTGTAAAAAGTTCTATCATATCTGTAACGACAAACACCGCGTAAGAGAGCGCAAACAACTGAATTCCGCGCTTGAAGTTAGATTTAGAAAAAGTGCAAGAGATGCCACAAACCACAGTAAAAATTATGATTATACTAAGCCACACGCTCTCGCGCCAAGCGGCATTTCTAAAATAAATGCCCACTTCTTCTAGCCAATGTAAAAACCCAGAGTCAGAGTAACTAGCCCAAACGGGTCCGAAAACATTTGCAAATATAAAAGCGATATGGTCTAAAACAACCATAATAATAGCAAGCCCACGTAAGAAGTCTAACTCCCAAGCCCTTTTAGAGCGTCCAGCGACAAGGGATAAGGGATAAGAGTTTTCCAAGAGTGACTTCTCTGTATCTACTTTTAACTCTGTGCCTAATTCGCTTTCTGTTTTTGCATTATCGTTACCCAATTATCACCCCTCCGCCAAGACAATATCTATCGCTGTAAAATACAACATATTGCCCTTTTGTTATTGCCCTTTGGGCTTCTTTAAAATCTACTTGTACTTTGCCGTTATCTAAAAGCGTAACCTTTACTTGTTGTTCGGCTTGTCTGTATCTAACTTTTGCGTAACACTCGAAACTCTTATCGCTTATCTCTGGTCGCTGGTCGCTGTTCGCTGTTTGCTGTTCGCTATTCGCTGACACTATCCAATTTACATTATCAGCCACCAAACTACTGCTGTACAGCAACTTATCGTTTGTACTCACATACAGCGTGTTAGTGCTAACATCTTTGTCTACCACAAAATAAGCGCTTGTGTCTGCCCCGCTTGCAACGCCCCCTGCAGACTTTTTTGTCTCGCCTATGCCTATGCCTTTGCGCTGACCTATTGTATAATACATAAGCCCCGTGTGCGTGCCTAATACTCTGCCATCTGCGTTACTCTCTTTAATCTGCCCAACTTGTGCGGGCAAATAATTTTGCAAAAACTCTTTAAAATTTCGCTTGCCCACAAAGCATATACCCGTGCTATCTTTTTTGTCTGCTATATGCAGATTATATTTTTTTGCGAGCTGTCTGACTTCGTCCTTTGTGTAGTGCTGAAGCGGGAACAAAATTTGCGATAGTTGCTTTTGATTTAACTGACACAAAAAATACGTTTGGTCTTTATTCGTGTCTTTTGGCTTAACTAGATAATACCTTGCCTTACAACAAGTCGGCTCTATAGCACCCCCCCCGCAAAAGCATTCCGCGCGCTCTACCCCCGCGTAATGCCCCGTAGCCACATAGTCTGCGCCCAACGTTTTTGCATAATCTATAAACGGACCAAACTTAATCTCTCTGTTACAAAGCACATCTGGGTTTGGCGTTCTGCCCGCTTTAAGTTCTGCCAAGAAATGCGAAAACACATTTTCTCTATACTGCTTTGCAAAATTAACGCTGTAAACTGGTATGCCCAAAGTCGCCCCAACTGCCTTTACATCTGCAAAGTCTAACTCGCTTAAGCATTGTCCGCTCTCATCACTCTCTTCCCAGTTGTGCATAAAAACGCCAATAACTTTGTAGCCTTGCTCTTTTAAAAGCGCAGCACTAACAGCACTATCAACGCCGCCAGACAACCCCACGACTACTGTAGTGTTCGCCTTATCCGCTTTGTTTGCTTTAATTGCTATATCTACCTTGCCCGCTTTTGCCCTATCTACTTTATTCGCTTTGTCTACTTTATTCGCTTTGTCTACCTTATCCGTTTTGTCTATTTTTAAAGTTTTGTTCATAACACTTTTAATGCAACAGCCACCGCATAGTTTTTCTCGTGGCTTATGCTTATCTCAATACTTTTGTTCTCGCCCTTTACACTCACTTTGGGCGCGCCATTATCCCCGTGTGTAATTTCTATATCTTTAAACTGTAAGTGTGCGCCAAAGCCGCCCAAAACTTTAGCCACCGCTTCTTTTGCCGCAAATATGCCAGCAGCCGTTCTGTAAAGCCCGTCCCCCGACTTTGTGTTTATATAGCCCTTTTCGTAGTCTGTGTAAACATAGTCTATAACCCTTTGCTTATTAATCTCGCTAAACTTTTTTCTTATTCTTTCAACTTCTACAATATCAATCCCAATCATTTATATCTCCTTCGTCAAGCAAATGCCTATATCTAGCCAGCACATTTTTTATTGTATCCCAAGTAAACCCTCTAGACTGTAAGTGCCTTATCGCCTTTTCAAAATTCTTTTTGCCCTCTGCTCCGCCCGTAATTTTATTTTTTAAGTACTTTTCTAGCAACCTGTATGCCGCCCCATCATCTTCTTCAAAGTCGCTTAGGTGCTGCTCTATTAAATCTTTATCTATCCCCTTTTTAATCAACTTGTCTTTAACTAAAAATTTACCGCCCTTTTTGCTGTATTCGCTTACAAGCAACTCGCTTAGGTTTGTGTCATCTACATACTTATACTCACTAAGCCTAGCAAGGCAGTATTCCACCACCACATCTAAAAAGCCCTTATCTTGCAAATATTTTACCACTTCTTTTTTAGAGCGCATCTTATAAGATATGTAGCCAAAAGCCTTATCTAAAGCCCACAGTTTTTCTGAGTTTAACTGAATTTGTGCTAGGCGGCTCTCGCTTACTTCCGCGCCTATCTCAAGTTTTTCTTTTACCACAGTCTCGTTCATAAGCCCGCAATAAAACTTGCCATCTACATAAATGTTAGACCGCAACTTTTTATAGCGCTTTTGTGGCAGTATATCAGTAATTATCATATCTTTTTTCGGTATTGCTAATCTTTTAGCATATTCACTTTTATATGGGTTTTTTTGCCCTTATGCAAAACAAATGTTTTATTGCCTACGCTCACATTTATATCTACAATCTTTGTTTTGTCTACAGAAATCGCGCCACCCTCAATAAGACGCCTAGCCTCACTTTTAGAAGCCGCAACCCCAATATCAACAAGCAAATCTATAAGTTTGTATTCTGCCTTACACTTAATATCAACAGACGGCATATCACTAGTATCACCCCTAAACGCAGCCACAGCCTGTTTTTCGACCTCACACGCCACTTTTTCGCCGTGTACTAGTTTTGTTACTTCGTAGGCTAACACTTTTTTAGCCTCGTTTATGCGCGCATCTTTATGCTTAACAAGTAGCGCAATTGTTTCTAAATCTACGTCAGTTAAAAGTTTTAAACAGTTTTCTATATCGGCATCTGGCAAGTTTCTGAAGTATTGATAAAAGTCGTACGGCGCGGTTTTTTTGCTACAAAGCCAAACAGCCCCGCCAACAGTCTTGCCCATTTTCTCACCCGTGCTTGTTAAAAGCAAGTTGTTAGTCCACCCAAACGCAAGCGGCTCATCACTAACACCCGCTTGCGCCGCTTGCTCTGCTTGCGATTGTCCCTTTTGCCCCGCTTGTTTACTACCCACTTGCCCCGCTTTTGCTTGTGACACTTGCCCCGCACGCACCACTTCCATTCGCCTTATCAAATCTGCCCCCGCAATAATGTTGCTCCATTGGTCAGAGCCACCAATTTGCAAAGTACAACCATAATTTTTATACAAATGCCAAAAGTCGTACGCTTGCAACACCATATAGTTTAACTCTAAAAACGAAAGCCCGCCCTGCTCTCTTTCCATACGCGCTTTAAAAGCGTCTGCTGTAAGCATTCTATTAACAGAAAAATGCACCCCTATATCCCTAATAGTGTCTAGATAATTTAGTTTAGAAAGCCAGTCTGCATTGTTAACAATTACTGCCCCGTTATCCCCCGTAAATGTTAAAAACGGGCGCATCTGCTTTTTAAAAGCCTCTACGTTTTTCTTTATGCTGTCCCTGCTTAGCATCTCTCTCATATCTGTTTTGCCAGACGGGTCTCCAACAACAGCAGTCGCCCCGCCTATTAAAACAAGCGGTTTATGACCAGCCTCTTGCATCTTTTTCATAACTAAAAGTTGCACAAAATGACCAACGTGCAAACTGTCTGCCGTTGGGTCGAACCCACAGTAAAAAACAACCGAGCCTTTGTTTAACTTTTCGTTTAAAATTGCTTCGTTAGTAATTTGCTTAATAAAGCCCCTTTGCTTTAGCGTATCTATAATATTTTTCATAAGATGTGCCTCCTTTGCGTATACCTATAATTTTATCAAAAATTTTGTTAAATTGCAACAATAATTTGCATTTATATAATTTTTGTGCTATACTACTTATATGAAGGACAAAACCTATACGACGAATTTCTACTACGCTACGCTGCGTAAGGAAATTCTTACGTATATGGTTTCGTCAGCGGATGCTACACCTAGGTTTTTTTGAGAAAAGTGATTGATTTATATTTTAGTGTCTTTTTTAGGAGGAAAATGTGAAGGTAACAAATGAGATTCAAAAACAAATGGCAGTTAGAAAGGGCGTTAACAATAAAAACTCGCCAATCCCACAAGACGGCGAGTGGACTCACGTAACGCAGATTAAAGATTTAAGCGGTCTTACGCACGGCGTGGGTGGCTGCGCGCCACAACAAGGCGTTACTAAACTTACGCTAAATATCAAAAAAGGCATCATCGAAGAAGCACTTATAGAGACTATCGGGTGTTCTGGTATGACGCACTCGGCAGCAATCGCCGCAGAAGTTATTGTAGGCAAAACAGTTTTAGAAGCCCTAAATACAGACTTAGTGTGCGATGCGATAAATGTTGCTATGCGCGAGTTATTCTTACAAATTGCTTACGGCAGAAGCCAAACGGCATTCTCTAAAGATGGCTTGCCAATAGGCGCTGGGCTAGAAGACTTAGGCAAGTATTTGTCTAGCCAAAAGGGTACTGTGTTTTCTACCACCAAAAAGGGTGTTAGATATTTACACACAACGGAAGGCTATATAACAAAGCAAGCGCTAGATAAAAACAACGAGGTTATAGGCTACGAGTTTGTAAACGTGGCTCAGATGATGGAACTTATAACAAGCGGGCTTACGCCAAACGAAGCCTACGAAAAAAGCAAAGGCACATACGGCAGATTTAGCGAGGCTGAAAAAATTATAAATCCAAGACACAAGTAAACCTATTGCAAAACGCCATATGTCACGGATAAAGCATAGGTTCTAGGGTGTTTTGCAATAGGTTCAATGAACAATGAATAGTGAACAATGAATAATGGTTGCACCGCTAGCGCGGGCAAGAATTATTTGCAAATTGCGTGTAAGTGCAAACTGCAGGCTGTTCAGATGTTTCGTAATAATGAATATAACAATTGTTCATTATTCAATATTCATTATTCATTATAAAAAACAGAGTTTTTTATACACGGAGTTTTTTATGAAAAAGCAACTTTTTGAAGGATACGACAGACGCATAGATAAAATTAACCGCGCTCTAAAAGAGCAAGGCATTAAAGATTTACAAGCGGCTTTGCAAATTACAAAAGACTATGGTCTAGATGTTTTTGGCAAGGTAGCCGAAATACAGCCAATAGCGTTTGATAACGCTAAGTGGGCTTACACTACTGGCGCGGCTATTGCTATAACAAAGGCAAAAAAGTCGGGCGATTTTTCAGCAGAGAGTGCAGCGGCAAACATAGGCATAGGGCTTCAGGCGTTTTGCGTAGAGGGTAGTGTTGCCGAGACGCGCGAAGTAGGCTTGGGTCACGGCAATTTGGCAAGTCGCTTACTATCCCCTAAAGCATCTTGCTTTTGCTTTTTGGCGGGTCACGAATCTTTCGCGGCGGCAGAGGGCGCTATAGGCATTGCTAAAAGCGCAAACAAAGTACGCACCACACCGCTTCGCGTTATACTGAACGGGCTAGGTAAAGACGCAGCATACATCATATCACGAATCAACGGCTTTACATATGTGCAAACAGACTACAACTTTTACACTAACACGCTTGGCGTTGTAGCGCAAAAAAGTTTTTCCGATACAGAGCGCGCCTTAATAAAAGTTTATGGCGCAGATAGCGTAGCGGAAGGTGTAGAGATAATGAAGTTAGAAAAAGTAGATGTAAGCATTACCGGAAACTCTACAAACCCAACGCGCTTTCAACACCCAGTAGCAGCCACATACAAAAAGTTTTGCATAGAAAATAACTTGCCATTCTTTTCCGTTGCAAGCGGCGGCGGAACGGGCAGAACGCTTCACCCAGACAACATAGGCGCCGGACCAGCAAGTTACGGCCTAACAGACACAATGGGCAGAATGCACTCAGACGCGCAATTTGCAGGCTCTAGCAGCGTACCATCTCACGTAGATATGATGGGGCTAATCGGTATGGGCAACAACCCAATGGTAGGCGCAACAGTATCCCTAGCCGTACTAATACAACAACTAAGTTAATAAAAAAAGGTTTTCGAAATTTTCGAAAACCTTTTTTTAATTATGAATTATTCCACCGCTGTACCGCATTCACTACAGAATTTTGTTTTTACGGCTACACCGCAGTTAGAACAAACTGGCTTTTGCTTGCCACACTCGCTACAGAATTTTGTTGTAGATGTGCTTCCGCACGCGCACGCCCACGTGTTTTCACAAACAACTTCTTTTTCATTCGTACGCTTATCGTTCTTTCCTTTTCTGTTAGTTGCCATATTGCTCACGCTATTAGGTACAAGATTACCCACACTATTTTTTGTTTGATTAACATTACGCGCTGCCATACCTGTTTGCTGAGCAGTCTTATTCACGTCTCTCAAATTTTTGTTAAAACCTTTTAAAAATGACATTTTAATTTCTCCTTTATTTTTAATTTGGTGGTTTTTTCACCACTTTAATATTTAATTAGCACATAACCGATTTTGTATTAAACTACAATAAATTTTGTTAAACTTAAGTATGTGCAAGGCATTTCGGACATTTAACTAATAAGCCACTACCCTTAATTGCCGGAACTTCTTTAAACCCGCAATAAGTACAAGTTCGCATTTCGCGGTGTTGGCGAATAAGGTCTGCCCCTTTTTGCCTCATTATCTCATTCATCTCTTCTTCTTTTGCTTCTCTTTTTTTAGCATCTATGCTTCTTTGTTTATCTTCTGCAATTCTGTTTGCTTCCATCTGAGCAAGTTGTTTTTTCCACTCAGCATCTTTTCTAGCCTTTTCTGCAAGTATTTTCTCGCGCTCTCTTGCGTGGTCTGCCCTTGCGTCTAACACTTCTTGGCTTGTAACAGACTCTGCCGCATACCTTTCTTCTCTATCTTGTGCTAATTTGTCTCGCAACTCTTGCATTTCTTTCTCGCGTGCCTCTAAAAAATCTTTTTCTTTTTGAAGACGCTCTCTTGCGTGGTCTGCCCTTCTATTATGCCCCTCTTCTTGCGCTAGATATCTTTTTATTTGCGCTTCTTCTTGCTTTTTTTCTCGCTCTTTCTTTGCCTCTTCTAATTTCTTTTTACTCTCAATTTTGGCAGCCTCTCTTTTTGCGAGCATTTCTTTGTGCTTCCTTTCCCTTTCTGCCTTCATAGCCTCTTGTTTTGCCTTCGCCTCTTCCCGCTTGGCTGCAAGCTCTTGCTCTCGCAACATTTGCTTATCTTTCGACATTTTTTTCCCTCCTAAAAGATTTAGATTTTGATTTTGATTAGGACAATTCACTTATTATAAAAAGCCGTTCCTCAAGAACTGGAATCGGCGAAGCCGACTTTTTTAAAGCGCCACTTTTAAAATAAATTATGCCCCTATATATACAACGATTTAGCCCCCACAAATTTGTAGTTAAATTCAAAATTTCATCAATAATTTTGCCACAAACTTTCTTGTTAAAACCAAATACCTAAACATCAAAAAAAAGGCACTACTCATTTTGAACAATGCCCATTTCTAATTTTCTCAACCTAGTTATTTCTAACCTAACCCCATTTAAAGCCTTACCTAAAGCACTCTGGCTTTCTTAGTCTAAAGCCTATTTTGTCTCCCGTGTCATCAAAAATAACAATTCTTGTTATCTCGGTTTTGTTTGCTAAAAACTCCATAATCTCATTCATTCTATCTGTTTCACTTAAATAGCCAAATAAAACATCGTGCATTTTAAAATCTAGCCCTTCTTTTTTAAAAAGCAAAAACTCGCCTTCCGCATCTTTACTAAACATCTCTGCTAACTTCCAATCTTTAATTATATCCACAACACTCTCATTCTCAAGCATAACATCAATTCTCATAAAAATACTCCTTAGCAAAAAAACAAATTGTTTGAGTTTATACAAAAAGTTTATTTATGTAATTTTCTTTTCCGTGAAATACTCTATGAACTTCAATATGTGTATCAAAATGTTTGGTGATAATTACATAAGGTACAGAAATAGAATATTTCAAATCTGTATCAAAATCAACCTTGTTTGTTAATGGCATACACAAACCCGGAAAATTGCCTAACATTTTTATATGCTCACGAATCTGAACAACTTGATTTTCTGCGTTTTTAGAACTGTGCGGATAGATAAAATTGTAAAGCGATGCTATATCAACTTCCGCGCTAAACAGAGTTTCTATCTTCTTCATTTAAATTACCTACGACCTATCTCTAAGTTCTGCCGCCAAATTTACAATATTATTTACAAAATTATCTTCAAACTCTTCCAAAGTGTAAGAAGTAAAACGCCCATTAATCTTATCTGAATTTGCTTTGTCTAGTTCTGCCATTAGCCACTCGGTCGCTACTGCTTTTTTTGTATGCTCAGCAAGTTCCGCCTCAGACATAACAAAAACTCTATCCCCTTTAGACTTTAACGCATTTTGAACTTCTTGCCAATTAGTACTGTCTGTTATATCAATTGTTATCATAATTAAAATACCCCCTAAAACGCAACCTACAAAATTAAACAAAAAGCACAAGTTTATATTGCCGCCTAATTGTAACTTTCAATTTTCGCAGAACTTTTTCTTGTGCTTATTTATGGTGGGAGATGTAGGATTCGAACCTACGTAGGCTGAGCCGACGGATTTACAGTCCGCTCCCTTTGGCCGCTCGGGCAATCTCCCAAAATGATAAATGGTAAATGGTAAATTGCTTTCGTTTAACATTTAACATTTTAAAAATATGGTGGCTCGTGGCAGAATCGAACTGCCGACACGCAGATTTTCAGTCTGCTGCTCTACCGACTGAGCTAACGAGCCGTAAGGCAAAGCCATATCGTAATTTGACATTCCGCTACTAGACAAGGAATTCTTTTAGATATGGTTTGCAAACGGGTACACCCGCAAATGTATAAGTATATACTTGCAATCAACATTAAGTATTATAGCATAATTAAAGAAGTATTGCAAGCAATTAGCAATATAAATTTTAAAAAGTTAACCGCACTTTGAGTATCCGCAAGCCCTGCACAGCACACAACCATCACCCTGCTCTAGTTTTGTTTTGCAGTCTGGACAGTTTTTGTTACCGTTATCATCTGCAATTGCCTCTACATCTTCTGGCAGAAGTTTGCTTGTTTTTTTCATACTTTGTGCAACTTTTTCTATTGTTTTTGCAATAGCGTCTGGGCAACTGGTTACTTTTAAGCCCGTCATTCTAACAGTACTTGGGCATCTTATAGACTTAACTTGCTTTACAACACTTTTAAAATCTACACCCGCCCTTAGCGCCACGGATATAACCCTTGCAGTAGCCTCAGACTGTGACGGACACCCGCCCGACTTACCAGTAGAAGTAAACACTTCAACAATGCCATCGTCATCAAAATTAACTGTAATATAAAGGTTGCCACAACCGATTTTTACCTTTTCTGTAAAGCCCCTTGTTATACTTGGGCGAAGCCTCGGAAGCACCCCGCCATCAACGCCGTTCTTGCGCTGTTTACACTCTGCACAATCTTTTCTCTCACTAGCCGCCTTACCATCGTTCACGCTTCCTACATTTAAAACTTGACCCGTGCGTGAGCCATCTCTATAAATTGTTATGCCTTTTAAACCCTGCTCGTAAGCCAACTTATAAGATTTTTCTACATCTGTGCGCGTTGCATCCTTAGTAAAATTAATTGTTTTAGAAACCGCATTGTCTGTAAACTGCTGAAAAGCCGCCTGCATTTTTATATGCGCCTCTGGCGAGATATCGTGCGTAGATACAAACACCTTTTTTATATCTGCCGGAATTTCTTTTATATAAGCAAGCGTGCCTTGCTCTATTACTTGCTTCATAAGCGCATCACTATAAATTCCGCGCTCTTTAAGTTTTGCTTTTAAGTATGGGTTAACTTCTAAAAGGTGTGTGCCGTCCATAACGTTTTTGATGTATGCGTACGCAAATATCGGCTCTATGCCAGAACTGCACGAGGCTAGTATACTAAGCGTACCCGTTGGCGCGATTGTTGTAATTGTTGCATTTCTAAGCGCAGCGCCCCCCTTAAACACGCTTACTTCAAACGCCGGAAATGCCCCCCTTGTTTTAGCAAGCTTTGCCGAATATGCGCGCCCATCTTCTTGCACTTGCTTCATAACCTTTTTTGCTAACTCTATTGCCTCTTTAGAATTATACGGAATTTCTAACTGTAAAAGCATATCAGCAAAGCCCATAACACCAAGCCCGATTTTGCGCGTCTCAAGCGTTACTTCCCTAATTTTATCTAGCGGATACTGATTAACCTCTATTACGTTATCTAAAAAGTGAACCGCCAACTCAACCGTTTGCTTAAGTTTTTTAGTGTCTAGTTCTAGTTTGCCACCCTTGCCCGCTTTAAGCATATTTGCTAGGTTAATAGAGCCTAAGTTACAACTCTCGTACGGCAAAAGCGGTTGCTCTCCACACGGGTTGGTTGCTTCTATCTCGCCCAAAGTAGGCACAACATTAGCCTCGTTTAGTCTATCTAAAAAGATTATGCCCGGCTCGCCATTAAGCCACGCGTTGTCTACAATTTTGTTAAATACTTCCCTTGCGTTCAGTTTTTTAACAACCTTTTTAGTAGACGGCTCTATCAGTTCAAACTCTTTTTCTGCCGCTACCGCTTTCATAAATTTTTCTGTTATGCCAACTGAGATGTTAAAGTTAGTAATTTGCGTTATATCTTTTTTGCAATCTATAAAGTCCAGAATGTCTGGGTGGTCTACACGCAAAATTCCCATATTCGCACCGCGGCGCGTACCACCTTGCTTTACAGCCTCTGTAGCCATATTAAACACGCGCATAAAACTAACAGGACCACTAGCCTGCCCGCCCGTACTAGTTACTACAGCACCCTTGCTTCTAAGCCTAGAAAAAGAAAAGCCTGTTCCGCCGCCACTTTTATGAATAAGCGCAGCATTTTTTACTGCCTCAAAAATGCCTTCCATATTGTCTTCTATTGGAAGTACAAAGCAAGCAGATAACTGACCAAGTGGACGCCCCGCGTTCATAAGTGTTGGCGAGTTTGGTAAAAAGTCTAGATTTGTCATCAAGTCGTAAAAACTTTTCGCTAAACTCTCAACGTCCGCTTTTTTGTTATATTTTTTGTCTGCCTCTGCCACCGCTTTTGCAACGCGCAAAAATAGCCCTTCTACTGTTTCAGCCAACTGATTTTTGGCATTGCGTTTTAGATACCTTTTTTCTAAAACTGTTTTTGCATTTTGAGAAATTTTCATAGCCCCTCTCCCTTAGTGCAGCCGCTGCACCTATATATCATTTTTCACTTTTAACCAAACTTATTTTTCAAGCAATAATTTCTAGTCACTACATTTTTTCAAGTAATAAATTTCTAGTCGCTAATTTTTCAAGTAATAAATTTTCAAGCACTATTTACTCTATAGCATTTGACAGAATTTGTCAAGCACTTTAATATTGCAAAAGCAACAAATTTTTGTAGGTATAATTATACATTTATAATTGTGTTTAATTTGCCCATATTATACATTGTGTTTAGTAAACCTTTTGTGTTTAAAGCCACATAAGATATATGCTTTTTAAGCGTAGTCGGCTTTATAAAACGCGCATAAATACTAGAAAAATTTTGGTCTTTTTCTAGCAAGTTAAACAAAATTTTATAATTATTTTTGTTAACCCTAACCAAATGCTGTAAGGTGTTTTTGCTGTTTTTTGTATGGGTCGCATCATCTTGGTGAAGCGCTACATAGCCTTTTGGTGTAAAAAGGTCTAGAAAATCTGCCTTTAAACACGCGTCTAAAACGTCCCACACATAGCCCGTTAGTAAAAAAATCTCTGCTCTGTCTAGGCTAAGTGGGCGCACTTTAGGAAGCAATCTATGTAACATTATCTTAGCATCTGTAAGTTTGCTAAGCGTAGTCTCTTGTTGCTTAGAAGTGCCACTAAGGGCTTTAAACAATGCAATATGGGCGTTGTCTAAGCATTCTGCTATATATAAAACCTGATTTATATCAAGGTTTTTGCTTAGATAGTAAGCGTTAAAAAGCAAAAGGTTTAACTCTGCTAATTTGTATATCTGTGCATTTTTACATTTGGTAAACTCATCTACTACAACAAATAAAGGAACATCTAAAACCCATTTAGAAAGTTCTGTTACCTTGCAAAACGAGCCATAACAAACAGCAATATGAAAACCCTCAAGCCCTTTGTTTAAGTCTACAAACGACTTTAGTGGCAATTCTACTTCAAATATTTTAACCACATAGCCATTACTTCTAAGCAGTTTAACAAGCGGAAAATAGTCTTCCGCATTTTTGCTTTTTTCGACAATTATCGCAATTTTACAAAATTTACTTCGCTTTTGCACGTCTTGCAAAATCTGGTCAAATTTATTACCTATGTAAATTTTGTTGCTAACCATTTTTACTTTTGTCTGTTTCCTTAATTCTTGCTAACTTACTTATCCGAATTTCTAACTTGCCCTAACTTATCTCGCCATAAATTATTCCGTAAATATATTTTGCATAATGCTCGGCAATGTTCACGCCCGTCACGCTTTGCAGAGTATCGAAAAACGCGTTAGAATTAACTTCGCAAACAACCGGACCATCTTTGCCAAACAATATATCAACACCGCAATAATCTAAGCCTAAAATTTCTGCACACCTAATGGCCATTTCTTCGTATGCCTTTGGCACTTCAATCTGCTTGCCTTTCCCGCCTAAATCTATGTTAGAGCGAAAATCTCCCCTAGACACGCGTTCCATAGCCGCTATCATTTTGCCACCAATTACAATCACGCGCATATCTCTGCCGTGGCTCTCTTCTATATACTCTTGATAAAGGTGGGGTATGCGCTTTAGTTTTTTTCTGATTTTGTTAAGTTGGCGCTCGTTTTTAATTAAGTAAACCTGCCTACCAAAACTGCCGTAATTTTCTTTAACAATAAGCGGCGTTTTAAGCCTTTCTTTTACGTGCTTTAAAAAAATATCCTCGCCCCTATAGTCTGTTAGCATTAGCGGGCTTGATATTGTAAGCGGCATTTTAACGCCCTCGTTTGCAAGGGCTATGTTTGTACACATCTTATCATCGCAAACCTCTATGCTTTTAGAAGAATTAAACAACCTAAGCCCCGCCTTTTCTAAAAGCCTTGCGATGTGCTTTTCTTTGTCTAAGTAAATTACAAAATCGTAACCCACACCTTCTTTGCCTTGCACATTAGAGTTTTGCCCTGTCAAACTTGTTACAACTTCGCCATCAGAGCCTATATACGCTAAAGACTGGTCGTTTTTAATTAAGTCTACCACTACGCCTAACTTGCTAAACTCTTCCGTATACTTTTTAACAATTCTAGCAAGTTTGTCGGACAGCCAGTAAGCGTTTGTTATAATAACACCTTTTTTCATTTTTATTTCTCCTCGTCTAGTAAGCCTAAGTCGCGTATAATTTCTTCTAAAGATTGAGTTGGTCTTAGTGCCTCAACTATATCAAAGCCACTCTCACTCTCGCCCCATCTACTTTTTGTGCCACCACTTGCGCCACCTATACCACCTATACCACTTGTATTATTTACAGAGTTAGAATAGCCCCCCACTTGCGCGCCAACTTGCGCGCCCGCTTCTGTATCTGCCCTACCTATATCTTGCGGATTAAGTGCCACCGCACGCTTATACGTATCTAAAAGTTTTTCGTAACGCTGTACTGGTGGTGGGCTTACTGCGTCTGATAATGCGCCTTTTAAAATCTCTTCGCCTTTAGACAGCCTTTTTTGCTCTTGCTTGTAAGTTGATATTGGGGACTGCGGGGACTGTGTGTTGCTCTGCGGGTTGGTCTGCGGGTTGGTCTGCGCGGTTAAATGCGCATCACTACTCTCTTTAAACAACTTGTCCCCAACGCTAATCTCAATTGCGCTACCAAGGTCTGATGCGCGCCCCGCGCTTACCTTATCTTTTCGCGCCAAATTATGAGTAAGTTCGCTAGTAATTATGTTGTCTATTTCTTTTAAAAACTCGTCCGCACTCTCAAGCATATTATCAAGCGGATACCTTTTTTTAATTTCTGCAAAATACCTAACCCACTTCTCGTGAAAAACTTGCAGCCTTTCCATTTCTTTTACATACTTAAGGCGCGCCAAATTCTCTATCTCTTTTGCTTTGTCTACAGCCGCTAAAAGTGCTTCTGAGATGGTCTTATCTTTTTCTTCGTACTGCTTAAGTTTTTTAGATAACTCTGTGTTGCTATCCCTTAGTTCATAAATTCTGTTAAGTTGTTCTGCTAGCCTTTGTTCGTAAGAAGTTGTTAGTTCTGAGATGTAACTGTTAACTTCCTCTTTTTTATATCCCTTTTTATCTATAAGTGTTCTATTCATAAATTCTCCTTTTGTTAATGTTAAATGTTTAATGTTAAATTTTTAATGGTTGCATTCTTTTAAAGCCTTGCTTTTGAACAGTCTATAATTTGCGCACACGAAATTTATTAACTCTCAAACGTAATGCATTTGATGTGTTCAACAATTTAACATTTAAAATTCAAAATTTAACATTACTTAGCTCTAACTGCTCTTATCATCTCGCTTTGAAGTTTGTGCAGTTTGTCTGATAAGTTAACTTTGTATATGTGTGGCTTTGTAATACGCCTATATTCTTCCCAAAAATATTCTAAGTTTGCTTTTGTTTTTTTGGCAATCTCTTTTAGTGGCGGGCTTTTATAAACAAGTTTACCGCCCTTAAAAATTTGCTTTCTAATCTGCTTTACGTAAAAGTCTGAGATTGTAATTTGTTGCCACAACTCTAGCGGGTTTGTAAGCGTAAGCGGCACGCTCTCATCTAGTGTCTCGCCACTTAGCATAATTAAATCTGCAATTGCCTTGTTTGTTTGCTTTTCTATTATCCTAACAACTTCTTTCTCGCCCGCAAGTGTAGTTTTTTCAAAACTGTTAGACAACTTTATTTTTGGCTCTAACTCGCCTAAATCTGATAAGCCCAAAGCCGATAGTTTATACACACCACCAAGACTTGCGTTGGGCAAACTCGTTATAAGTTTTGTGCCAACCCCAAAGCCATCTATTTTTGCACCTTGGTGCTTAAGCGACAATATCAAGTTCTCGTCCAAGTCGCCACTTACAATAATTTTAGTATCACTAAACCCTTCGCCGTCTAATATACGACGCGCTTCTTTAGACAAATATGCTAAGTCACCGCTATCTATCCTAACGCCGATAGGCGTATGCCCTTTGCTTTTAAGTTCTTTAAACACAGTTATGGCGTTTGGAAGCCCCGCTTTAAGCGTGTCGTAAGTATCTATAAGTAGCACGCAGTTGTCGGGGTAGATATCTGCATACACCCGAAAAGCTTCTAGCTCGCTGTCAAAACTTTTAACGAAAGAGTGCGAATGCGTACCCGTAACCTGCACGCCATAAATCTGACCGCAAAGCATATTAGATGTGAAGTCTGCCCCGCCTATAACGCTTGCGCGCGAGCCGTAAAGCCCCGCAGTAGCCCCCTGAGCGCGCCTTAGCCCAAACTCTAACAGCAAACTTTCCCCGCAAACATCTTTTATGCGCGCCGTTTTTGTAGCAATAAGGGTCTGAAAATTAACAATGTTTAAAAGCATTGTCTCAATTATTTGCGCCTCTATAATACTAGCCTTAACAGTTATAAGCGGAGTATTCGCAAAAACCACTTCGCCCTCTTCTACGCTTACAATATCGCCCCTAAACTTAAACTTTTTTAAATAGTCTAAAAAGTCGTCACTAAATATTTGCTTACCTTTTATTTTTTGGCTTTTTAAAAACTCTATGTCTGTTTTAGAAAAACTTAGGTTTTTAATATAGTCGCAAAGTTGCTCAAGCCCCGCAAAAATTGCATATGTTCTATAACTTGTCGTTCTAAAAAACATATCAAAAACTGCTAGTTGCTTGTGCTTTCCGCTTTTAAAAAAAGCCTGCGCCATAGTTAGTTGATAAAAGTCTATCAACATATTGTTGTTGTTAATCATTTGCTATCCTCGTCTTTAGTAGTATCTGTGCTTTCTTTATTAAATATGTCTACAATCTCACCTGCATCGCTATCGTTATCACTCTCGTTGTTGCTCTCGTTGTTGTTATCATTGTCGCTATCGTTGTTACTTGTATTCGCCACCCCACTCTCGCTCTTGTCGCCACCGCTAAGCGCTTTAGCGCTGTTTAAACGCCTCTCGGTTTTTTCATCAAAAATATTGTAAGTATTCCAACTAAACAGCCCAACCTTTTTAAAGTAATAAAGGTAGATAAACCAGCCAAGCATAGCCGCCCCCGCTATAATCATTAACACACTTGTTATAACAGATATGGGCGCGCCGCCAATTGTCATAATATACCTAGTATGCCTTAAAGGCTCTAGCACAAGCCTTACAATGCCGTACCCAATTAAGTAAAGCGGACCAACCAGCCCAACCTTATTGTTTTTTCTATACCAAAACACAAGTCCTGCAAAAAGCCCAAGGTTTAGAATAAGTTCGTAAAACGCTATGTTGTGAAAATGCACGCCATCTATCTCTTGCGTTAGTATACTTGCTTGTAAATTGTTTGTCTCTCTGCCGTAAATTTCTACGTTTAGTATGTTGCCAACGCGCCCCATCGCGTGTCCGAAAGGAACAACCGCAGCCCCAACATCAAAAACTTTAAATGGGTGAATTTTTTTATAAAGCGCGTATCCCCAAAAACTTAGTATAACGGCAAACAGCCCGCCGTGCCACGCAAGCCCGCCACCCCTTATATCTAAAAAACCGCTAGTCATACCCGGGTTAAAAATCATATACCAAACCCTAGCGCCAATTATAGCAGCCGGAAGCGCTATTAAAATCATATCAAATGGCATTTCTGTAAGTTGCTTTTTTTCTTTAAGTAAAAGCCACGCAAAAATAGTGCATATACCAAAGCCCGTAACCGCTAGTATTGCATACCAGTAAATCTCTATTCCCGCTATTGTAAAAGCAACCATAATAAATGTTAAATTGTAAATGTTAAATGTTAAATGGATAACCCTTCGCACCTAACATTTGAACATCTGATTTTTACTGTATACTAAAAAATGGACAAAAAAAATACAAGAGACTGTTACTTAATGCCCCAAGTATTTTAACTAGAGTTGTTACAACCCTATTTAGTATCTCCTTTATGTTAGCAAATTTTCCAAAAAAAGTCAAGTATTTAAGACAACTTGCCACAATATTAAATATCTGTTAATTTAACAGCAATATAGGTTTTAAAACAATTCGCTTTGTCAATAATTCCATAAATCACATATTATGATAGTGAAGGCTAATTTTCAAACAACAAGTAACATCTAACAAGTGCTAAGCCAAACAACACTTGTTATTTTGTTGCTTGTTCTTTGTACTTGTTACTTGCTACTTGTTATTTGTTACTTGACAGGAGATTATAATGATTAAACGTGGAGAACTTTATTATGCCGACTTATCCCCCGTAATAGGAAGCGAGCAAGGCGGTGTAAGACCTGTACTTATTGTTCAAAATGATATTGGCAACAAATATAGCCCTACAATTATTGCAGCGGCTATCACTTCTCAAATGAACAAAGCAAAATTGCCAACCCATATAGAAATTCCCAAAGAATACGGGCTTCCAAAAGACAGCGTAATACTGCTAGAACAAATCCGCACAATAGACAAACGCCGCTTAAAAGAGCGCATCGGCGAGATAGACAAAGACTTGCTAGAACACGTAAACCGCGGACTACTAATTTCCCTAGGCTTCTTCGTACACGAACAAATGAGCAGTTAGAGTGAGCGATGAGCGATAAGCGTTAAGGGATAAGGGATAAGCGGTGAATAACAACTGATACTACAAAAGGGCTGTAAAAAAACTACAGCCCTTTATTATATTCTAAAGCAAATTAGCATTGCGTTCTAATTTTTCAAACACCCAATAGGTACAACAAAAACACCGTCTGGTCTACGATAAGCAAACTCATCTACTGCCGTTAGCACCATTAAAAATGATGGCGCTTTCATTTTGTCTGAATCTACTTTTTTAGCAAGCGACAGTAAATTTTTTGCGCCTTCATTTATAAGTGTCTCACCACCTAACTTTACTTCAACTGCGCCCCATTGTCCGTTGTTTAAGTGAAGTATTGCATCTGCCTCTAACCCGTCTTTATCTTTGTAAGTAAAAACCTGCCCGTTAAGCCCTTGCATATAAATCTTTAAATCTCTTAAACAAAGGTTTTCAAACAACAAGCCAAAAGTATTTAAGTCGTTCATCAAGTCGTCAGGGGACGCATTTAACGCTGCCGCTGCAATTGATGGGTCTGAAAAATGGCGGGTGCTTGTTGTGCGTATTGTGGTTTTAGACCTTAGCCTAGGCGCCCAACTCTCTGTGTCTTCTATTACAAATAATTTTGCAAAAGCATTTAGGTAAGAATCTAGTGTTCGAGTATCCGCTATTGTATTATTCTCAACATCTTTTAGTATGGTCGATAAAGACGCAGTCGTTGATGTATTGCGCGCGTAGGCTTTTAAAATTGCTCTTGCTCTGGTTGGGTTCCTTTTAATTTCATCTACATTCGTCACATCCGTAGTGATTAAAGATTCTACATACATTCTAGCAAGGTTAACGCTTAAATCTATATCTTTTTCTATAACTGCCGCTGGCCACCCACCGCGACAAAGCAAATAGGCAATATCTTTTAATTTGTGCTTGTTTATGCCCGATATTTTTGTTTGTCCAGCAAATAAATCAAACAAAGAAACTTCGCCCGTACTCTCACCGCTCTCACTCAGGCTCATTGTTCTCATTACTAATTTTGTTATGCGACCAATACCACTATGGCGCTCTCTGTCCTCTATTGGCTTTGCAGAGCCTGTTAAAATAAAAGAGCCACGCTCACTCGTGTCATCTATTTCTGCACGAATATAATCCCAAAGTTCTGGCAACTTTTGCCACTCGTCAAAAAGTATTGGTCTATCCCCAGAAAGTAAATTAGCGTCCCCCACATCTGCTAACAACTTATACTGCCTGAATGTTGCTGGTTTTTGCAACTTAACAACTTTTTTAGCAAATCTCTCGGCAGTAGTAGACTTACCGCACCACTTCGCGCCCTCTATAACAACGCAACCACTACTTTTTAAATACTGTGTTATTGTACTCTCAACCAGCCTCGGTATGTAATTTTTGTTATCACAAATCAATATATTTTTACTCATAACAAATATTATATACTAAACAAAATAAAAAGTCAACCAATTAGTGTATAATTTGGCGACTTTTTAATACATATATTGTCGAACTTTCAATGTATAATTTGGCGACTTTTTGTTGTATCTTTTCGTTTAACGCTTAACCTTTTTCACTTAACGCTTGTTGTTCACCCCTATATGTTATCCCTGACCGCTGAATGCTCATCGCTCATCGCTGTATGTTACTTGCTTACGTGTTTGATTAGGTCTAGGACGCGGCACGAGTAGCCCCACTCGTTGTCGTACCACGCTATTATTTTGAAAAACTTTGGGTTTAGCATTATGCTGGCTTTAGCATCGTAAATTGCTGAGTATGGGCTTCCGTTAAAGTCTGAACTTACTAAGTCTGTGTCTATATAGTCTATTATGCCTTTGTAAGTTGAGTAGTCGCCAAAGCGCGTGGCTAAATTTCTGTTAAGCATAGCAAGTCTGTCTATTTGAAGTTTACCTTCCGCCGCCTTTTTAAATGCCGCATTAATTTTGTCTAGCGTAGTATTTCGGCGTAGCCTTACAGTTAAATCTACACACGAGACATTCACAACCGGCACCCTAAGCGATATGCCCGTTAGTTTACCCTCTAGTTGCGGCAACACCTTTGCTGTTGCGCGCGCCGCCCCCGTGCTAGATGGTATAATATTATTAAAGCCTGCCCGACCCCCGCGCCAATCTTTTTTAGATGTGCCATCTACAGTAGGCTGAGAGGCAGTTACAGCGTGAACAGTAGTTAACAGACCCTCTACTATACCGAAGTTGTCGTCTAAAACTTTAGCAAGCGGCGCCAAGCACGTAGTAGTACAACTTGCGTGAGACACAACTCTCTCGCCGTTATAAGTGTTGTGGTTTGCGCCCATTACAAACATAGGCGTATCATCTTTTGGCGGTGCTGTTATAACAACTTTTTTAGCGCCGCCCGCCTTGCTTTGCCCCTTAGCCCCGCTTATCTCACACACTACCACACCGCTATCGATGTGCTTACTCGCGCCTTTTAAATCTAAAAATACGCCCGTAGCCTCGGCAACAATATCAACACCAGCCTCGCCCCACGGGATATCTGCTGGGTCTGTATGGTTGTAAAGTTTTATTTTGCTAACGCGCTTAGATTTTATAAGCCCCGTAGCCGACAAACTAGCCAAGCCCTCGCCCGCCCCAGTCGCCGCCCCAACGCTTGTTCTAATGCCGCTTGTTACAAAATTTGTAACAACAAGCATATCGCCCTGAACCTTAATTTGCCCATCAAACCTGCCGTGCGCCGTATCGTGAGCAAGCCTATAGGCTATATACTCTGGGCTGCAATCTTTAGAATTTATTGCCCGCACTTCAAAATCGGTAGACATCAAAGCCGCCCTAACCACCAAACTTCCAATTCTACCAAAACCATTTATACCTATGCGTATTTTTTTAGACATAGAAAATCTCCTATTTTGATTGTAAAGTGTAAAATGTAAAGTGTAGAGTGTTTATACTCTTTAAATAATTTGCTTTTGAACAGTCTGCAATTTGTTTTTTAACGCTATTTGCAAAAAAACAATCTTGCCCGCGCTAGCGGTTGTAGCCACTTTACACTTTACACTTTACACTCTACATTAAATTCTCTGGGTTTAGCCCCTCTAACTCTTTTACTACAAATCTGCCGTCTTTTCTTATAAGTTTGCCATCAAACCAAATCTCACCACCGCCATACTCTTTTGTGTGTATCTGAACCAAATCCCAATGAATTGCAGACTTATTCCCATTACCCGCATCTTCGTAAGAACTGCCCGGTGTGAAATGAATACTTCCTGTAATTTTTTCATCAAACAAAATATCATTCATAGGCTTTGTTATGTATGGGTTTATACCAATTGCAAACTCGCCAATATACCTAGCGCCCTCGTCCGTATCAAATATTTTGTCTAACTCTGCTTGATTATTATTAGCCGTTGCCTTAACAATTTTACCCTTTAAAAACTCTAGCCTAACCCTATCAAACGAAATGCCGTTGTTTAAACTTGGCGTGTTATAAGTTATAAAGCCCTCTACGCTATCTAAAACAGGCGCGGAAAAAACCTCGCCATCTGGTATGTTTTTCTCGCCCGCACAAATCTCTACGCCTATGCCTTTCATAGAAAAAGTCAAATCTGTATGCAAAGTGCCACAAGGGTCAAACGCCTTTATATGCACCTTATCTGCTTTGTCCATAGCCTTTTCTAAATTTTTAGCAGCCTTTGCCATTTTTTTATAGTCTAGAGTACAAACATCAAAATAAAAATTTGTGAAGTTTTCTGTAGATGTATGCGCAAGTTGTGCCATACTCGGTGTAGGCCACCTTAAAACAACCCACTTAGTGTTGTTAACGCGCTCGTCCAAAACGGGCTTTATAATCTGCGTATAAAGTTGAATTTTTTCAGGACACACATCAGACATCTCAAAAGAGTTTGTCCCGCCCCTTATACCTATGTACGCGTCCATACCCTTCATTCTGTAAAGTTCGAAATCTGCAAGCGTCTCAAACTGCTCTTTGTCTCCATTTTTAATAATCTCTCGCGTAATCTTTGGGTCTACAATATTTACATATGGGTGCCCCCCTGCCTTTTTAACAGCCTTTACAAGCTCTGTAACAATTTGATAGTCTACCAAAACTGCCTCAATAAGCACCCTCTCACCCTTTTTAACAGAGCAAGAATAACCAACCAGCAAATCCGCTAGTTTACTAACACGTGGGTCTAACATAATTTTTCTCTCCTTATTTTAGTTGTTGCATAACTTTTAAACAACTCTGTTTATATTTTTTTGCTATAACTATTTTAAATGAAACAACCTTATAACTTCTTTTTGCGACTCGTAAACTCTGTCTGCTATAAACTGTATAAATGGCTTGTCGTCCGTTCTGGCTTTTTCTAAAAGCGCAATATACTCAGCCCTTAAAATTGGCGGTATTATAGCAATTACATAACCGCTCTGTATTAATGCCGCATTCATTAAAAGCCTAGAGATTCTGCCGTTGCCATCTATAAATGGGTGTATAAACACAAATTTTTTGTGAAGCAGCGCCGCAAACTCTACTGGGTGATACTTATCTCTTTCTCTCTCTGCCCACTCAACTAGCCCCGCCATCTCGGCTTTTATTTTAGATACTTCAGTAACTGGATACTGAGAACCCGTTATTACTACTGCCTTGTCTCTATACACACCTGCATTTTTGTTGTCTATATTCGTGTAAAACAACTTGTGCATTTTAAGCACATCAGACTCTGTTATAATACGCCCTTTAACAAGCGTAAACATAAAGTCGTACGCACTAGCGTGACCTAGCGCTTCGTAAGTACAACTAAGCGGCTTACCACCTACTGTTAAGCCCTCTTCCAACAAAACCTTAGTCTCGCTTATAGTAAGCGTGTTGCCCTCAAGCGCATTAGATGAATACGTAAGCCCAATACGAAAATACGCCTTTAATTGCTTAAGCATATCACTCTCAAACGGCCTCGCCTTATCAATAACCTTTTTTAATTCATCTACCTTTTTAAAAATATCCACCATTTCTAAATCAAAATCCCCCCAAAGCAGTTTTATACAACCTTTACTAATCTCTTGCTATCTTGCAATCTCTTGCTATTTATTACACTTTACTCTTCAATTATTATACCACATTCTAATCGTAACTGCAAGCAATATTCACAAAAACAAAATTACAAAAAACCGCACCCAAAATAACTGCATTTAAAACAACACAAAAGAAAAAGCCATAACAAACGCAAAATAGCGGTTTAGGCTTTTTGCCTTAACCGCTATTTTTAATAAGTACGAAAAGTGTTTGAATGGTTAAATCTTGAGAATGGAAGGTTTAACCAACTATAGTATTAGTTTTTTTGCAGTATATGTATTGGGTTCTGTTTGGAAGAATACCTTTTGGAAAGTTGAAAAACACAAGGTCTACGTCGTCGCAAGTGGGGTCTGCAAATGTTGCATTGTGGTCACTTACTACGTCCCCGTGAGCATTTAGTCTGTTCACGTTGCTAAAGGTTGTTGCGGCTGCATCTCTTGATCTTGCTACGTAGTCTCTTATTGCATTGTTTAGTGGACCAGCCGCAGCAACCATTGCCAAACCTCTTTGTGGGTTGTTTGATATATCGCCTAAAATATCTGGAGGCAATGCTGTTGCAGGCGGACCTCGTGCAAACCATAACCTGAACATCGACTGAAGTTCAATAAATTCCTCTGCATATTTAGCATTATTCATAAACACAACCATTTCTTTCATACTATTAAAATTGAATATCTTACCAAAATTATTGAACTGTGGAGTCGAATTTAAAAACTCATTCATACTATTTATTCCACCATTCCAAGCCTCCCTTTGTAGTGGAAGCATTTGTACATTTTCATCCCCAATATATGATCTATATCTAATAATATTACCACTAAATCCGACAACATATGTAAGAATCACAAAATGATTAATGCCACCTATACCATATTTGTTATATTCAATCAAATCAACATTTATAACTCTTTCGTTTCTGTGTGATATTCTTTCATTTTCACTTGCCCAAATACCAAAGTGAGTTTTTTTTCGAGTGATGCTGTCAATGACAAAACCGTTGTTTGTCGCAATATTATTTATCGCGCTATGTGGTGTTGCTTCTGGAATATTGAGACTGCGGGTAATTATTTCTATATCCCTAGTCGCCCTCAAACCGACAGTATAAGTTGCGTAATCTCCGCATTCTTTTCTAACTTGGATTTCTACATCAATTATGCCACCCTCATGTAGTGCTAAAGATGTAGTAATCGCGTTAGAAATCCATTCCCTGCCAGCAGGTGCAGAAAACGAACCTTGAAGCATTGCAGTCATTACATCTGAAGCATGTGGTCTTGTACCTTCTTCATTCTCGAATGCTTGAATTGCTGAACCCATCCAACCACCTAAATTTGCGCCAGGTGAGTCTTGTGCCCTACCGAACTCTGGTCCCAAGGCAAAAGCATTTCTCATAGCTTCTGCTATTGTTGGGCAAGGTATTCTGTTCGTAAAGCCAGATTCTGGTGGTTGGTTCTGTGTCACTTCAGAAACGTTGAATGAGCCTAGGTTAATGTTAGTTAATGTATTGAAATTTGGAGCGCTTGCGGTCGCAGGGCTCAATTCTACAGTGTAAGCATCATTTGAGAATGTGCTCGCTGATGCATTTATTACTATGCTTCTTTGTCCGCTAGAATCTGTTTCTATTGTTGCAGTGAACATTCCACCTATGTTTATTGTGCTTCCTGCGTTGCTTACGATATCTGAGATTTCTACAGGTGTTGTTGTTCCGTTTATTGTAATGCTAAACGCTAAGTTGTTAACTTGACTTGGCAAAATTATTGCAGGGAACGCACCTGTTTGTCTATTAAAGTTGCCTGCAACAAGATTAAAGTGATCTGGGTTGAAGGTTTCGTTTGGCAAGTGATCTTGAGTTATATTAATCAAAATCTCAGATTCACTGACTGATGAACTATCGCTCGCGAAAACTTTAAACCTGAACTGCTTATCTAAGCCAGGTACAAAAACAAAATTAGGCCCTAGTGATTCAAAATCATTTACAGTCATTAAAATTCTTCCATTGATTATTTTTAAACTTGGCCCGCTAACAATGATTTTTTTTGCAAGATCAAGACTAAAATCATCAAGAACAAGTGTAGCTAGAATTTCAATTCTTTGTCCTTCATTGTGAATAAAGTTTGCTGGAACTTCAAAACTTATTATCCCATTTTCTATTCTAAACGTATCAACATCAACTGCTACTGCCACGTCTGGATAGTTGCCGATATTCGGGTCGTTTGGTGTTGTGACTTCTGAAGATGAAGCTTGTATTGAGTTTGCAAAGTTTGTTGTTACTGTTTCGGCTGGGTTTGATGTGTCTACAATCTGTCCTCTTGATTGTATGGCGTTTTCTACTATAATTGCTGTGCTAAATGGTGCGTTGTTCATCTGAAGTTGCACTCTGCCATTTTCGTTTGAGACAAGAGTTAATGTTACGCCATGATTTGCATTGCCAACAACAACTGGGTTGCCATTGCCGTCAAATGTAAACTGAACTCTTTGTCCGCCCACTACAAGGTCAAATGTTGATGTTATGCCGTCTGCTTGTCTTCCGATTCCGTATGCGTTTGCGCTTACATCGCCAAAATTGTCTATTGTGATTATTCTTGTTGTTGGGTTAATTACAATACTCAACTGGCTCAGTTGAACATTTTGTGTTCTTTGCCCTGCTGGTCTGTGCAAACTTGCAGAACCTTGTGGGTGTGAACTTGTTTGACTGTTACCGAAGCTTCCTCTCACGTTTAGGCCAATCAGTGCGGTTGTGCCTGGTGCAAATGTTGGTATCGATGACAATGGAATTGTCACTTGGTTTCCGCTTATTGTGTAACTCCCCGGTTGCAGCTCTTCACCGTTAAATGTTGCCCTTAGTGTTGCTGTTGGGTGGTCTATTCTGCCGTGCTGTGCTTCAAATGTGAAAGTTACGTAATTTCCATCAATTTTTAAATTGCTTATGTATGCTACGCCAAGTTCTATTGAGGGCAAAGGTGGTGACAGATTAAAAAAAGGTGCGTTTCCTAATGGTAACATTGCTTGGTTCATAGGGTTTGTAATTACTTGCCACTCTATATGTGTGCCTGCATAAGTCCACAAAAACTCTTCTGTAAACCTTGCAGTTGTGCCTTCTACTATAATGTTTGCCGAATCAATCGCCACACCCCAAAATGTTGTTGCAGTTACTGTAAATGTTGCTAGTTGATTTGCCATTAGGTGCCAACCTGTTAGTCCAAATAGGTCTCTTTGCCACTCTATACCTGCTCCGCCAAGTATGTAGGTAATAGAGTGAGCGTGCCTTAGTTGAGCGTAATATTCTGGTGCTGGTGGAGTTGTTATTTCCTCACCAAACACCGGGACTGACGCAAGAAGTGCCTTGTTTATTGTTATGCGCCCATCTACTATTGAAAATGCATTTCCTGATTGTGCTAGATTAGCAATCCTAATAACAGTTTCCCATGGAAGGTTTGTCGCTTGCAAAGTTGCTGTTCCCGCTACGCGGTCAAACGATACCACACTCATTCCTACTCCCACAGCAGGTGTCAAATTTAAAATTGCTCCATTTGCATCTACTCTAAAAATTGCTGTTTGTCCTCCAACTTCAAGTGCAAAAGTTGTGTTTACTGGCATGTTTACCACTTGATTTCCGACTTGTGACTCTGGATTATCAGTTTCTACAACTTGCCCTCTACCAATATTCGCTAATGTAACAAAACCCTCTGGTGTCATAGAAACTGTCAAATCTGCCAATCGTATGGTTTCGGTAAATATTTGTGGCTGTGATGTGTCTACCACTCTTGTAAAGGTTATTGTTTGGGTTCTGCTTGTAAATGTAACTATGTAGCCCGCTATTGTGGTTTGCTGTCTTGTTAGGGTTATGTCTAGCGTTTGTTCTACATTTGCTGGTAAGCCGTTAAAAGTGCTTGCGGGTAGTTGAAACTCTCGCGTACTTGCGTTCGCAGAAAGTGGCGCGCCACCAAACGTAAATTGCACGCTAGCACCCGTAGTGTAGCCAACCGGCGCGTCCCAAGTGATTAAACCGCTAGCAGACACTTGCACATTAACAAGTGGTAGTAGTTCTGCCACCCGACTAGCAGGCGTAACCACCCCACCGCCGTTGTTGTCTTGCGGCGGATAATTGGGCGCACCACCACCATTACTGCCACAAGCGGTTAGCCAGACACTGCTCACTAAAGCTCCGCCCATCATAGCAGTAAGAAATGCTGCGTAGCGAAATTTGGCAAAAACATGCCTTTTATCGCGCCTTGCAGCTCTTCTTCTTTGTCCGAGCGTGGCGGCTGACTTTGCTCTTTGAAAGCTTTCTCTCATCATAAAAAAAGTCTCCTGTATAAAATTTATATTTGGTTTTTTGTTTGTTTTTGGTAAACTATTATTGCCCGCTTTTTTGCAAAATTTGGGTTATTTAAATTTTCTTCTATATCTAGCTCGTACTCGTAAATTTGTTTAACAGATAACTCTAGATGGGTTGCTGTATGCTTAGCGTTGCGTATCTCTTGTTTGTAATTTAAGCCAGCAAAGCAGATAACTAACCCGCCCTCCCTAACCAAAGGTGCTTGCAAACTTAAAACAGTTTTTATGTCTCCAACTGCGCGGCAAAGTGATGCATCAAATTTTTTGGTTATTTGCTTAGCTAAGTTTTGCGCTGAGAGATTAATTGGTGTAACATTTTGTAAATTTAAAATTTCTACTGTTTTTTTTAGATTGTCTATACTTTTTTTGCTACTATCGCACGCTGTCATATAAAAATTTTGCCTTTCTATTGCTAGGGGTATTGTTGGAAAACCTACGCCCGCGCCAACATCTACAAGATTTAGTCTTTCGCTTTTTGAAAGCAAGTGTAATTTGTCTAAAATTTTTATTGGTGCGATACTATCTTTAAAATGTTTTTTGCTAACTTGTGTGTAATTAAGCGCGGGTTTATCTTGCGCTAACACATCAAAAAACAATTTGTATTTCTCTTGCTTTGTCATTTCACTTTTTTGTAAATCTTTGCGGTTTTTATTAATTTGGCTCTTTCACTATTATTGTTATGCCCCTGGTTATTATCATAGGTTGGGCTACTGTAGATACTATTACTGTTGTTGAACCTGGTCTTAGCCCTAAAATCCCAAATTCAGAATATGGTAATGTTTCACCCACATTTTGTATTGGTAAAAAAACCATTGCTATTGTTGGGTTGTTAATGCCTACATAAATTGTAGTGTTAAAGTTACCAACACCTGTTGGCGTGGCTGTAAAATTTAGCCTTTGCCCAACTTCTATTTCTATTGTTGTGGTTGATAGGGTAATGCCGTATACCCTAGGTTCGCTTTCTGGGTTTGGCACAACAGTTACAAATACTGTTGTTTGGCGCGCAATTGGTTGTGTTGCTGTAGATACTGTGATTATAGCCGTGCCTAAAGAATATGTAGTTAAGTGGATAATTGCTTGCGGTGGACCAAATGGGGGCATTGGGTGAGAGACTATAGCCCTTGCAACTCTGTTGTTAGACGTGTTAACTGTGACACCTCTGTTAAACTCTCCTTGCCCAACTGTTGTAACGCTAAATTCGGCTTCTTCGCCTTGGTATATGGTTTTTTCTACTACACTAGCTGATAAAAACCATATTGTAGGGGTTATGGGCGCACTGGTTGTAGGGTTAGAGTTTGCAGAATTATATGTTGCGCACCTAACTACTAAAAAAAGCGAAGCAGATATTACAACAAACATTAACAAAAAATATGGCGCGTGTTTTAAGTAAGTTTTAAATGTGGTTTTGTTTTGCATTTGGTTTTTCCTAAAGTGTGCCAACTGCAAAAAAGGCACACGCAAAAAGTGTACCTTTAAAATTTTTGTTTATTAAATTGTGGTAAAACTAAAACAACTGTTGCGCTTAAAACTAAGCCAACAACTACGATATAGATATTGCTTGCTTGCTTGCTTGCTTGCTTGCTTGCTTGCTTGCTTGCTTGCTTGCTTGCTTGCTTGCTTGCTTGCTTGCTTGCTTGCTTGCTTGCTTGCTTGCTTGCTTGCTTGCTTCACTCCTAATTCTACCATACACTTATTATATCATATTTTGCAAAACAACACAAGCATTTAACAGCGAAAAATTTACAAAATAAAAAGAAAAAGCCGTAACTATCTGCTACGACTTTAATTTTAATGCTCTTGTTTTAAATTTTATAACTCATCTATTTCTACAAACTCATCGTCCGGTGCATTTATTCCGCGCTCTATTTTCTTTAGAATTTCATTAGTAAACTTACCTGCCTTTAATTCTTCAACAGTATAAGAAGTGAATTGCCCATTTTTTATGCTCTCTTCCCCTTTAGCAATTTCTGCCATTAGCCATTTTGTTGCAATTGCTTTTTCTGTATTGATAGTTGTCATTGTTATTATCTCGCTTTTTTTGTCTCGACTTAAAAAGTGCTACAAAAAATAAACTTCTACGTTTTACACTTTATTATCAGAGCCTAGTACGTTTAGGATTTTGTCTTTTACTAGTTCTTTTACGTATTCTCTTGCGTGTTTTAAGTAACTGCGTGGGTCGAAGTTTGATGGGTTTTGTGCTGTAAACTCTCTTATACCGGCTGTAAACGCCATTCTTAAATCGCTATCTATGTTTATTTTGCTTACCCCAAGACTCGTTGCTTTTTTAAGCAAAGCTTCCGGCACGCCCCTAGCACCCGATACATCGCCCCCATACTTAGTTATAATGTCTAGATATTTTTGCGGCACGCTAGACGCCCCGTGTAGCACAAGCGGAAAGCCCGGCACTAAACTTTGTATTTGCTCTAGTATATCGTAACGCAGTTTTGGCTCGCCTTTAAACTTAAACGCCCCGTGAGATGTGCCTATTGCAATTGCTAAACTATCTACCCCCGTCTGCTTCACAAACTCGCTTACTTCGCGCGGGTCTGTAAATGCGCTGTCTGCCTCGCTAACATCTATATTGTCTTCTATGCCCGCTAAGCGCCCTAGTTCTGCTTCTACTGATATGTATTTTGGTTTGCTTGGGTTTTTGCCACCCACGCGCCTTGCATAGTCTACAACCTTTTTTGTAAGTTCTACATTTTTAGCAAAGTCGTAGTGAGAGGCATCTATCATAATACTTGTAAAGCCACTATCTATGCAAAGTTTGCAAGATTCGAAACTATCGCCGTGGTCTAAATTTAAAGCAATCGGAAGCCCGCCCTTTATAAACTTTTTGCTATCTTCTTGCGCCGCTTTTGTTAGTGCGATAATGTTTGTAAGCCCCGCATACTTTATAGCGCCAGCAGATGCTTGCAATATAACAGGAGAGCGTAGTTCTATACAAGCCTCTATAATGCCCTGCACAAGTTCCATATTATTTACGTTAAAAGCACCAATAGCGTACTTCCCCGCATACGCCTTTTTAAACATCTCAACAGTATTTACTAGCATATCTCTCTCCTAATTTAATGCTCAATTTTTAATGTTAAATTTTTAATTGTTACACTCTGTTAAACACATTTCTTCTGAGCGTCGCAATTTTGACTAGTACAAAAGTGCGTATTGTAACTGTTCAAACGCTTTGGAATTAACGTGTGCAACCATTTAAAATTAAAAATTTAGCATTTAACATTCTTAACAACCTTACATATTTAACAACAACTTTAATTTCATCATTGCGTCTTGATATTTTGGGTTCTGACCATCAAGCCTTATTGCCATACTTAACTGATTATAACTTGCGTTTAAATTCTTTTTCTTGTAATATACAATTGCTTGAAAATAATGCCACGCGGCAGAGCGGTCTTTATACGTGTCTAAAAGTTCTTGCGCTCTGTCTACATTGTTTTGCTTTAAGTAGTTATCTATATCAGAAAAATCTGCTTCTTGCATTTTTCTTACTTGTGAAAGATTTAAAAAATCTTCGTACAATACATAAAGTTTGGTCAACTTTTTAGCCGCCTTATATCCTTTATCACCCTCTGCAAATCTGTCTTCTTTAAGTATCTCTACTTTTTTGTTATAAGCAGAAACCAGTTCGCCGTCCGACGAACACACCAAAATGTTTAATAATTTACACAGTTCTGCTCTTTCATTCATAGTTTAAACTCCCTTTGTTGTTCCCCTTTTTTAGATTTTTAATTTTTAGTTTTTTACGTTTGCTTTATTTTTTTTCGCTTTACAGTAATTTTGGCTTGGCAGTAATTTGTCTGTAAATAATCACTATCTAAGTAACGAAACCTAATTTTTTGTAAACCTTTTCTAGTTTTCTGCTTGCTAATTTTTGCGCTTTTTCTGCGCCGTCTTTTACAACCTTTTGTAAATAGGCGCTATCTTTAACTAACTTATTATATTCGTCTCTTATAGGTTTTAAGCCTTCTACAACCACTTCCCCAACCGCCTTTTTAAAGTCGCCATAACCTTTGCCCTCAAACCTAGCCTCTGCTTCTTTAAGTGTAAGCCCGCTAAAAGCCGCGTATATATTAAGCAAGTTTGTAACCCCCGGCTTATCTGCGCTTGCAATTATTTTATTGTCGCTGTCTGTAACCGCGCGCTTAAACTTATTTATAATTTGCTCTGGCGCATCAAATATGCTTACAAACGCGTTTTGGTTAGCGTCCGATTTAGACATTTTCTGGGTTGGCTCTTGCAAACTTTTTACGCGCGCAAGCCCCGCTTCCCCAACAAACATCTCTGGCACAACAAAAGTATTTCCAAAGCGCTGGTTAAACCTGCTTGCAATATCGCGCGCTAGTTCTAAGTGTTGCTTTTGGTCTTCCCCTATCGGCACAACTGAAGTGTCGTATAGCAGTATATCTGCCGCTTGCAATACAGGATATGCAAAAAGCCCTATATTGTTGTTTAACTCGCCCCGCTGAACTTTCTCTTTAAACTGCGTCATTCGGTTAAGTTCACCCATATAAGTTATGCAATTTAAAACCCACGCAAGTTGTGTATGCTGGGGTACATTAGACTGCACAAAAATAATGTCTTCTTCCGGCTTAAGCCCAACAGCCAAATAACCCGCTATAAACTCTAGCGTACGCTTTTTAAGCGCTGCCGCCTCTTGCGGTACTGTTATAGTATGTAAATCTACAATACTATATATACACTGATAATCTTTTCTGTATTCAGCCCACTTGCTCATCGTGCCTAAGTAACTTCCAAGCGTTAGATGACCCGAGGGCTGTATCCCCGTAAATAAAACTTTTTTGCTCATTATCTTTTTTAAAAATTATATACAATTCTCTTGCAATGCTCGCACTCTATTGTAGAGCCTTTTTCTTTTAGTTTGTCTAACTTGTTTAGGGCAAGGTCCATTCTACACCCGCCACATTTCTTTTTAGACAATAACTCTACATACGCCGGCACTTTATTTTCTTTTCTAAGCGCTTTGTATTTTTCTAGATAATCTTTAGAAACTTTTGCGCTTGCCGCTTTTAACTCTGTTTGAAGCCGCGTAATCTCGCCCGCCTTGTCTTTCTTTTTTTGCTCTACCGCTTGTCTGTTTTCTAAAAATGCCTTTTTAGCCGCCGTAGACTTTTTAGCAATATCGTCATACTTTTTAGAAATATCTACCATATTTTTATTAAGCGCATTTATAGATTTTTCTAATTTAGATATCTCATCTAATATCTTGTTAAAATTGCCGATAGCCTTTTCATCTGTCGAAGCCGCCTTTTCTACTTCTAACGCTCGCTTTGCAGTCGCATCATACGCTTTAAGCGCTTGATTAAAAAAGCCTAAAAGTTCTGCAGACTGCTTTTCCATTTTAGACAAACTCTCTTCGCATTGTTTTAAAAACTGTTGCATTTTATGCGCCTCTTTAAATTCTGCAGAATTTATAAGCCCGCGCTCTATCTCAAAAAGCGCAACATCTATTTTTTGATACTCTAGTATATCTTTTAACATAAATCTCCTTTAACCTATCTAATCATTATAACACATTCTAAAATTTTTTGCAAGCAAAACACCAATATCTAGAAAAATTATGACTTAAACTATAAGTATGCGCTATCAACCATACTGTATATGGTCTCTAAAAGCGCGCCAATATCCGCGTCGTACTCTGTCCAGTTATCGTCTTGCATAAAGTAAAGTTCAGAATTTTCTAACGACACCGCCACAAAATTATAGTCGCGCTGAAGGTTAGCACCATCTTGCATATAGCCACTAAACGAATAGAAAAACTCTTTTTGTCGCTCTGATAATTTATCAAAAACAACAAGCACAGCGCAAGTAAGTTGGCGGGTAGAAATGTCTAAATCGGCAAAATAGTCTATAAGTTTTTCGTTTAAGCCCATTAGATATTCTCTTTGGCTTGTAAAGTCTAACTCAAAACTTTGCCTTTTTGGAATAAAGAAAATATCCAAATACTTACCATCTTTATTTGTGCTGTAAAACAAAACGCCCTCTAAAGTCTCTTCACCTTTAAACTCTACTTTTTTAAAATTGCCCAAAAAAGTTTCTAGGTTTTTTGCAAAATTACTAGCATCAAACCTTAGATAATACTCATCTAGCTCGCTTAGGTCTAAATCCGTAAGCCTTGCATTGTCTGCCGCAAGCGCACTAGTCAAATAGTCTTTCTCTTTAAAGTTAGAAAAATCGTGCTTTTTTAATACGTTTATGTACATAAGCGTTACCACAAAAAATACAAGCAACGCAATAAGCGCAAGCACAAAAGATGTGATATTTGTCTCTCTATTCTCTTGTAACGAAAGCCCAAAGCCCACACCAAAAATAATGGCAACAGTAACCGCCAATAACCTTATAAAACCAGCGTTTTTATAAATAAACACCGCAAAATTATTTTTATCCATACCCCTAGTCTACCACACTTAAAACCAAAAGTCAACCACTTGAAACCTTTATAAACAAAACAACTTGCTACACTTTTTTTAATTCAAGATTCAACACCACTTCCAACTCCCAAAAAAGAAAAAACCTTCCAAAAGCATTGCAATCTTGCAAAAGAAGCAATTATCATTTTGGAAGAATAAACCCAAACAATATACAAACAAAAGCCAATAAAGGATAACTAATTATTATCTAGAATTTAATATGGTTAATCAGTTTAAGATAGTACCTGCTAGTGCAGTAAGAAAAAAAGACTTGGTTAGGGCTTTAAATATCTACATTAAAATTGTAGATAGTAATACTACTACGGACACTAGACAAATACAGCACTACATCGCAAATCCTAAAGTAGACAAAGAGAGAGAAGTTTTTTGCTATGTTTTATATTACAATGGCGAAGTCAGTGGGTTTGCTCTGCTTGGTTATTTGCATAAAAGAAAAGTACTTATGATTGACTACATTTGTGTTGACGGCAAAGACCCTACACTATATTTTAACTTTCATACCCTTATTGAAGAACACATTACACTAGAGCTAGGAAGAAAAGTGAAATATGTTTTAGTTGAGTTAACGACTACGACAAATAAGGATGGAAAACTGTCCGACTCTTTTAGTAACCACACGAGAAAAGTTTTATCGTATATGAATTTTAAGGTCATTAAGGGCGCGTATTTTCATCCAAGCCTAGACAGCGATTTTGGTCTACCTGAAATTGAATGCAATATAGCAATCAAAGGAAATTTAACTCAAATCTCGAAAGAAGAATTCCTGCAAATTGTAGAAGATATATATCGCTATCACTATGGTGCGTGGGCTAAGAAGTTTCAAAACGAACAAGAAGTGGATACTTATATTGATAAATTATATGCGCGCGTAAAAAAAGAATTATACGCAAAAAATAATATGTTCCAAACGGATTTTTTACTGGTTAATTGTCAAATATACGATGAGGGAAATTGCATTTCCGTAGATACTCAAAATGTAACTATAACTAGACGGAGGAAGGGATTTTTAAATCGCCTTTATCTAATCCTACTTATAGTGATGATATCAATAGCTTCAATTTTATTTACATATATTTTTCACGAGCAATTTGCCATTATTTCAGTTGTTGCTTCTATTTCTACGATTATATTGGCTGTGCTAGAGATTTTTCGAAGAATTAGGTTTAAGTAACCTTTATACTTTCTATAATCACATTGTGGCTAAGAAAATATGATATAGGATATGCAATACAATCAAAAAAGGCAAAAGGGGCGGAGAATCTCTCTGAACGTGTGAGCCAGTTTACTAGAGAAGAAATTGTATGATATCGTCTGGTTTTTTTTGGTTTTAGTCCAAATTCTATCAATATTTTGCGCACGTAATGCTCATTATATAGCCAGAGATTGTGCTTTTGCTCATCAACCGTATATGCACTTAACACAGCATTATTTGCATATTGCTTAGAGAAAAATAAATCAGCACTATTGCTCCTTTCAAACTCAATTATCAGCGTGCCACCTTTTTTTAAAACTCTGCTTAGTTCTTTTACGCTTCTCATAGCATCAGAGTAGTTTAGTACACTTCCTACACATATGACAATATCAAATTCATTTTTAGGAAAAGGGATTTGTTCTATTGATGCAACAACATATCCATCTAAATGTTTGATGTGTCGCTCTACAATGTCTAAATGTGTAAACTTACCTTTAACTGAGTATTCTGTCCCGCCCGAGCCAGCATTTAGAATTTTTGTAGAGTATCCGGAAATACGACTAATTATTTTCTCAACAAAAGAATTTGTTCTTCTATGAGCCACTTTTTGCCATTTGTTTACAGGCTTTATTTCTTCAATAGATGAATAGTTCTTGATTGTTTCTTCTATTAACTTGTCTTCTGTCATTTTGCTAGATAATAATTAGTTATCCTTTAATTTTTTTCTTTTGATTATACACTATTTTTTTAGTTTTGGCAAATGTTTTATAGTAGTTTGTAGGAATTTGTCTAAGATTTGCCGTAGAGTAAAGTATTGAGTTATTTACATTATGAATGAACTGCGAGAGAAAAGATGTTACTACTTAGCATTGTGAAGGGATGCGATGAAGAGTTTGTGCGCTTGTTCTTTTTAATCTTTCACAATTATCCTATTACGTGGGTGAAAGTTTAACATTATTTGTTTTTGTTTTACTGTTGTTGAATGAGTGTAGATTTGTGTTGTTGTAATGGACGAATGTCCCAAAAAAGTTTGTATGTATCGGATGTCAACCCCCTCTTCTAGCATTAGAGTTGCGAATGAATGCCTTATCATATGAGGGGTAACCAGTTTATTTAACACTTTTTTTCCTATGCGCTTAATAAAAAACCTAACAGATTGCTCAGACAAATTCTGACCTGTGCGATTTATAAATAGCGCATCCGAATCTGTATTAGGACGCTTAAGCACATACTCCCTTAGAGACATCAAGACGTACGCATTGCTAATATGTATTAATCTCTCTTTGTTGCCTTTCCCTAAAATTCTTACATTTTGAGTTTCTAAATCTACATCTTTAATTGTTAACTTACAAAGCTCTGATACTCTTAAACCTGTTGCAAACATCAATTCAAACACTGCTATGTCCCTAACTTTAGTTAAAGATGTTTTTACTTTGTCTTTAACGCCTATATCTTGTGAAGTGCTTGAATAAATGTATGCAATTAATTTTTCTACTTCAAAAATAGATAACGACTTTGGAAGCCTTCTCGCCTCTCTGGCATTATACTTTACTTTTCTAAATGGCGAAACTGTTACAATTTCTTCCATCTCCAGATAATGAAAAAAAGCTTTTAAACTAGCCATTTTTCTCTTGACTGTTTTCACGGCGTATTTTTTGCTTAACAATTCTATATATTGATTCAAAGTTCTCTTGTTAATATCTTCTAGTGCTTGGCAATTGTTAAAAGTTAGAAACTCCTGAAATTGTTTGAAGTCTATGCAGTATGCTTTAAGTGTCAACGTATCCAGTTTTTTAATGCTTTGGCAAACTTCTAAATACTTATTACTTTCTACTAAAAAAGTCATTTTTGTTAGCTCCTGTTTATGTTTGAAAATTTAAAATAGACATATATCTTTTGCTTAAAAAACAAGATATATGTCTATTTAATTATACCAAAAAAATTTAATTCCTGCTGTTGTAAAAATTAACTAGTGTAGAAAAATACGCTTTCTATTAAAAAGAAGTTTAGGGCTACAAACACGAATATGAAAACGGCAAATATTATGGCTACTGGCAAAAATGCTTTAGAAAAATCTACGTTGTTTGATATTAGTATGTAACTTGTTGCGAAGGCTGCAATAGATGACAATGCAAACAGAAAGAAACTAAGCCCCGCGCCACTACCTGCGCCCAACACTAAAAAGATGCTGTTAAAAGTTATGTATGTAAGCGGCAGTACAAAAACCGCAAGCATTTTTGTTGTTAGAAAGTTTCTGTGTTTTGTAAGTTTTTCCATTGGAAAATAACTTGTTTTTTTGCCTTGCATATTTACAAGCACCGCCTTTTCTGTATTAGACAAAACGAAATAATAAAGCCCCAAAGATACAATTATAAACGGAAAAATCATAACCTTTAGTTGTTGGTAAACCGTGCCGTTTGTTGGCGCAAGTGTTGCCATAAAACCTGTTGGCATTATATGATATAGTATTTGCCAAAGGCTAGACAATGCAAAATATACTATAAGCCCCATCCACAAAATAAAACGTAATTCTTTTTTATCCACTTCTCTTAATAACCTCCAATATTTGTTAGCGGATAGTTGCACCCGCTTTTGCGATAAATTAAAATGGTACAAGTTTTGTGCTTGTACCATTTTATGTATAAGTTAAAAAGATTATGCTATTTTTTGTAGTATGTTGTAAGAAGTCTGTTTAAACTGCGCTTACTGTTTTTCTAGCAACACAAGGATAGGTGCGTTTTGTGTTGTGGTTGGCGAGTTGTGTATTTGCTTGTTCCAGTTTGTAGGGCAAAGTGTGTTTACAAAGCCTAGCACGCTGTCTCTTTCGCACTCGCCGCCTTTGTGAGATGGGTAGACCATAATGGATATCCTGCCACCAAGCCCTGTATCAATCATATCACAAATTTGCTCAAGCGCCTGCACAGTAGTAGTCGGCTTAGTGATAATTGTTTTGTCAGAGCCGGGCAGATATCCCAAATTAAATATAGCCGCCTTTATGCTAGCCCTTGTCGGCGCTTTATCACACCCAGCACTTTTATTAGATGCTAATATGTGCATAGCAACATTACTGTGGCATTCTTTAATAAGTGTTACGTTTGCTTCTAGCCCTGCTTCTTTCAGCCTTTGTTTTGTGGCAGTAATTGCCTTTTCTTGTATATCGAAGGCATACACATTATCAGACAACTTTGCCAAAAACAATGTATCGTAGCCATTGCCCATAGTTGCATCTACTACTATATCTGACCGAGTAATAACAGGCTTTAACCAATTGTGCGCTAACTCTAACAGTTTCATACCAATTTAAAATCTATCTTTCGTGTTGCCGTGCTTGCGTTTTCTACTATAATTTTTACGCTCTGACCTAGTCTAAACGAATTACGCCTACCCCTTAGCGTGTGGCGCTTTTCATCAAACATATAAAGGTCGTCTGGCAGGCTTTCTATTTTAACAAGCCCCTCAATTGTATTTTTAAGCTCTACAAAAAAGCCAAAACTTGTTATGCTGGATATACTACCCTCAAATTCGTGACCGATAAAGTCTTGCATATACTGCGCTTTTTTTAAGTCTTCTACCGCGCGCTCTGCTTCTACCGCGTTACGCTCGCGCTCGCTAGATTGCATAGCAACTTCAAGCATAAGCAAATGTAAGCGCTCTAACTCGCTTGCCGCTTTACCCGCTAAGCCTTTGCCACTAGGCTTAGCATTTGTACCTGCCTTACTGCCCGCCTTACTATCTACCTTAGCCCCGATTGCCGCCTTACTACTAGCCTTGCCACTATCTGCCTCGCTATCTATCTTACCACCGCCCGCTTGCTTAAACATACCGCCAAGCCAATATTTTATAATTCTATGAATCTGCAAATCTGGATAGCGCCTTATGGGGGACGTGAAGTGAGTATAATATTTTGCCGCCAAGCCAAAGTGACCATCGCAGTAAGGCGAATATTTTGCCTTTTGCATACTTCTAAGTGTTATGCGCGATATGATAGTCTCTTCATCTGCCCCGCCTATCGCTTCTAACAACTTTTGAATAGAGCGCGGGCTTCCATCTAAAACAAACTTATGCCCAAAAAGCCCCACAAACCCTTGCAGGCTTTCTAACTTCTCTGGGTCTGGACTCTCGTGTATTCTATATTGAAAAGGCAAATCTAACTTGTCGAAATGCTCGGCAATTGTCTCGTTTGCGCAAAGCATAAACTCTTCTATAATTCTGTGAGATTTCAGTCGCTCGTACGCTATGATGTCTGCGATTTTGCCCGTTTTGTCATCTATTATAATTTTGGTCTCGCTAAGGTTAAAGTCTAGCGAGCCGCGCTTGTGTCTGCGCTTGTTTAGAATATCTGCTAACTCGTCCATCAACTTTACTTGCGCTTCTAAATTTAAGTGCTTGTATTTATCTATGGTTTTTTGACAGCCCTTTTGTATATTGTCTATCTCTTTGTAAGTTGTGCGCGCCTTAGAGTGTATAACTGTTTCTTTAATTTTTTTGCTTATCACTTGCCCATTTGTATTTATATCCATAATACAACTTAGCGTTAGCCTATCAACCTTTGGGTTTAAAGAACACATTCCGTTTGAGAGAATCTTAGGAAGCATAGGTATAACCCTGTCTGGAAAATAGACAGACGTCGCGCGCTCTAGCGCACTATTATCTAACTTTGTGCCTTCCTTAACATAGTGGGCTACATCGGCTATATGAACCCCCAAAGTGTAGATTATCTCGCCACTCTCACACTTACGCTTTGTTACCTGAATCGCATCGTCTAAATCTTTTGCATCGTCGCCATCTATTGTAATAATTGTCTCGCCCCTTAAGTCTAGCCTGCCCTTTAAGTCTGCCTCTGTTATATCCAAAGCCACAGCCTTTGCTTCGTTTTCTACATCTGTATCAAACTTCTCATACAGCCCATAACTTCTTATTACAGAGAGTATGTCGCAACCAACTTCTGTTTGACACCCCAAAACTTCTACAACTTTGCCAGTAAGGCTGTTAGCACTACTCGACACGCTCGACACACCAGCCTTACCCCCTGCCTTACTTGCGTGTTCTTTTGCGTGTTCTTTTGTGTTTGCCCTTGCATCTTTTTTCGCGCGCGTATTAACTAAGTCTGCCTTTTTAGTTTTGCTATTATCAAATATTTCTACTACCACCTTATAGCCATTTTTAGCACCATTAAAGTTGTCTTTCAAAATGTAGATGTCAGAGCCAAAACGCTTGTCGTCCGGCACAACATACGCACTAAGTTTGTTATACACTAAAAATGTGCCTACAATCTGCTTATAGCCACGCTCTATTATGCTCTCAACAACAGCGTCCCCGCCCCTAGCCTTAACAAAAACCTTGTCGCCGTGGCGCGCGCCATTTAAGTTGCGCTCTGCAACAAACAAGTCGCCAGAGCGCCCCGCGCGCTTGTCGCCTTTGTTGCCCCTAATAAAAAAAGCATACCCTTTAGGGTTGCCTTCCAAGTAACCCCTTATAAGTGCATTTCTATCAGCATTTTTGTCTGCTTTAATTCTACCGCTATTTCCAGCAGTCATTTTTCTACCTTTTGGCTTACCGCCAGCCCTAGATGCCCCACCTGATGACTTACCAGCCCCACCTGACGTCTTACCAGATGTCTTACCTGTACTAGCCTTGCCAAAACCCTTTCTATTTCTCATAATTTCTCAAAAAATGCCCTACAAAAATATGTAGGGCAAATTAAACTTTTACAAAATCGTCTTACTTGTTTGGTCTTTAATTGTTTTTACGCTTGCTTACGCTCTCCAAAACGTTTGGCTTACTAAAAGCATTATAGAGCAAAGCAATATCAAAAACGCCGCAACAATAATAAGGCGCTTAAGACGCTGTTCTACATTTTTGCCTTTGTGTTTACCAAAATAGCTCTCCTGAGCGCCCGTAATAGCACCTAAACCCTCTTGATTACCACCGCTTTGAAAAATTACAGCAATAACCATAAATACAGAGCATATCCCTAATATTATAAATAAAACTACGTTTAATATACCAGCAAATTCATACATAGTAAAATAACCTACCTTTTACGATTTTTTGTTTTTAGCAATTTAACTTCTTGCCTTTTTACATTTTTACATTTCTATCTAAAAATTCTATCTGTCCAATTTTTAACTATCCAATTCCTAACTTCTATCTTACCAAAAACAAAAACATATGTCAAGCAATTTAACATATGTTTTTTTGTAATAAGCTACGCAAATATCTAGAGAGTTAATTCTTAAATATCTCGCTTATTAGTAACCTTCTTGTTAAAGTGGCTGATTGAGTTAGATATATAGCGTCACTTGTAATAACTGCACCTAAAACATTATTAGAAAAATATATGCGCCTAAAAGTGCGTGTACATTTTATCCAAAATCTATTAACTATAAAGTTGTCATCTACAGCGTGTGGGTGCATAAAAACATTGCTGCTTGTGCCAGGTGTGCTCCACGTGGCAAATAAAGTTAGACTCTCACGACAAATAACTAAAGTTTCTATGAATATAAATCTGCTGTTTAACATAATGTTTGTCTGTGTTGATGCAGAGACCGACGTGACAGGGGCATTTCCTGCACGCTCTGCCCCGTGTGTTAAACAAATCTCAAAAAGGCGCCTAGCTCCAGCCATTTCTTGAACAAATTTTAAATTGCTTTCTTTATCAAAGAATATAAAAATATTAGCGCCAAAATTGCGTGATGTAACTGCATTTGCATGCAAATTAATAGTAAACATAGTAGACCCAGCCCAAGTAAAAATTCTGTCGTCTACAAGAAAGAAATTTGTTATAACACTTGTTGTAGAAAATAGTTGGATTTTTGTTTCAAACTGAGCAATATTTATTTTGTATATTATACGCGCCGAAGGCGGAGTTGCTGCCCCTACAGAACCCATCAAATACAAATAGCCACCCCACTCGCCTATTACATTAATTATACCGCCCGTGTGCGTAGTAATAATATGCACCCTGCTTAATGTTTGCCCCGTTTGAGCACACCTTTTATCTATATATTGTGCGTTACCTGTATTAGACCTAGCAAAAATATATGGCGAATTGTTAGGTGTAGTTGGCGGGTTTGCAATTGGCAAGGCTGATAAATCTAACGGCGGTCTGTAATCTACTACTATTGTTCTGCTTTGTGGAAAACCAAAAGTAGACATAAGGTGAAAATCGCGGCTATTATTTGTAAAAACGATGTGCCCGTCACTTAACACAAAGCCACCAAAACCAGTAGGACCTACAAAGTCAAAAGTTTGCGTAAATCTATTAAATATTGCATCTGAAAAAACAATAAACCTATCCGTCTGTAAAACAACCGCTGTTTCTAAGCCATTAAAGGTTACATCAAAAAAAGTTGTAATTAAAGAGCCATCTATTGTGCTATATGCTGAACCCCTCAAAATAAACTGCCCATTAAGTATTAGTGGTCCCCTAACTAAACCTTGTCTTTCAAACGGCAACATCTGATTTGTTGATAAGTTTAAAATTCTGATTCGAGACTCTGTAGTGTGAGGCCACACAAACCTTCCTGCAAACGTAACAACAAGACGACTATTTTTTACGTCTAATGCAAAAATTAAACTATCAGCTTGCGGCTTTGTATAAATTAAAATATCTTGCTTTGTATTTAAACAAAAGCGTCTTATTGAAGCACCACTTGCATAATAAATATAATTTTTATAAAAAGCAAAAGGCGCACTATTTCTATTAATATTAATGTTGTTGATAGTTACAAAATCTGGTTGCATTATTCTTGTTTGCGCGTCAAAAAAGAATATATGCCTGTCTGCTACTAAAATTGCAAGTTTGCTGCCATACAAACTTAAAGAAGTTGCATTTCCTGCTAGGTGTACAATTTGTTCTACTTCGCCCGTTCTTAAGTTTATCAGGGTAAGGGCGCGCGCAGGAGCAGTATTAGCAAAAAGGTTTAAGGCAAATAAAATGTCGTTATAAACTATAGTTGTGCCATCCAGCCATTCGGGACCTTGTAATATTACAATGTTAGTATCAGCAATATTTGGCGCAGTGCCGCTAGTAAGGGCAAAATTAAATATCTCCCACCTTGCAAAAAGCGTATAGTTGTATGGTATTGTCCAGTTTGAAACTGGCAATAAGTTAGCGTTATAAAACATTACGTTGCCACTCTCATTAAAAAAGCCTAAAAAATTATGAAACTGCTTAGTTGGAAGCACTAACAATTCTGGCATTGTCTGGTTGAAAGTTGCGCGCACATAACTAACACCACCTACGCCACCACTTAAATTCAAATAAACGGTGTAGATATTTGCAACAAAACTAGCAAAAATTTCTAAGTTGCTTGCTGTTCCTCTGTTTAGCCGCGTTATGCTTTGGGTAAGGGAAGCATCTTCAAACCAACCAACAAATGTGTAGCCTACTCTGCTTGCTGCTTCAAAAACAAATTCACTCTCTATTGTAAAATTTGCCTGATTGGTATGCGAGCCGCCGCCCGTGTTGTAAGTTATTGTAAATTGGAGTAATTCAAAACGCGCAAACAAAATAATTTTTTCTTGATTTGGAACACGCGAATTAGCCGTCATTCGCTGCCCACCAACTTCTGCTGTATACCAACCTACAAAATTATTGCCTAACGGAGGCACGGGGATTGGCAATGTGTCAAACAGCTCACCAAACATTCTGTTTAATGGCAAAAAGGTTTGATTATAAGGCGCCACAAAAGTTATCTCGGTACGTATTTTATCAAACACATACGGAAAAGCAACATACAGTGGTTTAGAATATCTTGCAAAAGTTATTAAACTACCGTTATGAAATATGGCGGGTGAGTCGTTAAATGCAATTATTCTTATAGTGTATGTAATATCTGTGCTTAAAAAACTT
>Ga0209755_10000426_pt1 | contig 77772 bp, 66 predicted proteins | sample TergutCo191P1_FD_187301 | JGI IMG/M metagenome (GOLD analysis project Ga0209755, IMG submission 187301) | Cornitermes sp. P1 segment gut microbial communities from Petit-Saut dam, French Guiana - Co191P1 (SPAdes) (version 2) | ecosystem: Host-associated > Arthropoda: Insects > Digestive system...
AAATAATGTTTTAGAAAAATTTGAAACAATTGACGAGCACATAAAAACCGTTTCGGAACAGGAAGAAAATATCCGCAACGCGATGGAAGAACAAAGCCAGGGGAGCAAACAGGTATTGGAAGCTGTCGGAAGCCTTAATGAAATAACCCAGCATGTAAAAACCGAGTCAGAAGAAATGCACACAGGTTCTAAAGAAGTAATAAACGAAGGGAAAAACCTTGAAATGATAACTCAAGAGATTACAGGCGGCATGAATGAAATGGCTACAGGCGCGGATCAAATCAATGTAGCGGTAAATCAAGTAAATGAATTAGCGGTAATTAATCATGATAAAGTTGATACATTGATGAAAGAAGTCGCAAAGTTTAAAGTTGCGTAGCTTTTCCCGCTATACTGACAATAAAACTACTCTAGCCTAAGCAAAAAAAATAGGTTATTCTTAAGGCATCATGAAAGTTTGGATAAAATTACTTATAGGCTCTGTTCTTGGGATGGTAATAGGTTTCCTGTTACCGAATACTGAAAGCGTTATCGCGGTACTCCAATGGCTGGAAAAACTCGCTATCGGAATCGGAAGGTATGCCGTAATTCCGGTCTTGGTTTTTTCATTAACAATCGCTGTATATGAACTGCGTATGGATGAACAATTTTGGGCTTCTGTTTTAAAAAACATCCTTGTAATTATTATCGCTTCTTTTTTTGTTATTTTTTCCGGGATCATTGTTACATCGATTTTTTCCCCCGGAAGAATACCGATAGAAACAGTCGAACAAATCGAAGTTTTAGGTATTGATGTACCGGCAAATATATACGAAATTTTCCCATCTAATATGTTCAGTGTGCTTACAAGCTCAGGTTCTTATCTTTTTCCTGTTTGTGTTTTTGCATTTTTTCTCGGTCTTGGTTTAAACTACGATAGAAATTATTCCAAACCATTAATTTCACATATCGATTCCCTTTCTAGAATTTTTTATCATATCGCTTCTTTCTTTACAGAAATTCTCGGGTTTATCTTAATTGTACTTGCCGCTTTCTGGGCTGTCAGGTTTAACAGTGTTTTACAGGCAAAAGTTTTTAAAGATTTAATTTTAATGCTTGGAATTTTCAGCGTAATACTTTGCTTTGTTATCTTTCCATTATGTTTATATTTTTTAAAACCCAGGATTAATCCCTGGCGCGTTCTTTACGGTTTTCTAGGCCCTGCTTTTACAGCTTTCTTTTCAGGGGATGTAAATTTTTCCATCCCGGTGCTTGCAAGACACACAAAAGAAAATTTCGGGATACGCAGAAGATCAAGCGCCCTGTCTCTTGCCTTGTTTTCAACTTTCTGCAGATGCGGCAGCGCGATGGTAGCGGCGGCGGCATTTATAGTAATTATAAAATCATATTCGTTTTTAAGAATCGCCCCGGCGGATTTATTTTTAATAGGTTTACACGCCCTTGTAATCTCCTTCCTTCTTGCGCGCCACCCGGGAGAAGGCGCGTACATCGCCTTAGCCGCGCTTTGTTTAACCTACGGCGGCGGCGAATACCGCGCGGGTTATTTGATATTAAAACCTATTGCGTTTTATCTGATAGCCATCGGCACTTTTATAGATATTATGCTTAACGCTTTCGGAACCTATGTTCTGGCACGGATAAACGGCTTTATCGAAGAAAAGAACCTTGTACATTATATCTAGTGAATAAAGAACAATTAACAAAGAACAATGGGGCAGATGTATTAACGCAAGGCATAGAAATACTTTGTAAAAATGACAGCGATATTGCTTCACTTTTTTCTTCGCGTTATGAAAAAATTATTCTGACACTTAACCGTTACATAAAAGAAATTGAATTATTTAATCAGGCATATGGGTTAGTAGGGGCAAGCGATACAGAAGAGCTGATAATAAAACATATTTTAGATTCTATTGCGCCGCTTGGAATAATCTCGCGTTTATTAAAAACATTAAACACAACAAATGATTGTCAAATAGCCGATGCCGGCTCAGGCGCGGGATTGCCGGGTATCCCGCTTGCAATCATCTTACCGCAATGCAATTTTTCTCTAATCGAGCGCATGGGGCGCAGAGCAGGTTTTTTATGCAATACAAAAGCGGCTCTTTCCCTTGCCAACACCAATGTAGAAGAAAGCGAACTTGAAAAAATAGCGCATAACAAATTTGATCTTGTAACATTTCGCGCTTTTAAACCGATAGAACCCAAGTTATTAAAAACATTGTATAAACTTCGTAAAGACGGCGGAGTAATCGCTGCATACAAAGGAAAGATGGAAAAAATTAAAGCAGAGACGGCTTTTCTTAAAGAAACAAGTTGGGAAGCGCTGCCTTATAATGTACCATTCTTGAATGAAGAGCGGCATATACTTATAATAAAATAGTGATTTTTTTATGTATATATAGTAAAATGATAGAAAGAGGTATTATCATGGAAACATTGATTGTTTAAACTAAAGAAGAAACAAAGATTTTGCGGTTTTAAATATGGATTAACAAATATTAAAATAGGAGATATATATGAATATTAGAAAACTAAAAGAAAAAGTTGAAACTACTGAAAATTTAGTAAAATTAATGAAGATTGGTGAGAAGGTTTTTGAAAAAAGCGAAGATGCTGTTTGCGCTGTTACATATCTTATTGAACGTGCATATATATTGGGTAAGCAAGATAAGACAAAAAACACTGATGATTAAATTATATTTTCAAGTCCCAAAAAAGCCATATAGAATATTAGAAATTATCCCGTCAATATCTATAGTATAGAAAAATTATTAAAACAAGTTAAATCATTGATAATTACCTTCTTCTCCGGGCAAGCAGTATCAATCTTAATAAGCTGGCAAAAGCTGTAAGCGCCGAAGCGACATAGGTCATTGCGGCGGCGTTTAATACTTTTCTTGCTCCCTTTAGTTCGTCTGTATCTAAAACCTTGTTATCGCGTAATATTGCGATAGCCCTGTTAGATGCATTAAACTCTACAGGCAATGTTATAATATAAAAAAGCACAGCGCCGGTAAAAAGAAAAATTCCGATGTAAATTAAAATTCCAAATTGAAGGAAAAAACCCGCCATTGCAACCCAAGGACCGAATCTTGATCCTATATTCGCTACAGGGACAAGAGTGCTTCGCAGTACAAGAGGCCCCCAACGTGTGGCGTGTTGTATAGCGTGCCCCGTCTCATGAGCGGAAACCCCTATCGCGGCGATGGATGTCTGGCTATACACAGGTTCTGAAAGACGCAATTTTTTATGTGTAGGATCGTAATGATCTGTAAGAGAGCCTTTTACAGCTTCAATTCCAACATCTTTAATACTATTTGCATTTAATAAAATGTCCGCGGCTTTAAGCCCTGTTATCCCATTTTTACTTGGTATCTTTGAATATTTTGCGAATGCGGATTTAACCATAAACTGCGCAATCATTGAAAGAATTAGTGTCGGCACTACAAGAATTAAATAATAAATATCAAACCCTATCATTTTTCACTCCTTTTATTACTGATATTATCCGCCGGTTGCCGGCGGGCTTCTCCTGACAGTATACTCTAATTTTACCGGTTCTGGAATATTACTTGCATTAGCGGCGCGTTCAAGCATTGCTTTCTGAACACGGAAAGGTTTTTCGCCGTGAGCGGGGTTTAAGTGCGACCATTCGCCGTTACTGTTAAGTATTGACGCCTTGCAATTATCACGGAAATAATCATTCAAGATATCGTATAACTGCACGCGCAATTTTTCATCAAGAACAGGGAATAAAATCTCCACTCTTTTTTCCAAATTTCTCGGCATCCAGTCCGCGCTTGCAAGATACAATTCGTCAGAACCTCCGTTGGAAAAATAATATATTCTTGAATGTTCAAGATAATGATCGATAACACTGATTACACGGATATTATCAGAAACTTTCGGAATGCCAGGAATTAATGTGCAAATGCCGCGGACGCAAAGAGATATTTTAACTCCCGCCTGTGATGCGTCATACAAAGCTTTGATTATATCGATATCGGTGAGCGCGTTCATTTTAGCAATGATCTTTGCAGGAAACTTATGTCTTGCCCTGTTCGCTTCTCTTTCAATAAGTTCCAAAAATCGGCGTTTAAGACCGGTGGGTGCAATGGTTAAGCGCATCATTGATTGAACTGTAGAATAACCTGTCAGCATATTAAAAATTAATCCTGCATCATAAGTTATATCTTCACGGCAGGTAAAAAGACAAATATCTTCGTAATATTTCGCTGTCCTGTCATTATAATTACCTGTAGAAAGATGCACATAACGTTTCACCCGATCATTTTCTCGGCGCATAACCAAAGTAATTTTTGAATGTACTTTTAAACGCGAAAGACCGTACACGACAATAACACCGGCTTTTTCAAGCCTGTTCGCCCATGAAATATTACGCTCTTCATCAAAACGCGCTTTTAATTCAACAACAGCCGTTACGTGTTTACCGTTCTGCGCCGCCTGTTCCAAGGCTCTTACAATCGGAGAATATGCAAACTCGGAAGAACCTGATTGAATTCCTATTCCCGGGATTGCTCCGCCTGTCCTGTAAAGCGCTGTCCTAATAGAAATAACCTGAGGATCGCTTGCCGCTTCCTGAAAGAATCTTACAACAGGATCAAATGATTGATAAGGTAAATGTAAAATTACATCACCTTGGCTGATACGATCCCAAATCGGTATAGATGCTTCCGCAAACGCGGTTTGTGTTGATTTTTCTTCATGAAAATCATGTGACTTATAAATTTTCCACGGTTTTTCGTTTAACGCTTCAAGACCTACAACATTGGCAAGATCCATAAAATCAATAGGATTGATAGGGCCGTCTATTTCATAAAGATAATCGCTTTCCAAAGAAAAACGGCGTGCAAGTTCGTCTTTTAATTTATCGCTCCCGGGAGAATAAACCATACGTATAACGTTTGCTCTTCCCCTGTCTTCAAGAACTTGAACCATCGCTTCAACATAATCTTCATCACGCTGTTCATCGACAGAAAAATCCGCATCACGGTTTATTTTAAACATCATGCTCTCTTTAACACGGTATCCTGAGAAAAGATAGGCACCCCAGGTAACAATGGTATCTTCAAGCAAAGCGATCTGAAGGCTTTCTCTTTCCCCGTCTGCATTGACTGCACGCTGCTCAACTTCCTCATTACTAGGAAGCCAGATAAGCCTGTCAAGAACCGAAGGCAAGGGAATGATAACTTTTAAAGCTGCGCCGGAATCCTCTGGAGCAGGATTTTCCGCTTCAAGCAGGAAAACAGCGTTTAACGAACTGCTTTTTATAAAAGGCATCGGTTTATCATCTTCAAGGCGCAAGGGAGTTAGCACAGGATATATTTGCCCGACAAAAAATGAATCTAAAAAATCAAGCTGGGGGACAGACCATTCATCAGGGCGTAATAAAGATAACCCGTTCTTTGCAAGACCGGGAAAAATCTCGTTACGCATACATGCGGTTTGTCTTTCAATAATTGAATGAACTTTTTCAGAAATAGCTTTTAATTGTTCTGCCGCAGTAAGACCGCAAACATCAACTGTTTCATTTGCCTCTGCATTTAACAGGCGTTTTAAGGCGGCAACCCTGACCATAAAAAATTCATCAAAATTTGTAGAGACTATTGATAAGAACCGTAATCTCTCAAGTAAGGGCATATCTTTGCGCAAACCCTCTTTTAAAACACGCTCATTAAAATCTACCCAGGAAAGATCACGGCTTAAAAAAGGTAATTGCAAATTTTGATTGTTATTTTCTGTTTCATTATTGTTTTTCATTCATCTAACCCTCCTTTACAAGATTAATGATCAATATTGATTTATATTATTTTATACTAATCTCATCAATTTAAAACAACTTTATACCCAAATACATCTTGAAACATCTTGCCTTTTTCTTCAAGACTTACCAGCTCTAAAGAAAGGTCATAGGCTTTATCAGCATGAAATACGATGCTTTCTAGACGGCGTTCTACAGTGATTTTTTTAATATGCTGTGTATGACCGCAATCAAGAGCGTCGGCTACCCTTAAAATGGAAACCATTTTTAAAACAAGGATACGGTCTTCCCTTTGAAGTTTAATATACTCAATATCTGAGTGTGAAGGGGGATCGCCGCGATGATAATTAATTACGTTTCCAATTATATTTAATTCTTCATTATGAAGACCGAAAACCTCGGAATTTGCAACAATGTACTGACCGTGTTTTTGATGTGCCGACGGTTTAATATAAGTGCCTATATCATGCAGGATAGCGGCGGTTTCCAGCAAAATTCGCTGGCGGCGGTTCATGCCGTGTTCTTTTAATAGAGCGTCAAAAATTATCATGCAGTGACGTGCAACTTGAATCCCGTGCGGCTCATCAAAATGAAATTTCTTTCCAAGATTGATAGCAGACGCGATAATCTGAGAAAAAAATTCATCCTGCATTGAAGAGTCAACGCCGGATGCTAAATCAAGAAGAAAACCGTCACGGATTGTCACAAGCGGGACTGCGACATTTGCCGCTCCTGTTTTTTCCAGAAAAAGTTTTAAAACCAATAAACCTGCAACAAGACCTTCAGCATCGGCATAAGTGATTCCGAATTGCTGTATGCAATCTTCTATACTGAAATTGCGGATTTTTTCAACAAATTTAATAAAATCAGAACGTTCAATAATACGGCAATTTTCATTTAATTCTTTGCCTACTTTATCTGAAGCAAGCCGCGCATCAGCTCCTGCGGCAACCATAGTGCGCACATGGGCTAGATCCATTTCCATATTAAGCATGCCTAATGTGTTTCTGATATTTTCGTTTAAATAACGTTCATAAAAAATACCCGCGCCAAGACCTTGACGCGAATGTTGATCGATAATTATCGTTCCCATTTTTAGACTGTGCGCCGCTACCATTTGTCCCCTGCGTAACAGCATGATTTCTGTTGAACCGCCGCCGATTTCGATAATCATCGAATTGCCTCTGCCGAAAAGCGGAAGGTCCTGTTTTAAAGCGAAACGTACCGCAAGATACATCAACCTGTTTTCTTCGATACCTTCTACAATGGTAATCTTAAAACCTGTTTCCTGCTTTACACGATCTATAAAAACATCTCTGTTACGCGCAACACGTATGGCGCTTGTAGCGATAACATACATATTGTTATCTGCAATACCCCATCCTGCCAATAATTCCCTGTAATTATGAAGAACGGTAAGACATTCCATCATTGATTCTCTTGAAAGTAAGCCTGAAGTAAACACATCGCGCCCCAAAGATACAGGGCGTACCGCGCGATCCAGTACATTCCAATCCCCATTGGCATAAATTTCCGCTATTTGAAGCCTTATCCCGGTGGATCCGATTTCCAGAATGGCAATAAGAGATACGCTCATACTTTACAGCTTGTCAATTAAGATTGAACATTTACCGGAAGGTATCGGCAGAGTTTTTTCTTTAACATTTAAAATATTAATTGTAAAATAATAAAGTTTCTCGCTTTCCATCTGAATTTCCCATCCTCTGCCGCTCTTATTGGAAAGTATTGTAATCATATTATTTTTAAGCGAAAGATTTTCAACGCCCATTATTTCCATATTAGGGATAACCCAATCTACTGTTTTGCGCGGAAGGGAAATTGAAAGCCCTACAATATTTTCGATAGTTAAACAAATGGTAGAAAGCGCGTCGTAAGTTAAATATTGCACACGGGGAAAAGAAGGTTTACCGGACCATTTAGCAGGTCCTTCTTTTGTAGGCATATAAGCTTCCCAAAGATTTCCCCTGTGATGATTGCCGTCAGGACTCATCGAATCCAACATATAATATACATGCCTGATCGCGCTATCCCTTGCTAAATCCCACCGTTGATATCTTTCAAGCCCCTTTATTACCATAAATGTTAAATGCGGAAAAACAGAACCTCGGTATCCCCTGCCGTTTTCATCATAATCTTCTTCTGATACTGAAAGCGAAGGGAAAGGATGAGAAGTGCCGAAATATTTCGGATCTGTTAATTTTTCAATGAGAAGTTCGGCTTTTTCACCATTTGGAATTTCGGCTAACAGAGGCCAGAAACCTGCAAGCGTTTTTATCGGTACTTGTTTTTCGCTTTTATTAATGTCGTAATAAAAACCGTCAGTTGCGCTCCACATCAAAGCATTGATTCTTGTTTTTAATGCAAAATATTGGCGCTTATAAATAAAACTTGTTTCTTTATCATTTAAAATATCAGCTAAGGCCGACAAATAAAGCATATTGATAGCCATCATTGAATTAAAATCCATGGCATAATAAGCATCCCCTCTGGGAGAATTGGACATACCTGTTGCACATAACGGTGTCTTGTAAAGTCCGTTATTTTTTTTGAAAGTTGAATCGATCCAGCTTGTGTATTTACATAAAATCGGCAGGATATCTTTTATCCGTTTTTTATTTCCTGATTTATGATAAATATTATATTCAACCCAGGCAAACAAAGGTATCCCTAAACCTTCGGAATTTTCCCGTTCAATAACAGGGGCGCCTGTTTTAATGTCATAGGCGTTTCTGATTGCGCCATTGGCTTCTTGACGGCTATAAAACAAATCCAATGTGGGATGAGCTTGATAAATCCTGTTGGAATAAACCAAAAAAAATGAGGAAAATATAGCATCGGTTTGAGTAACCGCTGTAGCTTCGGGATAAGAGAAAAATTTACCCTCTATACCGCTTTTTTCGCCTCCGCTCTTCCAGCAATCTTCAATCCATGCCCATGTTTTATCATAAATATCGACAAAATCCTGATCATAAAAATGGATTTTGGGGAAATCTAGCTTAGTCACAGGTACTCCTTCAGATCAAAACAAACATAACCTTATAAATATACTATAAAATTGCCCTTCTTGCCATATATATTTTTAATTTTTTCAAAAAAATTGAGAAAAAACAATAAAAAACTTATGTTTTACGCTCATTTTCTTTTAAAATAGATATCCTAAGTTTATTATCTAGTGACAATCATCTTACATATATGTAAACTAAAAAGGCAATGGAAAACCCGGAAAACACCCCTCAAACAGCAACTACCCTAGTCCGTCACGGGTCGGTTTTATCCCTTCTCACATTAATTTCCAGAGTTCTGGGGCTTTTAAGGGAAATGACAAAGGCAAGATTTCTCGGCACTACAGCTCTATCCGATGCGTTTTCAGTCGCGTTTTTACTGCCGAATTTATTCCGCCGCCTTTTTGCAGAAGGCTCAATTACTGTCGCCTTTATACCTACATTTAAAGAATATTTACTTGAAAATAATAAAGAAAAAACACGTGAATTTTTATCATGTATGTTCACATTTTTAACTTTCTTTGTAACATCAGCGGTTTGTATCGGTATACTTGCCGCTCCTTTCCTTGTCCGTATTTTTGGAATTAATGAATTTGATGAAACAGTTTTATTAACAAGGATTATGTTTCCCTTTCTCGGACTCATTTCATTAGCGGCTTTATTTCAGGGAATTTTAAACAGCATCCATATATTTACACCTTCAGGGCTTGCGCCGATCTTGCTTAACATAGTGACGATAGCCTGCGCTTACGCACTGAGTCCTTTCACAAAAAATCCTGCGCGCGCAATGGCGATAGGAATAATAATCGGAGGGTTTTTAGAAGCGGCGATTCAACTGCCCTTTGTTTTAAAACACGGGCAAAGATTTTTTATCACGGGGATTAAAAAAGCTATTAATAATCCGGGGACAAAAAAAGTTTTACGATTGATTAGCCCTACTATAATAGGTATGGCGGCGTATCAATTAAACGATCTTGTTTCTACCGCATTGGCAAGAAGAGCCGGAGAAGGGATAGTATCAAGCCTTCAATATTCACTTCGTCTTCAGGAATTATTTTTAGGTATTTTTGCAGTATCAATAGGTACGGTGCTGCTTCCGAATTTAACTGAATACGCAAAAACATCTAATTGGGAAATGTTTAATAAACGCCTCGGCGCATCAATTAATATTATAGCTCTTATAACTATTCCTGTTACATTTTTTTCAATGGCGCAGGGGCAGAATATTATCAGACTGCTTTTTCAAAGCCATAGTTTCAATGAAACATCTGTCGTATTAACTTTAACAGCTTTTATGTTTCATATACCGGGGCTTTTATTTATTGCGCTTAACAGAATTATCGCCCCTGCTTTTTACGCGCAAAGCAATACTAAATCGCCGACTATAGCAGGTGTAATTTCTTTTGCAATTAACATAATACTGGCGGCAGTTTTGGTAGGTCCTTTTAAAGGAGCGGGTATCGCCTTTGCGCTTTCTTTTGCAAGCGCGGTTAACACTCTCTTTCTTTTAATATTTCTCGGAAAAAACCCGGATATTAAATTAAATTCCAATATAATACCTATGTTACTCTACATTATTAAGATAATTGCTTTGTCTGTTATAGCTGTAATTCCTGTTATCTTTCTTTCACCGATACTTAAAGAAATATTTGCAAATAAGGGACGCTTAATTTCTAACGGTGTCCCCCTTTTAATTAATTCAATTATTTTTTTTCTTATGGGTATCACCTTGCTTGCCATTGTTAAAGATCAAAACCTTGTAGCGATAATAAATATGATTAAGAAAAAAAGCAGGATAAGCAATGACACCTAACTATAAAAACCTACGCAATCTGCCAAGTGTAGTTATCGCAGGCAGACCGAACACAGGAAAATCAACGTTATTTAACAGATTACTGCGCAAACGCAGGGCGATCACAGACCCGACACCTGGCGTTACACGCGACCCTGTTGAAGCTGAATGTTTGATAGACGAAAATCCTATATGTTTAATTGACACAGGAGGGTTTAAACTGACAGAGTGCGATGAGATCGATAAACTTGTAATAGAAAAAAGCCTTGATATGATAAAAAAAGCCGACCTTATCATTCTGCTTCTTGAAGCGGGTGAAATTACAAGCGAAGATGAAGAATTAATCGGCTTACTCCGCCCGTATTGGAAAAGAGTGATCGCCGTTGTAAATAAAACAGAAGGCGGCAGATATGAAGCCGATTCATGGAACATTCTTTCTTACGGTTTTGAAAAAGTTCTAATGATTTCCGCAGAGCACGGTGATAATATCGGAGAATTAAAACAAGAAATAATAAAGCGGCTTGAACCTCAACTGAGCGCAATGCGCGAAAGTTCCCCTCTTGATTTTTCAAAAGTTGAACAGAGCGGCGGGGAAGATCAAATTATCCGTATCGCTCTTTTAGGAAAACCGAACACAGGCAAATCTACATTATCCAACCGTCTGACAGGAGTAAACGCATCTATAGTAAGTGAGATCCCGGGAACTACAAGGGACACAGTAGAAGGAAGTTTTGAGTGGAAATCAAGAAAGTTTGTGATTCTTGATACAGCGGGTATTAGAAGAAAAGCGAAAGTGACGGAAAATATCGAATACTATTCGGTAAACCGCGCAATTAAAACAATTGATGACGCGGATATAATAATATTAATGATAGATGCCGCTGAAGGCTTAAGCGATCAGGATAAAAAAATAGCAGCCCTAGCGCACGATAAGGGCAGGGGAATTATTATGGCGCTTAACAAATGGGATACCATGCCTCAGCAAAAAAATACATTTAATACAGTTGCAGACAGAATACGTTTTCTTTTCGGACAGATGGAATACGCGCCCCTTCTGCCTGTCAGCGCGAAAGACGGGACAGGTGTCGATAAAATTTTAAATACCGCGATAACAATGTACAGACAGCTTAACATCCAAATAGGGACATCGCAGTTAAATCAAGCTTTGGAAAAGTGGCTGCATGAATATCCTACACCGACAGGACCGCGCACCAGATTTAAAATAAAATACGGTATACAAAAATCAGTTAATCCTATTCATTTTATTTTTTTCGCATCACGCATACAGGCGGTAAGCGATTCGTATATCGCATATCTGCGTAATAAAATCCGCAAGGATTTAGGTTTCTCGTTAATACCTGTTATAGTTGAAGTAAAAAGCTCGTCTGGTGACAGAAAAAAACCTAAGTCCTCATCATCTTCATAACTTGACATATCTGCTTTTAAAAGACAAAATTAAGTATGAATTTAGCAAACACACTAACGCTATCCCGCATCATTTTAGCCCCTGTTTTTTTTATTATCTACCTTTTACCGCGTTTTTTCCCTCATTCTTTTTTAAATGGAACAACATGGACAATTCCTGTTCTTTGGGCGGTTTTTATAATTTCAGAGATTACAGATTATTTTGACGGTCTTGCGGCACGCAAATTAAAATTAACAAGCGATTTCGGCAAGCTCTTCGATCCCTTTGCAGATACACTCGTGCAAATAACCTGCTTCTTATGTTTTGTAATTGATGATGTTTGGAACGCCGGTATTCTTCCTGTCATTTTATTTTTATTGGTAATTTACCGTGAATTCGGAATTTTATTTATACGCAATTTAATGTTGAAAAAAAATATCACACTCGGTGCGCGTATGTTAGGAAAGATAAAAACTGTTTCTTATATTATAGCGGTAGGTGCGGCTTTATTAGTTGCAACTTTTGAGCGGCTTGCAAACTCTTATTACGTTTTTAATGAAAATCTCTTGCTGTATTTAAAAATAGGCGCATTAATTATCTTTATCATTTCTGTAATTTTCTCTATAGTATCTTTTATCGACTATCTTTTAATTTATCAAAAAACCGGTAAGGTAAATGAATAATACGGACTGTATTCAGGTATTTTCCGCTCCGGGAAGAACAGAACTTGCAGGCAATCATACAGATCATAACAACGGAAAAGTACTGGCAGCACCAATTCAATTGCACATAACAGCCCATGTGCAAAAAAAAGTTGATAACACAATACATATATGCTCCCCCGGTTTTCCTGAAGTAAAAGTAAAATTAAAAAACCTTAATGGAAAATACGATTTACAGAAGAGACCTGAAGAAACAGGAACTGCAAACGCTCTGGTAAGAGGAATCGCCGCAGAATTCAACAAACGCGGCTACCCTATCGGCGGATTTTTTGCAAACACCGAATCAAAGGTACTTCCCGGTTCAGGCTTATCATCTTCCGCCGCGCTGGAAGTACTGATAACCCGCATTTTTGACTCATTATACGGTGAGGGAAAATTGAGCGTGCTTGAAACCGCGCAAATCGGGCAAATAGCAGAAAACAATTATTTTGGAAAACCCTGCGGACTGATGGATCAAATCGCCTGCGCTTCAGACGGAGCTGTAACCATTGACTTTGCAAACTCTGTTTGTACAGATAACAAAAACCCCATTATTAAAAAAATAAACTTTGATCCAAGCGCGGCAGCTTATTCTCTTTGCATAGTGAATACAGGCGGCAGCCACGCAGATTTAACAGCCGATTACGCATCAATCCCCGCTGATATGAAAGCGGTTGCCGCTTTTTTTGGGAAGTCTGTATTAAGAGAGCTGGACAAAGAGAGCGTCCTCTCGCGTGCCGTTGAAATTCGCAAAGCATTAGGCGACAGAGCCTTGTTACGCGCAATTCACTTTTTTAATGAGAATGAGCGTGTTGATAAGATGACCTCTGTACTTTTAGAAATGGAAAATGCGCTTACAGATGCGGAAAAAGAGAAATTATTTAATTGTTATTTAAAATTAGTAAACGAATCCGGCGATTCATCTTGGAAAATTTTACAAAATGTTTACTCCCCTCATAACCCTGAACAACAAGGGATTACTACAGCGCTTGCTTTGACTAAAGACTTTTTCTACGAACAAAATATCTTCGGCACAAACAAGGTTTGCGCTTGCAGAGTGCATGGCGGCGGTTTTGCCGGAACTATTCAGGTTTATCTGCCCTTAGGTGCAATAGATGCTTATCGTGTATTTATTGAGAAAGTTTTTGGAGAGGGAGCGGTGAGGGAGCTGAGAGTAAAATAAAACCTTGTTTTAAATAACATGAACGCTCTATCTGCAAAAGCCGCCGTATATCTGAAACCGATGCAGGGTCTGTAATGCCGCTACGCTGTATCGAATGTTCGCGCATCGCGCTTTCTATCGTACTGGTGCGCGGAAGAACGGCATATATTCCTGTGTTTGCAATTTCCGTTGCCATTATATGCCATCGTTCCCAACACCACCCGTAAAAGCGCGTCTGCGCTGATAAAGGTAATGAAATTACCATTATCAGGAAAATAAAAAAAATAAAACTTTTTTTTATTTATTGTTCCTTAAAATTTACATTATCTTATCGAAGAGTTAATTCTGGTAAAAAACGCTCTGTCGTTTCTAAGATGTTCAACAATACGGCGTGTTATCATTGTCTCATTGGTTTCTCTTATAATAAAATGCCTGACTAAAGACAACAACAGGTGTTATTAGCAATAGAAGTAAAAAAAATAGAGTTAATTTATTTTTCACATCAATCTCCGGAAATTTATTAATTAGACCTGCGTCCCATAATTCTATTAAAACGATTCATTCTTGCTGTGTTATTACTTACAGTTCTGTTTATTAAAGGAAATTTTCTTTCAATGTTGGAAATACGTTGCTGCGGTTCAGGGTGTGTACTGTTAAGATCTATTTTTTGATTTCTTTGGCTTTTTTGCAAAATATTCAGTATGTCCAATAATGCTTTTCGATTATAACCTGCAGAATTCAATAAATTAATAGCTGTAATATCCGCTTCATACTCCTGAGCAACAGAATACCCGTTTCTGGTTAGAATATAAAACATTTCGTTTACCGAATCGCGGAAGGAAAAAACTACTTGATTGTTGTTATTGGAGAAACTTCCCGCTCTGCGGGCGATTATATCAATTTCTTCATTTATTTTCATTTCATTAATAATATTTATACCATGTTTCAGCATTATATGTGATAATTCATGAGCGATAATCGCGGCAAGCGCATCTTCTGAAGGAGCAGCATCTATAAAACCTTTGGTAAGAAAAATATGTCCGCCTGAAGTTGCAAAAGCGTTTAAAGTAGGGCTGTTTAAAATCATAACAAAATAACCGTTATAAGGCGGTGGATAAGATGAATTAATAACCAATGCCTTGCAAATTAAATTTAAATAATTTTGAAGTTCCTGATTTTGTGTATATAATTCATAAGAACCGAGTATATTTGCCGCTACAGCTCTTCCAAGATAATATTCATCTAAACTTGTTACGAGCTCTTCTTCTTTATTAAAGATTTTATCTAATTCAGCAAAAAGATTTTCATTAAAAAAATTAAATGATTGCCCGAAAAGTAAAACTGATTGAAATAATAAAAAAATAAAAAATATGTTCTTACGCATCTGTTCTCCTGTTTTATAAATAAAATTAAACTTATGTTTTTATATTATTCTGTTTTTGCAATTGCAAGTACAAAAACAGAGCGTGTTCCGGGTTCAAACCATATCTCTATAATTTGAAAATTAATTAATCTTCCTTCGCTTATCGTATTAATAACACTGGAAGAACTGTTTTCCATTACAGAAACCTCTCTTGCATTTACTTGAGTAGATAAGTCGGCTATCATTGTTGCTATAGCGTCTTCAACAGCCGCGTTAACGGTATCTTTAAGATAACGAAAAGTTCTGGAAAAACCGACAGAACTTACATAACCTGTTATTCCAGGTTTATCATGATTTCTTGTCCAGCTTGGACGACCGCTGACTATTTTTGCGTTATAATTAATATTAATTGCTGTTGTCGGTTTATATTTAAAACTAATGAATACACCTTCGTTAGTTTTTAAAACATCTGACTGCGGATCAAAGGTCAGTTGATCTAAAAAATTTTCATAGTTTTCATCTATTAATATTTCTTTTTCATAATTATGAAAATAATCAAATGTACTGGAGCCGGTACTATTTATTATTTCTATCCTTCCCTGTATACCGAAATACATGGCGATTTTACGTGCGGCATCTTCTTTAGCCGAAATAATTTCATCATTATGTCTTAACATTTTATTGGAAATTCCAAGAACGGTTAATTCATTATTAAAATTCCTGATAATAAAATGTCCGTTTTTATTTTGTTCTTTTAATGAGATTGCAGGATTAATATTATTGGTTGATTCTTTTGTGCCAAAGCAAAAAACTGAAAAGTTAATAAAAAATAAAAAGAAAAAGAAAAAGCTTATTCTCATAAAAATATTTATGCAAAGGCCGGACTAGTGTCCTGTAAAAATTTTACAAGACACCAGAAACAACCTGTTCTGCCTAAAATAACTCTTAGTCTTTATCTGAGTATCCAACAGTTGATGAACCAATGAAAGAATCAAAAGCATTATTCATTCTTTCTTCTGCATTAAAAGACGCCATAGCCGGTACAGCCAGTTTTGCTGCCGCTACAGCCTGATTAATCTCCTGAACTGTTTGTGTTTTTCCAAGCATCATAATTGTCCAGTAGTTTTTATTAGCATCTTCTATTTCATCAACAATGGTCGCACCCTGAAGTCTTGACTGTGAAAGGGTAACAGTAATGTTTTCCTGAAATGACAGTACAGCAGAATGATCTACTTCGCTTCCTGCAGTGTAATCGCGTACCATATCACGTACCATTACATCCATTTGACGTGATAATTCAGCACGAGCTCTGGTTGAAGAAATTGTTCTTGATTGACCAAGTGATGCCATTCTTGCTGTTCCAATTCCAACTAAAGCATCTTCCGGCGCATTCTTTAACGCATCTCTGATCTCTTGCGGAATCCTGCTGTCAACATTCCGTTCTTTTCCAGACGATTTTCCGGATCCTCCTGTAGCGCAGGATACGGCAAATGTTAAGATCGCCAATAAACACATTGAAATAAAAAAAACTTTTTTCATTTTTTTATTCCTCCTTAATAAATATTACTGCCTTCATACGAAGGTAGTTTAAATTACTATGTAATTATATCGCAAAAAAATTCAATTTCCAATAAATTGATAAAAAAAATTCTTTTTTTAATAATTTCTTACCAAGGCAGTAATGAGTTAAGAAATTCTTTAAATATAGCCGGATATCTTGAAGCTATCGACCTTTCCGCATTGACAAAAACCTGCGTTTCAGCATTTGAATAAGAATTATGTCCCGCTCTGTCGTTAAAACTGTACGGTAATAAGGATGAATTTGTAGAATTTTCAATAAGATTTGCGCTTAGTTCCATACGGCAATGTATATAGTCATTACCCGGAAATTTAACCTCACTGTTATTTATAGTTACTTCCAATGTATATGGAGGATTGTTGCCTCTTGTCCGAAGCCCTTCAGCACTTATCACTTTAGCAAACGCATCTTGGATACGGTTTGAGCGGTCGTTGGTAACTTTAACAGTTACAGTTATATTTTTAATTATATCTGCAGCTTCAAGATTTAAAGATTCGACAGTCCTTAAGTTCAGAGAAGCTGATGATCCCCCTGATAAATTTATTACACTTGCATATTCAGAATTTAAACCTGCAAGCATTGCCGCAAACTTAAAACGCGCATAACCATCTAAGGTATTCCTTTGCGCACTATTCATTGAAGTGAGTAAATTAATATTATAATTATTTAAAATCGCCATATCGGTATAAATTAAAACCGTTGTCGCTTTGTCTAAATAAGCAACAACATAAAAAAGACCGCGTCCGGAATCCCAAACATTTCCAATTTCCGCGCCAATAAGCTTATCCATGGATGAAGCCAGCGCTATTTCTTCACGCACACGGGTATTTTCCGATGCGGAAACAACGCCTCTGTTTACCGCTTCCTGATAAAGAGCGGTTACTTCAAGATTAGATCGAACCGATTGCCCGAAATACGCAACAAGAGCCGCAAAGCCGTTTCGTTCAGCTTCGGTTCTGTTTGCTCCTGTTCCGACAACAGCAATAAATTGCTCTCTGGGATATACAGAATAAGGGTCAGTTACCCAACGCGGCTGAGTACCGCCGCGTGTTTCCTGTGCAGGAGGCACAGGTGCCGAGGGAGTATTCGTCCTAGAACTTGAACTTGAAGAGTTCGTGTTTGAAGCATTGGCAGTAGTAGAAGTATTAGTACTAGAGGTATTTTTTGAAGAACCTCCACTCATAGCTTCTTCAAGACGACGAGCGGCATCATTTGCCGCTGCTTCCGCTTCCTTTAGTGAGGAAGATGATGTTGTCGGTTGAGCTTGAACAGGAGAAGAAGCGCATGAAAAAAATACGCTTGATAATAATGAGAAAAACAAGCAACAGCTAAAAATTCTTTTAAAACTCATTTTTAACTTCCTAATATAATAAAATATAATTACGTTGGTGATAATATCATATAAATTTGATTATAGTCAAGATAATTTTAATTAAAAAAGAAAATAATAGCCAAGATCGGGAATCGAACCCGAGACCTGCGCGTTACGAGTGCGCTGCTCTACCGACTGAGCCATCTTGGCGGTGTTTCAAAGTATAACAATTAAAAACTTCTATCTCAACACCCTAACTCCGACACCGCTAAACATCCCCTTCTCAGGAGCGGCATCATTGGTATACTCAACTTTGACCTCAGACCTTGCAGCGCCTTGACCGAGAGCGATAGGAGCGCGGTAGTAAACTTGATTCTCCCACCTTAATGTCCCTTCAAGTACAAGAATATAATTTCCGTTTGGAACAACCGCGCCTTTTGAATCAGTGCCGTCCCATGTGTAGGTAAGGGAACCCGTTCCCGGAGTGGCGCCGCTTATTGCATCTACTTGAGCTTTTGCAGTATTCGCAAGATTAGATTTGCTCACCCACATTGGGATAGAAGACGGCCTGCGGCTGAAACCGCCGTTTGCCGTCCAGCGTGTCGCATAAAGGGTTTTAACCAAGTTCCCCTGCGCATCTTCAATCCATATTGCAAACTGATTGCTTGCAGACCCTGTCTGTCTGGTAAATGTAAAAGTAAGTTCCGCCGCTGTTTGCTGAGCCGCTACACTTGTTAAAACTAAAGCTGTTAAAATAAAAACTAATAATAATTTTTTCATTTCTTCCTCCTGTTTAAATAATTATATCTTATAAAATATATATGGAATAGTGTTTTTTTCCGTTAATCCCTTACCGCTTTAAAATTGTAAACAGGTTTTAACCTCTTCTCCACTTCGACCGTATCACCGATAAAAGACAGCACATCCTTGGCTTTTTTGTATGCAAGAGGGCTTTCTTCCAATGTGTCTTTGCAGATAACGCTTGACCAGATGCCGCGCATTTCTTTGCGGTATTCGTCTAATGAAAGGCTCCTTGCATCGGTGCGTGTTTTTTTTCTTCCCGATCCGTGCGGGGCGGAATAATTCCAATCGGCGTTTCCTTTCCCCCTGCCTATGACAGCCCCTTCCGACATTGAAAAGGGGATAATTACCCTCTCGTCTTTTTTTGCGGATATCGCGCCCTTTCTTATGATTGCGGCATCGGTATCAATATAATTATGTACACAATCTATGTATTCCGCTTCAAAGATATTTGTATCAAAAAAGCCTTTCGCGATGATCTGCGCCATTACCGCGCGGTTTACCGCCGCATATTGCTGGACGATTTTAATATCTGCAAGATAATCATCCGCATAACTGCCTGATAAAAATTTTATCGGGCTTTCAATACCGGTTTCACGTAACGCGAGTATTTCATGATACTCTGCTGTATACGCCCCGAAAATGCGCGAACCTGAATGGATTAACAGCCAGCGGTTGTGATCTTCATCAATATCCACCTCTATAAAATGATTGCCGCCGCCAAGCGTCCCAAGGGAAGCAAAAATACGCTGAGGGTTTTTATCCTGTTTTTCACAGAGACTACGAACCAAAGCTTCGATGCGGATTTCATTCTTAAATTTATCAATGTCAGATAAAGCGTTATGTGACATCTGATTATTTTGAGAAACAAAAAGATTGATTTTATCCAAATCTTCATAAATATCAGATCTTACATCCTGGCCTGAAGGGATTTTCTTCTGTATAAACTTGTCAAGTTTATCAAAAGCGGATTTCCCGCGCCCTAAATTGCAGGCGCATACACCGCAGCCTATATCAAAGCCGATAACGGAAGGTATCAGCAAGGAACCGTAGCTTGCAGTCCATCCGATAACTGTGCTTTTTCCAAGATGGACATCGGGCATTATGCGAACTTTTGTACCGGCAAAAGACGGATGATCAAGGTATATCCGTATTTTATCTTCGCAGCTTGATTCAAGCGCTTTTGCAAAAACATGAGCTTCGTTATATTTTCCCTTAACATAAATAGGTTTAACATTTGCATCTATCATTTTTTCCTCCTTTTTAATTTCATTGTTTCCCCGTCATAAACACGGACAGGATTCCCCCTCTCCAATTCCCAATGACTGTGACGCAAGGTACTGCGCGATTGTTTTTCCTTATCATTTTGTTCATTCTCAAAAAGCCGGGCTAATTTTATAAGGGCAAGGCGCTTATTTAATAATTGAGATCTTTCGTCTCTTGCGGTCGCGCTTTTTCCTGTCGGAATATGGACAGCGCGTACCGCCGTTTCAGTTTTATTAACATATTGACCTCCCGGCCCGCTTGCACGCGCTGTTTCAAAGCGTACATCGTTTACAGAAAAAAAATCTCCGACCTTAGGTTCTGCATATTGCTTTACCTGTACAAACCAGTTTTTCCTCTTATGATGAGGGCGGTATGTACTTTGCCAAACCCATTGAATCACACCTATCCATGAATCGACATATTCCTGCACCTCCCCTTCCAATGCAATTAAAGCAGATCTGATATTTCCCTTTTCTCCTGCTTCTTCGCTTTCTATAACGCTGATCCTAATATCTTTAGGATTACGTTCATTAATTTCGCGCTGCATAACCTGCAAGGTAAGGGCTGCGGCATGAGCGCATTCTTCGGGACCGCTTCCCGCAGAAATACTTAAATAAATAGTATCCAAATTGTCTCTCCCGGAAAATTTACCAAAAACTTCTAATTTAAAAGTTAGAGGCAGATAAAATTTTTGATGATTGGGGCAAGATTTGTATTAATAAGCCTGCTGCGGTTCAATAAAAACGTACGTTTCAATAGAACCGTACATTTCAATAGAACCGTACATTTCAATAGAACTGTGAGTTTTTATAGAACCGCGTAAGGAAGCTCCAATCCTTTGATCAAACATAATGTGAAGATTGATACAGCGAACATAATGAGCCTCCTAATTAAATAAGATAGTTTTAATATTTCTATATAATTTCCTTACCTTTGTCAAGGGAGTTGACTTAAAATTAATTTTTGCCCACAATAAATCAATTATGGAAGAAAACCTTAATAAACAGGGTTTACAGCCTCTTGTAACACGGGCAGCACTGGAAAGTTTAAGCACAGATGAATTGATAAAGAAAGCTGATTCTTACGGTATCGACATCCCTGCGGGTTTGGAAAGAATATTCATAATAGAAGAAATTCTGGTATGCGTTAATTTAGAGCTTCCTGAAAAAACTGATGATTTAGAGGTTAACCCTTCTTATTCGGAATCTGTCTTAATACCGAAACAGTATAATATTTCATATATCGATGTGATAATCCGTGACCCGCTTTGGGCCTTTGTCTTTTGGGAGATAAGGGTGCATGACAGAGAAACTCATGAAAACGCGCCTGATTTTAACGGTTATTGTTTACGTGTTATCCCCTTAAATGATGATTATGAAGATGAAAGAAAACAAGAAAGAATGACAGAAGATTCATTCATTGTATCGGTCAGACCTCAGGATAATGCAAGATATATAGGTTTTGCAGAACGTTCTTCATTTAATTCAAGACGTTATATTATAAAATTAAATGCAATCCGCGGTAATTCTGAAGTATCAATCATTTCTTCACAACCGTTTATATTACCAAAATTATTTGATAATGAAGACATAGCAAATTTAAATAAAAATCCATTAATTCACTTATCTGGAGTACAAGGTTTACACATTACAAAAAATACTGATCGGCTATCCAGAACAAAGAGGTAATAATTATGGAATTCCGTTATGCGATATCTTTAATCTTAGAAGCTCATGTACCATTTGTCAGAGAATATGTTAAAGATGAAGATTTAATCCAGGCGGGTGAAGAAGGGCGTTTCTTTCAATTTATTTCTGAAGCCTTTATCCCTCTCCTGGAAGTATTAACACGTTTGGAAAACGATCATGTGCCTTTCCGCTTGTCATTGGTAATTTCTCCAATTCTTTGCCATATGCTGAATGACGAACATCTTCAAAAAAAATATCTTCAATATATTGACAAACAAATTGAATTCGGCAGGCTTGAACTTGAAAGGACTTTAAATAACAACAATTTAAACAAACTGGCACAGAGTTATTATAATCAGGTTATAGACAAAAGAATTGCATATACAGAACGTTACGAGAAAAATCTTCTAAAAGCGATAGATTTTTTCAGACGCAAAGGCAAGATTGAAATTTTAGCAAGCAGCGCGACCCATGCGTTTTTGCCTTTTATAAGCCGTAACCATGAGTCATTGCAAGCGCAGATGGAAATACCGAATTCAATCTACCGCCGTTACTTTGGCAGCATACCTCAGGGCTTTTGGCTCCCTTCTCTCGGATGGACACCCGAACTTGAACCTTTCTTAAGAGCATACAATTATACTTATACCATTTTAAACAGTCACGGTCTTTTATTAAGTAACCCTCCGCCGGAAAAAGGATGCTTTTTTCCCGCAAAAACACCTAACGGCACTTTTCTTCTTGCAAGAGATCTATATGCCGGACGGGAAATAAAAAAAATGGCTGTAGATGAAATTTACCGTAACAATGATAAGGACATAGGTTATGAATTACCGTCTGAAAAGGTGAGCGCGTTTTTAACGACAGAAGGACGGCATAGAACCGGATATATGTATTGGTCACGCGCAGAAAACGGGCTTACCGTTTACGATGAAACCGCCGCATTAGAGAAAGTAAATACACATACAAAAGCGTTTATAGAAAATACAATAGCGCGTTTGCAGACAGCGTCAAAAAATATGAAAGAAATCCCTATAAGCATCAACGCATACAATGCAGGAAGTTTCGGGCATTTTTGGTATGAAGGCAGTCAATTTATAGAAACGCTGTTCAGAATGGCGGCAGGTTATAAGGAATTAAAATTTGTATGCCCAAGCGAATATATTTTTAAACAAAACCTTTCTTCTATTCAAGTTGTAAGCCCGGAATTTTCATCAAGCGGGAAGAATGGTTATGCAGAAACCTGGCTTGATGTTTCAAATGACTGGATTTACCGCCACCTGTTACGCGCCATGGAACGCATGACGGAATTGGCGGAACGTTTCCCGGATGACACAGGTTTAAAAGAAAGAGCCTTAAATCAAGCGGCGCGTGAAATACTCCTTGCCCAATCTTCTGACTGGCCTGCTCTTCTGTACAGACAAGACTCGACAGAATACGCACGCAGCAGGGCGGAAAATTCCTTACGCAATTTTACAACGATTTACGAAGCATTAGGCAGCAATTACATCAGCACCGAATGGCTGACCAAACTGGAGCGCAGGCATAATATCTTCCCGAATATAAATTACAGGGTCTTCCGCAGAAAAAAATAAATTCTTTGAAATCCAATCTATATAAGTCTTCTATTTGAATTACAGAGAAGGATACAATCAGTATTATGAGAAAATTTTTTATTTTTATTTATTTTATAATTTTCTCATTTCTTATTATTCCCCTTACAGCGCAGGACCTTTTTTGGGAAGAAGCAGTACCTTTTTCATCAGGGCAAGGCAAATTCCCTGTCAGCGCATTTTCAAATAATTTTTCATGTATTGCATGGCAGGAAGTTTCACCTAACAGTGATTCTAATATTACAGCTACGGGATTTATCAATGTTTTTCTTGCCGTAAAAGAACATGGGGGCACATGGCTGCAAAGAGGTTCTGTTGCAGGGCCTTACGCTTATTCAGGAACCGAACCGTCAATCATCAGCCTTGTTATTGATAATCAGGGGCAAATATTAATTGCAACAGCGGCAGGAAATGCTCAAACAGAGATTCTTATTTCTAAAGATAAAGGAATAAACTTTTCAAAACAAACAATAAATTCAAGCTCAGATAACTCTATTGCTCCGTGTCTTTTTGTCCGTGCAGACGGAGCTTATCTGCTTTTTGTAACAAGAGTTGTATTTACAGCGAGTCTCGAAGAGGCGAAGCTTCCGATATCCCGGCCTTTATCGATTAATTATTCAAGGTCATCAGACGGGATAAACTGGTCTGCTTTTGAATCTTTTACTCCCGAAAACAGCCTTGCGCTTAACTTCCTTCCGACTCATGCAAGCGCCGGAAACAAAGATATAGTGTTTTTCCAATCTCTTATAATGGGGATAGAATCATTATCAACCTTCCAGCTTTTTTATAAAATTAGCGAGAACGGCGGCAGAACATGGACAGAAGCAAAACGATTTACTGTATTTAGCGATCAGGAAGGCAACCTCCGCGCTTCGCGCCCGTCTGAGGTTCATAGAACTCAAGCTCAGACTAATGCTAATAATTTTGACAATCAGCGTCCGCATCTCATAAAATACAGCGTAGAAAACCGCGAAAACAAAAATAATTTATTTTTAGTTTGGGAACGCCGTTACGCGAACATATCACCGCAGATTTACAGCGCCACAATAGATTCAAACGGAAATATTATCGGTAATGTACAGCGGGTTAACAATGTTGATGCGTACTGTAATAATCCGATTGGTTTTATGTATAACAATGAACCGGCGGTTGTTTGGTTTGATAACAGAAGCGGAAATAACAGAATTATTATGGCTCAACATTACGATTCTTCCTGGCAGAATAATATACTTTCCCCTGCTTCAATGGACGCTTCTTTTGCAAGACCGGTAATAAATCAAGACAGCACGCTTAAAACAACAAGCTTTATTTTTTGGCAGACCTCTTTACAAGGCACAGAGCGCATTTATATGCTTGCACCGGATTATTCTGTCATCAGCCCAATAATTACAACAGTAAATTTTACTCCTACAATGGCAAACCGTGCTGAAATTGCGCGTGTTTCTTGGAATATCCCGTCTGACATTTCCGGTATTTACGGTTTTTCATGGAGCTGGAGTCAGGATGAAAAAGCGATGCCTCCCGAAGAGATAATGATATATAATATCGGCAATACATCTAATTTAAACCGGGAAAACCGCGCGAGCGAAGACGGATTGTGGTATTTCTGTGTCCGTGCGCTTGATTATGCAGGAAACTGGTCAGCGCCTGCAAGAGTTGTGTATAACAGGAAAACAATTGCGCCGTCACCTGTTAAGATTAACGAACCTGCTTTGGATACAAACGGTTTTTTAATTTCCAATTCATTTAATTTATTATGGCAGCCGTCAAACGATCCTTATCTGGCAGGTTATACATGGAATCTTCAATATTTAGGGCGTAATATAAATCCGGAAGATCTTATTGCGTCTAACATAAGAATAACCTCTCCTCCGCCAAATATCATGGGTATGAATACATCTATCGCTTATTCCAATCAAGATGACGGTACATGGGCATTCAGCCTTGCCGCAATCGATCAAGCCGGAAATATCGGGCAGCCGTCAAATATAATTTTTAAAACAAATAAATTTATCCCTTACACAAGCATCAGCTATGTTGACGCGAGACATGATGAACAGGGAATACTTTCAATAAGGGTGATAGGGCGCGGATTTACAACTAACGGAGTAATTACTTCAATTGTGCTGGAACCGTCCAATAAAGACGACTTTACTCCGCAAATAAATGTTGGAAATTTTACAATTGTTTCAGACAGAGAAATCGGCGGGATTAGATTAGAAAATACCGAAGAAGGAAGATACATTCTAAGGATGCAGCATTCAACAAGGGGATGGTCAAGTACATCATCTGCAATAACAACAACAAGGACAGAGAAGGTAAAATTCGATGGTTATACCAAGGAATGGAAACCTTCGTGGAATATAGAACAACAATCAAAATTTACTTTTAACCCGATAACAACGCTCAGCGCAATATTGATAATTTTATGCTTACTCGGATTCATCGCATTAATCAGAGGTATAGCAGAGATTATCACAGAAAACGCGGCAGTCAAACAGGAAACAATCGCGATCCTTACAGGAGATTTTATGCCTATGGAAAAGAAACAAAAAATTAAAAGAATAGAAAAAAGAGGAAGGGGTTTAATCTTTAAACTAACATCTTTTACAACAGCCCTTGTTTTACTTGTTGTCATCATGATCTCTATCCCAATGTATTATTTTATGACAAAAACTCAACGCGAAACATTACTTACAAGTTTAAAAGATCGCGCCACAGTCCTGCTTGAAGGGATTGCTTCCAGCTCAAGAGCATATCTTCCTCTTGCAATTCAAACAAACGGGGAGAGGGGTGTTTTAGAAATGATGAATCTTCCTTCGCAGTCATCTGCTTTATCTGAAGCGCATTATGTGACAATTTTAGGTTACGGTATCAACTCAATTCATTCAGATCATGTATGGGCAACAAATGATCCTTTAATAAATTTAAAAATTGATACAACTGAACTGCGGCCGGGCGTTTCCAGATTCAATGACGAGCATTTAACATCTCTTTTTTCACAAATAGGTTTAGGATTAAATATTAACGTACAGTTACAGGGAAGAGAAATTTATGAAAGCATAAGGAATTTGACACAGGAAGCACAATCAATCCCTCTTAATGAAGCAAATATGCCACGTCTTTTTGATATTCAGACAACTATCAATACATTGGAAGTAAGGTTTACAAAAATACTAACAGAAGTTTCAGGAATAATAGGTTCCTATCCTTCTTTCGATACATCAAAAATCGAAAGAGGGATAGACGGTAAATATATTTTTTATAAACCGATTCTATACCGGCAAGGAACAGATAATAATTTTTTCCGCGGCTTTGTGATTTTACAAGTAAGTATCGAATCGATTCTGGAAGCGATTTTTCAGGGACAGATGGTGCTTTTCTCAACCATAGGGATTGTCGCAATAATCGCCCTGCTCATCGGAATAATCAGCGCGGTTATTTTTTCTAACCTAATTATCAGACCAATCAGTAAACTGGTAAGGCATATTGAAACGATACGCGACACAGAAGATAAATCAAAACTTGCAGGAGCCGATATACATATTTCATCAAAGGATGAGATTGAAGTATTAGGTAACACTATCAATGATATGACACATGGGCTTGTAAAAGCCGCACTTGCAGCCTCCGATCTTTCAATCGGAAAAGAAATACAAAAGAAATTTATCCCGCTTGAAATGGACAGTCAAGGAAATAAATTGACGACAGGTTCAAAGAAAACGCCTCACCTTGATTTCTTCGGCTATTATGAAGGGGCAAAAGGCGTATCTGGAGATTATTTTGATTACAGAGATTTAGACGGACGTTACTACGCAATTATAAAATGCGATGTAGCGGGAAAAGGAATCCCCGCCGCTCTTATCATGATTCAAGTTGCAACGATGTTCCTAAATTATTTTAAACAATGGAAACCGAATGCAAAAGGAATGAAAATAGAAGAAGTGGTTTATCAGATTAATGAATTTATTGAAACCTTAGGTTTCAAAGGACGCTTCGCCGCGTTTACTCTCTGCCTTTTCGACTCCGAAACAGGTCTTGTAAGATTCTGCAATGCAGGGGACAATATCATCAATTATTATGATGCATCTGAAGGAAGAATAAAATCCATCACTCTTCCGACAACTCCTGCAACAGGGGTTCTGCCAAACTTTATGATTGAATCAACAGGCGGTTATAAAGTTCAAACTGTAACGATAGACAAGGGTGATATTTTATTGCTTTTCACAGACGGTATAGAAGAAGCGAAAAGAAAATTCCGCAACAAAGAATTTAAAAGTATAACCTGTACGGAAGGCCCTTTAGATACACCTCACGAAAACCATTTATGCGGTCAATCCGATGAAGAAATGACCCCTGAGCGCGTAAAAGAAATTATCAATACGGTAATGGCAAAAAAAACTTACACCTTGCATAAATATCATAACCCCGAAGAAGTTGAAGATTTACAATTTGATTTTTCAAACTGCGAAGGCAATGCAGACGATGTAATCATGGCGATGGTATCAGTAGAAAAAATGTTCAGATGCTACAAACCGGAAAAAGCGGGGGAAGAGTCCCGTATTTTAGTGGATAAAAAAGTGGACGAATTCCTAAAGAACCATTTCCTGCAATACAGGCGGTATTGCTCCCATACGCGCGAATACCCTGAAAATCCAGCGTATATGTATTATACTCATGTTAGGGAAGACGAGCAGTACGACGATCTGACCATACTGGGAATAAAAAGAAAATAGGAGAGATTTATGAAACGTTGTTTCATGTTCGATAAAAATGCGCGGTCAGCCGACCGCGCAACAAAGGAGTTATTATGACATTTAGCGAAAGAATGAAAGAAGTTCTGGAACAAGGCTGGACGGCTTCAAAAGAATTCGCCATAAAAGCGGGCGAAAAAGCTCAGGATTTAGGCGAAAGAGGCATATTGATGTGGGATATCAAACAACTTGAAAATCAGGCTCAAAAACTCATATCCCGCCTCGGTGCTGAAGCCTATACCGCGTTTTCAGAGCACAACCAAACGGTAATTGAACGCGATGCGATTGAATTCCGCACAATTTTAGAAGAAATCGCTGTTATCAAAGACCAGATTGAAAAGAAGGATAACGACTTAAAAAGCCGTAAATAAGGGCTTGATTCTTTTTAATATTTTTACTAAAAATATTAAATGGTAAAAAACTTGTTTTTTGCCGGGGAAACATCTTTAGGGGTTTTCCTACGGGCCGCTAGCTCAGTCGGTAGAGCATCGCCCTTTTAAGGCGGTGGTCGGAGGTTCGAATCCTGCGCGGCTCAAATATATACAATAATTATGGTTTATAATAAACCCATGAACCAAATTACAATAAAAATAAAAAACATGCACTGCGCCTCTTGCGCGCAAAGAGTTGAAAAAATAATAAAAAGCCTTGAAGGGGTTCAAAGCGCGTCCGTGAATTTAGCGGCGGAAAAAGCGTTTATTGAATACGATCCTGAAAAATTGCGCTTGTCCGTAATCCGCGAAGCGGTTGAAAAAGCCGGTTATCCGACTCTTGAAAGTGAAAAATTAAATTCTACATATAACGAAAAAGATCAAAAACAAAAAGAAATAAAAACCTTATGGATAAAATTTATCGTTTCCGCTGTTTTTTCACTTCCCCTCCTTTATATTGCAATGACACCGATGATAAATTTTATTAACCTTCCTTTTTCAAACGGATTACATCATATGATGAAAAATACACCTCTTGTTTACGCTCTTATCAGTTTTTTTCTTACAATCCCTGTTATCATCGCGGGAAATAAATTTTATACGCTTGGTTTTAAATCGCTTTTGCAAAGAAGCCCTAACATGGATTCATTAATTGCCTTAGGCACAAGCGCCGCTTTTATATACAGCATTTACAATACATGGCAAATTATTAATAAAAATTTTACAGCGGTGGAAGGACTCTATTTTGAAACAGCAGGCGTAATCATCACATTGGTTTTACTTGGAAAATCTTTGGAAGCTGTTACAAAAAGAAAAACTAACGAAGCGCTCACTAAACTGATAGAACTTGCGCCAAAAACCGCGCTTGTTATACGCAAGGGTATAGAAAAAGAAATTCCCATTGACGAAGTGGAAATTGATGATATTGTCATTGTAAAACCGGGAGAAAAAATTCCTGCAGACGGTATAGTGATTGACGGCAGCACTTCAATTAACGAAGCGATGCTGACAGGCGAAAGTATGCCGGTAGATAAAAAAGAAGGCGATACTGTTTATGCCGCGACTTTAAACACAACAGGCAGTATTAAATTTAAAACTAGCAAAATCGGAAACGATACCGCGTTAGCGCAAATAATTAAAATGGCAGAAAACGCGCAAAACAGTAAAGCGCCCATTGCAAAAACGGCTGACATAGTATCAGGTTATTTTGTCCCTGTCGTGTGCATCATCGCTCTGCTGGCAGGTACTGCATGGTTAATAAGCGGAGCGGATATAAAGTTTTCATTGATGATTTTTATTTCAGTTCTTGTTATCGCCTGCCCTTGCGCATTGGGGCTTGCAACGCCTACAGCGATTATGGTAGGGACAGGTATCGGCGCGGCTAAGGGTATTTTTATAAAAAGCGGTGAAGCATTGGAGAACGCGCATAAAATCAACATGGTAGTATTTGATAAAACAGGAACAATCACAGAAGGAAACATGAGCGTAACAGATATTTTTGTTTTCGGAAAGACGGATCAAAATTATCTTTTACAAATAGCGGCATCCGCAGAAAAAAATTCAGAGCATCCTTTAGGGAAAGCGATAGTGAAAAAAGCGGAAGAAAACGGTTTACAACTTTTTGATGCGCAGAATTTTAATTCCCTTACAGGGCGCGGAATAGAAGCTGTCATCAAAGAGCAAATAGTTCTTGTCGGGAATTTAAATTTTATGGAAGAAAAAAAAATCGAGTTATCAGAAAATTTAAAAAACGATTCTGAAAAATTAGCAAGCGAGGGGAAAACATCAATGTACATTGCGGTAAACGGTAATCTTGAAGGAATCATCGCTGCCGCTGATGTAATTAAATCTTCCGGCAAAAAGGCGGTTGAATGTTTGCAAAAATCAGGGATCGGGGTAATTATGATAACAGGTGATAACCGCAAAACCGCTGACGCTATCGCAAAACAAGCCGGGATTGAAAAAGTACTCTCAGAAATTTTACCGAATGAAAAAGCAAAGGAAATAAAAAAACTGCAAGCCTCCGGTTTTAAAGTTGCGATGGTCGGTGACGGCATCAATGACGCGCCCGCTTTAGCGCAAGCCGATATCGGAATTGCAATAGGCTCAGGCACAGATATCGCCCTTGAATCTGCTGACATTGTGCTTGTACATCATGATTTAATTAATGTTTTTAATGCTATTAATTTAAGTAAGAAAACAATCCGTAATATTAAACAAAATTTATTTTGGGCTTTTGGATATAATGTAATCGGAATCCCTATCGCCGCAGGTTTTCTCTATCTTTTCGGCGGGCCTTTATTAAACCCCATGTTTGCAGCGGCGGCAATGTCGCTTAGTTCTGTATCAGTCTTATTAAATGCTTTAAGATTAAAATACACCAATTTTACGAAATAAAGACATAAAAAACGCCGAAGATCAATATAAATTTATTGACTTCCACCAAATTTCGGTTATAATGTTCCTATGAACCTCAAGACAGTAATTAGCGCAGATACTATAGACCTTCATTTAAAAGGGGCTACTAAAAAAGAAATTATCAATGAATTGCTTGATATTCTTGTCAGATCAGGGAAAATTTCAGATAGAGAAGCGGCTTTAAAAGCAGTATTGGATAGGGAAGAAAAAATGTCCACCGGAATGAAGCATGGGATTGCTATCCCTCACGGTAAAACAAACACGGAAGATTTGGTTGCTTGCATCGGAGTTTCAGAAAACCCGGTCGATTTTGATTCCTTGGACAAACAACCGTGCAGGATTTTCATAATGACCCTCTCCCCTGTAGAAAAAACAGGGCCGCATTTACAATTTTTAGCGGAAGTAAGCCTTTTATTTAAAAGCTCGGAAAAACGCGAAGAAATTCTAAAAGCGCAGACACCGGAAAGAATTTTGGAAGTGCTGACAGAGTAAAACATTGTTACAAATATTTAACAATTTAATACTTGATCAATACAATAGAACTTTAATTCTGCGCGGCGTAAATCTTGGCGGCGATTCAAAAATTCCTTTCTGCGCTCCGGGAAACGAAACTGCTCCTGATTTTTTAAATACTCAAAAAAATGTTTCTTTTATCGGAAGACCCTTCCCTCTTGAAGAAGCGGAAAGCCATTTTAATCGTTTAAAAAAAGCGGGGATGACCTTCCTCCGCTTTCTTGTTACATGGGAAGCGATAGAACACGAAGGTCCCGGTATTTATGACGAAGCGTATTTAGCGTACCTGCGTAAAATTTTATTAGCGGCTGAAAAAGAAGGGATTAATGTTTTTATCGATCCGCATCAAGATGTGTGGAGCAGATGGACAGGAGGAGACGGCGCACCTTCATGGACTATGGAAAAACTTGGAATGAATCTTGACAATTGTGATTTATGCGATGCCGCTATAACAAGACAACGCTATCAAGTTTTGCATAACAAACCATATCCTAAAATGATCTGGCCGGGTAATTACAACCGTTATGCCGCGGCGACCATGTTCAGTTTATTTTTTGCAGGTAATACTTACACCCCGAACTTGCAGATAGACGGTGAAAATATTCAGGATTATTTGCAAAACCGATACATCAGCGCATTCCGTCACGCGCAGCGCAGATTAAAAAATTGCTCTGCTATTGCAGGTTGGGGCTCGATGAACGAACCGCATTACGGTTTTATCGGTCATCAAAATCTGATGCGAGCGGAAGACCCGATGCTTCCTATCGGACTGAGAGTAAGCCCTTGGCAGGCGATTTGCGCCGCTTCAGGTTACACTGTAAAAGTACCGGTATACAGTATGCTTTCTTTAGGAAAAATAATTTCCAAATACGAAATATTTAACCCGCAAAAAGTTTCTCTTTTTAAAGAAGGATTTTCCTGCCCGTGGAAACAAGCAGGAATATGGCAGGAAGAAAACGGCGCGCCTGAGTTGTTACGCGAAAACCATTTCAGTTTATATCAAAACCGCCCCGTAAATTTCGCAGATGATTTTTTAAAACCTTTTATCATTAAATACATCAATGCGATGAAAGAAGCTGATGAAAAATTGCTTTTCTTTATCGAAGGTTTGCCGAAAAGCACAAGAGAAAATTCCCACCCGTCATGGAATAAAAACGATCCTGACAACACAGTAAATGCCTTTCACTGGTATGACGGTTTTTCTTTATACACAAAAAGTTTCCGTTCATGGTTTAATACCGACACTGACACCTCAAAAATATTGTTAGGTAAAAAAAATATAGCGGAATATTTTACAAATTGCCTTGAGAAGGGGATTAGTTTTACAAAGAAAAAAATGCAAAATATACCGAGCCTCTTAGGCGAATTCGGTCTTGCCTTTGACATGAACAACAGAAAAGCTTTTAAAAGCGGAAACTATACCCTGCACGAAACTGCGCTATCAATGTATTACGATGCGGTAGACGCCAACCTGCTCCACTCAACTATTTGGAATTACACAGCAAGCAACACAAACAAATACGGCGACGGCTGGAACGACGAAGACCTCTCGATCTTTTCAGAAGGAAAAGAAAGAGCTACTACAGGCTGGAAACGCCCCTACCCCATGGCAACAGCAGGAGAACCGGTATTTTTTAATTGGGATAAAAAGAAAAAACTTTTCTCTTTTGTATTTATTGCAGATAACAAAATAATTGAGCCTACTGTTATTTATTTGCCCCATGAAACTTTCGGCTCTTCACCAAAGATTGAAATAAGCACTGCAACGGGTGATGTCTTAAAACAAGAATATAATTGTGAAGAACAGCGATTACTGATTTACAATGATGGGTATAATGGCGAAGTAATAATTACGGTTGCGTTGTAAAAAGTCATTATTAATTAATTGTTTTGGAGAAAAAATATGGGTGATAAGGAAAAAATCGGATATTTCCTTAAACATAAAGATAATGAAGTAATGTATTTTGAAATGGATGCAAAAACATCAAGGATAGTCGGGAACAACTATATAATTGATTCAAAAAGATTACCTTTTAATTTAAAATACAATGACGATTTTGCAGAAAGAACAGAACAATTAAGTATTTGGATTAAAGCAAGAGGTCTTACAGGTTCAAGAAAAGATTTAAGCAATATAATAGCAATTAACGGCGTAAAAGATGAAATAGAATTAATAATTAAATCATATGGTTTAAATGTAACAGATCATTATTGGATACACGAAGCGGAAATCAACTTAACATGGAATAACATGAATTGTTTTAATAATATATTTGATAAGATTAAAATAAATGACAATATAGATTTTTCAATTGATAAGAATGTCAAAACTCCTTCACCTAACTATTGTGTTGACGGAAGTATAGAAAAAAGATGGATAATTAATGAAAAAGGGGAAAGAGTTTTATTAAAAGGCAGCAGGCATAAAATAATGCAAGAACCGTTTAACGAAGTTATAGCAGGAAAAATTATGGAAGAATTTAGAATATTTCATGTACCTTATGAATTAAAAAGCAATTATGATTTAATACCTTATAGTGAATGTAAAACAATGGCTGATATTAATAATGAATATATAACAGCAAATTGGGTTATAGGAACTGAAGAATACGGTACTAAAGAAATTTATAATCACTTTATTGATATTTGTAAAAATAATGGAATATTAGATGCAAAAGAAAGATTAGACGAAATGATTGCTATAGATTTTTTAATAGGGAACGATGACAGGCATAAAGGCAATTTCGGTATATTAAGAAATTCCGACAGTTTAAATTGGATAAAAATAGCGCCGATATTTGATAACGGAAATTCTTTGTTTTATGACAGAGATAATGAAAGTATAAATGATTGGGGGACAGATTCGCTTGGAAAAACTTTTGACAGCAGTAACAGGCTTCAGTTAAATGTTATTGATTATCCGCAATGGTATAATAAATCGAAGGGAAATATTATTATTGATATAGTCGCGCAAGAATTAAAGAAAAATATCAGATTATCAGATGACAGAATAGCTAAAATAATCGAAATTACAAAAAAAAGAAAGGATATTTTTGAAAATATTATTAATAAAATAAAATAAAAAGCGCCATTTTCATTGACAATAACCGCAAAATTATATATATTATAATATATATAATAATAAGGAGAATTATATGTTAGTAGAACCAAAACAAATGGTACCCATTACTAAGCTTCAAAAAGAATTGACACAAACTGTACGTAATTTATCTTCTTCCGGAAAAGCGGTTTATATATTAAAAAATAACAATATGGAAGCTGTATTGCTTACATATCAAGAATATGAACATTTAAAAGAAATTGAAGAATTATATGAAAGAATTATTATTAAAAAGACTATAGATACACGAATGGAAAATTATAGTCCCAAAAATAATGTTTCATGGAAAAAATTGAAAGAAGAACTTTAAACCATGGAAATACAATTTATTAACGAAGCGGCAAAAGATTATAAAGAGCTTGATGGCAGTATAAAAAAATTAGTAGATGATAAATTGGAAAAACTCGTGAACAATCCATATCTTGGAGAAGAGCTTGGCAATAAAAATAATATTGATTTAACAGGTTATTATAAAATATATGTTTATAAGAAAATATACAGAATTATTTACCGAATTACACCAGATCAAAATAATATTGAAATAATAGAAATTTGGGGTATTGGAAAAAAAGATAAAATGGCAGTATAAAAAATAATTTAAAAACGAAAAAATAAAAGGAAATAGAGCAATACTAATACTTATTCTCTATTCCCTGTTATTTTTTCTCTGTTAACTGTCCTTGCTCATGGGCGAACAACACGGAAGCCGAAAATTTCATACCTTACGGCGGGAGAGATTTCCAACCGACACACCGAAATGTTCTCTCCCAATAAATTATCGCCACAAGACCCACCGCGAAGCACACGGTCATCGCCTGATTCCGCTCCGGTATAATCGGTATTCGCTGCCGTCGGATAATCTCCAAACCAGTCCCAACACCACTCCCATACATTCCCGATTATATCGTATAAGCCCCATTGATTGGGTTTTAATAAGCCTACCTGATGCGTCTTTGCATATGGAGAATCACCATTGTCATACCAGGCGTATTCATCCATCTCTTCTTTATCACCAAACCAATTAGTAGTTGTACCCGCACGGCAGGCGTATTCCCATTGCGCCTCTGTCGGTAAGCGGTAACCGTTTGAACCGCTTATTATTTCTACCGCATTCCATTTTTCAGTATCTCCTACAATATCGTCTCCATACTCTTCCATGTAAATATAAGGCGCTTCTCCCCAATCAGACGGGTTTACGCTTCCGTTTATTTTATACGCCGGGCTTAAGCCTTCCCTTACGCTTAATTTATTACAGAATATTATTGCGTCATACCAGTTAACCTGCTCAACAGGGCGCCTGCCTTGCGTTTCCCCTTCTGCAGGTTCCCGCGGATTACCATCGTCAACACCGGTCGGTCCTCCATTGAAATAACTGGGATTATTTCCCATAACATCTTGATATAAATCCTGCGTTACTGCGTATTTGCTCATCTTAAACGCGCTTAATGTCACGGTAAATGTAGCGTCATTATTCCAAATGTCAGGTCCCATTGTAAATGTTCCTTCGGGTATCTGCACCAATCCGCTTGCAAGAATCGCTTCTGTGTTTCTTGTTTCGCCGCACTTGGAACAGGTTTCTGTCTTTACGCCGTCACCCATTTCTGTTGCAGCCTTTGTTACTTCCCACTCCCATGTGTGAGTACAATTGCTGTTACTGTTATCGCAGGCTAATAATATTACTGCGGCTATTGCGATAATTGCTAAAAATTTTTTTCCGATCTTCATTCTGTGACTCCTTGATCTTAAATTTTTATGAAAAGCCTTTTATCCAGATTGTTGAACCGAAGATTCACAGATCCGCAGGCGTTTTTCCTGTGGGCAAATTTATCCCCTGAAAAAAGATGATATAGGTAATTTGTAAAGTTTCTTCTATAAAGGAGAGAGAGAGAGAGAGAGAGAGAGAGAGAGAGAGAGAGAGAGAGAATTTGAATTCATATCGGGAATTGTGTCGGCGATTTTGTTTTTACTTTCTGCCATTAGGTTTATTATAATATATTTTAAATTTTGATCAATAGGGTTTTGCATCAATTAATTACTGATTACCCCCTGCTCTTTCATCCGCGTTTCCTCTTCCCTAATCAGCTTTGAATGAAAACGGCTCTCTATCTTCTGGCGGTTCTCTAAAATGCGGCTGACGTAATTTAGCGTAACATGAGGCGCGCCTGTAGACCTTACCCTGCCCGTCCCCGCATTGTACATTGCTAAAGCGGAAATTTCTGTGCCTCCTGAATTAAGGCAATGATGAAGATGGCTTATACCGTTACGTGCATTTATTTCAATCTGATAAAAAGCGGAGGTTTCTAAATTCGGGAAAGAACGGTTGTTAAGCTGGAATAAACCTCTGTCTACACTGCCGTCACGGTTTCCCCGGTTTATCGCATGAGGGTTAAACCTGCTTTCCTCCCAGCATAAGGCAAAAGCAAGAGCTGGCGAGACATTATAACGATCGGCATTTAAAAGAATTGCTTCCGCAATCTCGCTGTTTAAACTAATGTTTGTAAAAAAATCAATTACCCATTTTTGAAATTCTGGATTACGGTAATATTCCAATACAAGATCAGGCACTTTCTCTGAAACAGAAAAGAGAAAAATGTCTTCTTCCTCTTCTATAATTTCTGCGATTACTTCAGGCTCGGCAGGTTTTGTAAAATAACCGTAACTTAAACCGATAAAAGAGCAAATAAAAAGAGAAAATAAAAAACCTGTAAACAGAGGTAATACAAATTCTAACTTTATCCTGCGAAAGCTGATTTCTACATCTTCCAGAGGATTCCTTAGATCTAAATAATTACTTATCGATAACACGAACTCTTATTATCCCGTTTACTTTCCGAATCTGATCAAGCACAGATTCCGGTATTTTTTGATCTGTATCAATAATATTAAAACCGTAATCATCTCTATGATGATTAATTAAATCTTGAATATTAATATTTGCAGATGCAAGATTGGTTGTAATCTGCCCTACCATATTGGGGATATTACGGTTTACAACAAGCAATCTGTGCGGATAACGCTGTTCAAGTTTGCATTTCGGTAAATTAACTGAATTGCGGATTTCCCCTGACTCAAGATAATCAATGATCTGCATGACCGCCATCACCGCGCAATTATCTTCGGCTTCAGGCGTTGACGCGCCGAGATGAGGGATACCTATTACTTTCTTGCAAGCCAAAAGTTCAGGGGAAGGAAAATCTGTCACATAACAGCTTATTACGCCTGCTTCCAAAGCAGAAATTACATCTTTATCTATTACAAGCGCGTTTCTGGAAAAATTAATAATACGCGCGTCTTTTTTAATGATATTGAATTTGTCAGCGTCTAAAAGCCCTTTTGTCGCTTCGCTTTGAGGGATATGTAAGGTGACATAATCTGATTTTGAAAGCAGGCTTTCAAGGCTTTCGGCACGGGCGACATCACTGGAAAGATTCCATGCGGCATCAACAGAAATATATGGATCGAAACCGATAACTTTCATTCCCAAAGCCATAGCGTCATTTGCAACCATTACACCTATCGCGCCAAGACCGATTACGCCTAAGGTTTTTCCTTTTATTTCAGGGCCTGTAAATTTTGATTTTTCTTTTTCTACAAGTTCGGAAACTTTCGGGTCTGCAGCGACAGAAGCTGTCCAATTAATACCGCCTATAATGTTACGCGAAGAAAGAAGAAGGGCGGCGATTGTAAGCTCTTTAACAGCGTTTGCGTTCGCGCCCGGAGTATTGAATACCACTACCCCTTTTTCGCTGCATTTCTGGACGGGAATATTATTGTACCCTGCTCCCGCCCTTGCCACCGCTAAAACAGAAGAAGGTATCTCCATGTTGTTCATATCCGCACTGCGCACTATTATCGCGTCAGGGTTAGAGATATCATTTGCAATTTCATATTTATCTTTTGGAAAAAGATCCAAACCGATCGGTGAAATTTTATTTAATGTCTGAATACGAAACATATTTCTTTCCTTTATTTATTTTTTTCAAATTTTTCCATGAAACTTATCAGCGCTTTAACACCTTCAATCGGCATTGCGTTGTAAATACTCGCTCTCATTCCGCCTACAAGGCGATGTCCTGCAAGATTGACAAGACCTTCCGCCGCCGCTTCTTTTACAAAACGTGTTTCCTGTTCGGTTTTCTTTGCGTCGTTATCCGCCATTGTAACAAAGGGGATGTTCATCAAACTGCGGAAAGGTTTTTCTACAGGAGAATAAAACAAAGCCGATTTTTCAAGGTAGTTGTAAAAAAGATCGGCTTTTTCTTTATTCAATTTCGCAATAGCTTCAACGCCGCCTAAATTTTTTAACCACTCCAAAACCAAGCCGATAATATAGATGCCGTAACAAGGAGGGGTGTTATACATCGATCCTTCGCCTGCATGAATATCATAACGGAGCATTGCAGGAGTCCAGGCAGGGGCATGACCTATCAAATCTTCGCGGATAATAACAACGGTAGTTCCAGCAGGGCCTAAATTTTTCTGCGCGCCCGCATAAAGAATACCGAACTTGCTTACATCAAGCGGCTCTGAAAGTATACAGCTGGAAATATCCGAAACAAGAGGGACAGAACCGGTATCGGGAATCTTCGCCCACTTTGTACCGACAATAGTATTATTCAGCGTTATGTGATAATAAGCGCTGCCGGCGGCAGGAGCGGGAGCGTCAGGTATATATGAGTAAGCTTTATCTTTAGAACTTGCCAAAACCTGAACATCGGCATATTTTGATCCTTCTTTCGCCGCTTTTTCCGCCCAAATACCTGTATCGATATAAGACGCTTTTTTCCCTTGAAAAGGCGCATCCCCTGCGGCAAGGTTAAGAGGTACCATGGAGAACTGCATCGAAGCGCCTCCTTGTAAAAAGAGAACCTTGTAATTTGAAGGAATACCCATTAACTCGCGAAGAAGGCTTTCAGTTTTTTCGATGATCGGTTTGTAATCTTTGGAACGATGACTCATTTCCATAACAGATTGGCCTGTGCCGTTTGTGTCTGTCATCTCGGAAGCGGCTTTTTCAAGCACAGGCATGGGTAAAACCGAAGGGCCGGGTGAAAAATTATAAATACGCATAATTACTCCTGTATTAAGGTGTTTTTATCAGCTTATCTGAAATTTGCAGGTTTGTCGAGATAGCGCATTGCCACTCCCCTCCCCTTTCTATAAAAGAATATTAATATAATACAAATTGTATAAAATGTGTAATTTTTTAAAATAAATTTTTACTTTAAAATTCATTATTTATGAGTTTTAATAACCCTAAGGCGGAGTTACCGTCTCATAAAACACTCCGTTGGGGTAAAATAACAAATAGACGGCGGGAAAGACCGCGAAAAAGGAAGTATTATGAATAAAAAAACCTTATTAACAGCTATAACCGGCGTACTTTTAACAGTGTGCCTTATAGTAAGCTGCGGCGGCGAGCTGAATGTAAAACTGCCGAGCGCCGCGAAAGCGAACGCTCTGCCGGATGTTGCAGGAACCAAACCTGCGACCGCGATAGCGGCTTATGACTTGTTAGAAGACGCATTATCTGACAGCAATTTCGGATACGCTATTGGACAGGCAGACTTTGAAATTTTAAATGCCGCATATAAAACAAAAAACGATGTAGGCATTGATAAATTAGCAGCACATGAGAGAAACAGCACCAGCTTTTCAGAATCTTTCACTATAAATGAAACAAGTAAATTTAAAGACGAAATTATTAAAGTATTTTCAAATTACGAACCAAACCCTGTAACGGTAGGTGACGCTTCTTTAAAAGGTTCTCATAAACTTTCTTATAAATCTAACAGAAAATTCGGCGATCTATATTTAATGGGTTTTAAATGGGCAAACGGTGATAATTTAACATCTTCAGAAACCGCTCAAAGAGATATTAAAATTACTAATTATAAATATACAGACGATACAACTTACACAATCTCAGCTATTATCTCAATAACTGAAGAAATTAAAGAGGATGCTAAATATAGAACATCTGATTATATCGGCAAGGTAGATTCTACCGCTACTAATAAAAGGACAAATGACACTTCTATAGCTTTATCAATTTCTGACGGTACAACCGGCGCGAAATACAGATTTTCTCTTGCGTCAGTTGATACCAAAAAATATAGATCTGCTGCATATGGAGAAAATATTATTCGTTCTGACATAGAAGTTTATGACAACAGCAATAAACTTATTTTTACTTTACAAGGCGAAGCAGATTCTTTTCTAGATTCTTTCCTTCATTTCACATATTCATTTTAATAAGATTATTATCTAATTATAAGAACGGCAATTGTATAACAGTTGCCGTTTTTTTTATTAATAGAAATGACGGATTTTATCCTTGACGGTTAGGAAAAATAATTATTATCTTTCCAGCTTCCTATACACATAACGGTGAGGGCTGTCCGCCGCGCTTCCCAGTTTTTCCCTTCTCCACTCTGCATATTCTGACCAGTTGCCGTCGTACCAGACAACTTCGCCGTCTTCAAAAGCGAGGATGTGCGTGACTATCCTGTCTAAAAACCATCTGTCGTGGCTGATTACAAGGCTTACCCCTGCGAAAGTGTCAAGAGCGTCTTCTAATGCGCGTAAGGTGTTTACATCCAAGTCGTTTGTAGGTTCGTCAAGAAGCAAAACATTCGCGCCTTCTTTTAACATCAATGCAAGATTTAAACGGTTGCGTTCCCCTCCGCTTAACACGCCTACTTTTTTAGATTGATCCGCTCCGGAAAAATTATACCATGCGCAATATGCGCGTGAATTTATTTCCCTCGCGCTCTGCCCCGCTCCGAGTTTTATTAAATCCTGACCGTCAGAAAGCTGTTCCCATACGCTTTTTTCGCTGTCAAGCTTCTCCCTCATCTGATCCGCAAAACCAAGTTTGACAGTTTCCCCCAATTTTAAAATGCCGCTGTCAGGTTTTTCACTGCCTGTGATCAATTTAAAAAGAGTCGTTTTACCCGCGCCATTAGGACCGATAATACCGACACAGGCTCCGGGAGGGACAGTAAAAGATAAATTTTCGAATAACAGTTTCTGCCCGAAGGATTTTGAAATTCCTTCAGCTTCAATTACAAGTTTTCCAAGATGAGGTCCTGCAGGGATAGTAATTTTATTATTAGCTGAGCCGCCGCGCGATCTTTCTCTTTCATCATCTTGAAAAAGTTTTTCGTATTGGGTGATACGCGCTTTGCTTTTTGCATGCCGCCCTTTGGGGCTCATCCGTATCCATTCAAGCTCGCGCTGTAAGGTTTTCCGCCTGTCGCTCTCGCCTTTTTCTTCCTGCGCCATACGTTTTTCTTTTTGTTCAAGCCAGCCGGAATAATTTCCTTTCCACGGGATACCTTCACCGCGGTCAAGTTCTAAAATCCAGCCTGCCACATTATCTAAAAAATAACGGTCATGGGTTACGGCGATTACCGTTCCCGCATAATCATGAAGATGCCTTTCAAGCCATGCGACAGTTTCCGCATCAAGATGGTTGGTAGGCTCGTCGAGTAACAGAATGTCAGGCTTTTGCAAAAGTAATCTGCAAAGAGCCACACGCCGCCTTTCCCCTCCGGAAAGATGATCGACAACTTCTTCGCCCGGAGGACAGCGGAGCGCTTCCATTGCAAGTTCAAGGCGGCTGTCAAGATTCCATCCGTCTTGAGCTTCAATTTTTTCCTGCAGCTCCGCTTGCTTTGCACCTAACTTATCATAATCCGCGTCAGGCTCACCGAAAGCCTCGCTCACCTTATCGAACTCTTCAAGAAGCGCGACAAGCGCCTTCGCGCCTTCGGACACAATTTCTTTCACGGTTTTACCCGGCTCAAGATAAGGCTCTTGTTCAAGATAACCGATAGTAAAACCGGGGCTGACCGAAGTCTCGCCCGCAAACTCGGTATCGACACCGGCTAATATTTTTAACAAACTGGATTTTCCAGAACCGTTAAGACCAATAACACCGATTTTCGCACCGTAAAAATAAGAGATGCTGATGTCTTTTAAAACCTGTTTTGTTCCATGTTTTTTTGACACTTTATACATGGAGTAGATTATTTTTTTATCATCTGTTGACATGAGTTTAATATTATCATATGTAAAATTAAAATTATAGTGCTTGAAAACTCTTTGGTCTGCGGGCGTAAAAAACGCTCCCTTACCTCGATAGTAAACACTCAGGGCTTGGATCGTTTTTTCCGCCTTTTCTGAAATGGTTATTAATGTCACATAACGCTTTGTAGTTTAAAATAAATTTTTGTAAAACTCAAGAACGCACAACACGGAAGCCTATATTTTTGTACCTGATGCTGGGATCGACACTGCGCCGATTCGCTGAGCGGGTGCACTCAGACGAAATGTTCCAACTCCCGCCGCGTGTCACACGAAAATCTCCGGAAACCGCTCCCGTAGGATCAGTTTGCGCTCCGCTTGGATAATCTCCATACCAATCCCAGCACCATTCCCAAACATTACCATGCATATCAAATAATCCATAAATGTTTGCGGGTTTTTCCCCTACAGGATGTGTTTTTTTTCTGCTGTTTTTTTCATACCATCCTGTGTTATCAGTAAAATTTGATCCTGTATTATACGCTGTTGTTGTTCCCGCTCTGCATGCATATTCCCATTCTGCTTCGGTAGGCAGACGGTATCCAGACGTTTCTAACGAACCGTTCGAATTCCTGTTCCATGTTACTGTTTTATTAATATCTATATTATAAGCAGGAGTTAACCCTTCTTTTTCGCTTAACTTATTACAATATTCTACCGCATCAAACCAACTTACTTCTTTTATAGGCAGATTATCTCCTTTAAATTCATTTGATATTACTCCCATCACTTGAAAATATTCCTTCTGTGTTACTTCAAACTTACACATATAAAATGAACTTACTGTTACCTGATGTTGTTCTTCATCTTTATTTCGATTCGATTCATTCGCAGGGCTTCCCATCATGAATGTACCGCCTTTTATGTGTACAAAGTTTGCAGGGATTTTATGTGATGGCGTTGATGAAGGGCTTGGATTTACAGGTGCCGTTGATGAGCTTATCGGTGACGGATTTGGAGTTGACGAAAGCTTTTTTGCCGCTTCGGTTGGTTCCGGTTTCGGTTTTTCTATCTGCCAGCCAAGAGCGTAAACATATTCAAAAATTATTTTTTCCGCGCTTTCTTTAGAAAAGTGCGCTTCTGTTAATCTTTGTATAGCGACTTTTACAGCCGCTTCTTTATCTTCTTTAGATGCGTTTAAATTATTTTTTAATACTTTTGCAGCTCCCATTTCATAAACAGCATATACAAGACGTTTATCCCCTGAAGAAACAGACGGTGCAAAATCTGAAAAATAGGATTTTAATTTTTCTCCGAGTAAAATATCCGCGCCGTATTTTTTATAAATAGCGTTTAACGCATCTTTGGTATTTTCGTATGATGTCTTCTCTTCTTTTTCATTTGGATTTTCTCCGCAGAAAGGGCATTTAGTAATAGAAGCGGTAATCTTTTCGTTTCCAGACCATTCCATTTCACAGTGGACACATTTCATGTTTTGCTCCTTTATTTTATTTAATCATTTATTTTTTAAAATTGCAATTGGAAATATTTCATCCTATCGCTTTTTGACACACTGACAATGCTATATAAAAATATGCTTGTTGAAAGAAAATATATGATGTATCATAATGATATGCAGCCAAGAAAAAAATTGCCGAAAACCGCTTTACCGCGGCTTTTTTTCATTGATAAAGAAATAGGATCAGGCAAATATCCAAACGCTCCTGCGCTTGCAAAACAATACGAAACAAGTATCTCCAGTATCAATCGTGATATAGCGTATATGAGGGATATGCTGGGCGCTCCTATCGCTTATGATTTTTATAAAAAAGGTTTTTATTATACAGAAAAAACCTTCCGCCTTGCCGCAGCTTATGCAACAGCAGACGATTTATTAGCGCTTGGTATGGCAAAAGATTTGTTAGAGTTATACAAAAACACCCCGATACACGAGGCTGCATTAAATTTATTAGAAAATATTTCCGCCCCCTTACGTGACGAGAAAAACACAGAATGGTTCAAAGACCGTATCGTCATTCCAAAAACCGCTTACGTTGTTGTAAACACAGAAATATGGAACTGCATCGTAGACAGCCTTCGCAATAATAAAATAATCACCTTTGAATATCTGCGTGCAAATTCAGAAATTGATAATGATGATATTGAAAATGAATCAAATTCAAAAAAGCGAAAAAAGACAGATACCGGACAGAAACTGCGAAGCAGGACAGTACGTCCTTATCAATTACTTTTTGATCAAAGAGCCTGGTATTTATATGCATATGATGAAAATAAAAACGACACACGGATTTTTTCATTATCAAGAATCTCTTCAGTAAAAATAACAGAAAAAACTTTTGTTATGCCGAAAAATTTCGACTACCGTAACATAGAAGGAATGAGCAACTTCGGCATCTTCAAAAGTGAAAAAACTTATAATTTTAAAATAGAGATAACAGGCGACACAAGGTGGGTAAGAGAACGCAAATGGGCAGAAGATCAACAAATAAAAGAAACAAAAAACGGAATTGAATTTACATTTACAAGCAGTCAATTTGACAAAGTGCTGGAATGGATACTGTCTCAAACCCCGCGTGCAAAACCTCTATCCCCAAAACTTTTAGTAAACCGATGGACGCAATTGATACAAGAAGCGGCGGCGATGGCGAAGGGGTGAAAATAAATTTATTTTTTTATTTTTTCGGGGAGGGGGGATTCGAACCCCCGACATCCTGGTCCCAAACCAGGCGGAATAGCCACTATCCAACCCCCCGTGTGTCAACTTTTGTTATTCTGCCTTATTTTACTTTTTATTTCAACTACTCGGATAACTACCCCCAAAAATTGCGGACATTACCTATATAAATCACTGTTTACAAGCTCTATCTTTTCAATGACAAAAGAGAAAGACGAAAGTGGTCTTTCCTTTCAATTAAATTTGTTTGTTTTATTAAAAATCTGACACATACACTTATACGCGGAATTTTTCCAGAGAAGAGTTGTTAAGGGATTTATTAATAAATGACTTACTATTGTATAGTTGACATGATTTCTTAAATAAAATGTATAATCAGCTGTTGCCTGTTGCCTGTTGCCTGTTGCCTGTTGCCTGTTGCCTGTTGCCTGTTGCCTGTTGCCTGTTGCCTGTTGCCTGTTGCCTGTTGCGATCTGTGCTTAAAATTGCCTTCGGCAATTTTAAGCTAGGAGTTTTAATAAATTTTGAATTTTCTTTAATTAATAGAACTGTTTTTTCAGTCATTATGAGTTTTTATCATTTTTTTGTAATAATGTCAACGAGGTTTTAAATATTTAATTCTTAGTTCGTTAAGAGCAAAACCTAAGGCCGCTCGACAAGCGGCTCGTACCTTGGGGAGCGTAATTGAGTGACAGCGCGGCTGTACCATTCTCCCGCTGTAGGTTGTGATGCGAGGAAGGTCCAAAGACTGCGCGCTACTGTTAAATTACCGTCTCTGTAAAGGCTGGCGGCTAAATAATAAGCTGTTTTGTAATATTCTGATGTTTCGATATATGATCTTAACAGAGCGCTGCCTCTGGCGGCATCCATTAATTGAGAAAGATTGTTTACTTGATTTTGCCCGCCTTCACCTACAACTGTAAATCTAAAATCAAATTGCTGACGGGTTAATTCTTCAATAATAATTGTGTTTTGAATTAGAAAGGCAAATAAAAGATTGGATACCGCCGATCCTCGTCCTGAAACCACGTAAAAAAAACCTAAAAGCCTGTGCGCTTGTTCTACGGCGGTGTTGTTATATCTATACATTTCAAGAACTCGTTCTATTCCGTACTCATGTAAAATACTTGTCATACCTTTTCTCATAAAACCGGCAGAAGCCTGTTCATGCGGTAAATTAGATGAATTTTCATTGATAAGGCTTGCCTGCGCTTTGTTTGAATTAACCCAAAGTGAATCAAATTCATTAATTATCGCGTTTAATTCTTTTTCAAAATCATTATATTCCTGTCTAATTCTATGTATGTCAGCAATTTTATATTGTAATGAAAGACCAAAACGCGGATCTTCTGCAATGTCACGTAACGCATACGCTTTACGATACTGAGATAAAGCAAGAGGTAACTCGCCTTCGATGCGGTAAACCTCGCCTATCCAATATTCGGCTTCCGGGAAATTTTTCAATTTATTAAAAGCGCTCAGAGCGGAAGATGCAGAATTAAAAAAACTTGATTTCGGATAACGGTAATAGAGTTCCTGCAAAGCGGCATTTGCGGCTGTATACCGGCGCTCGACAGAAAAACGTTCTATATGTTCAAGCGAATCCCCTATGCGGCGCACCTCTGCAATTGAAAGAAAATTAATTAAATCCCTTTCCATTTGTTCATACATAGCGCGTCTGTCCCGGCGCGCGTCTTCGAATAACATTAAAGCGCCGCCGTAATCCGCATTGCGGAATTTCTGTTTCCCCTGTTCCAGAGAAAGCCACCAAGGCTGAACAGGTTGAGCGAATAGGGATGAGGAAATTAAAATGAAAATTACCAAGAAGATTATCGCACACAGGCGCGAAAGCGCAAAGTTGTTGTTTGTTTTTTCTTTCATCATATTTTATTTAATTCCTCTTCAAAAATTGCGTCTGCTTCAGCGGGGACGCAGGTTTTAATAATCTGCCCGTATTTAAAAATTAACACTTTATCACCCGCTCCTGTAATGCCCAAGCAAGCGTTTTTCGCTTCTACAGGCCCGTTTACTTCGCAGCCCATAACGGCTACCGTTATATCCTTATCCAAAGCGTAAAGTTTCGGCATCCAACGTTCTGTAAATTTCAAAGTATCAAAACCGTACCTTCCGCAGCGCGGACAGGAAACAATGTTGACCCCTTTGCTCTTCAACCTGCCGTTGTTTGCCGTTAAACCGCCCGCTGTTATAACAGCGTCTGCAGCCTTGATAATCTCCCTTGCGGCGATTATCTCATTTTCCATGGTATCGGAAATTGATACCCTTACCGTATCCCCTATCCCTTCAGTTAAAAGCGTAACAAGAGCCGCCGTATTCCGTGCAACCCCTGCTGTTAGAGGTCCTGCTTCAGTTACCCCTATATGAAGGGGGATACCGCCATGATGCTCAGCAAAGACTCTTAGCGCTTTTATATTATCGGCAATATTACTTGACTTCATTGATACCAGAAAATTATCAAAGCCGAATTCTTCAAAAACAGCGATTTCCCTTTCAGCTGCTTCAATCAGCGCGTCTGTTGTATCAATCCCCTCTTTTCTAAGGTCTGCCGGTAAACTGCCGGCATTAATCCCGATGCGGATGGGGATACCCCCTGCTTTGGCTTTTTCAAGAACGGCTCGCACCTTATCCTTGCCGCCGATATTGCCCGGATTGATACGGATTTTTGCGATAGGGAAATCCATGCAACGCAGGGCGATTTTATAATCAAAATGAATATCTGCAACTAAAGGCATGGAAACCATTTGGGACAAACGCCCAAGAACATCAGCAGATTGAAGATCGGGGACTGCAAAACGCAGTAAATTACAACCTATACTTTCAAGGCTTTCTATCTTACGGGCGGACTTATCTAAATCCTGCAAAGCAAGGTTTTCCTTCCACATGGTTTGGATTGCGATAGGTTCATCCCCGCCGATTTTTATTTGCTTAACATGGGAAAATCCGCCGATTTTTATAATTTTAGTCATTGCTGATACCTTTATTTCTTGTTAGTATTATAAATAATTATTATGGAATTTACCATTACAGCAGAAGATCAAAAATTATTACTCGCGCAAGCGAGGGAAGTTATAAGCGCGGAACTAGAAGGGCGCAAAGCTTCTTTTACTCCGACAGATGAAAAATCAGTTTTAAATAAACCATGCGGGGCTTTTGTTTCCCTGCACATGGATAATGGAAGCTTAAGAGGCTGCATAGGGAGAATGACGGCGGGCCTTCCCCTTATCGAAACAGTACGCGCAATGGCAAAGGAAGCCGCTTTCGGCGATCCGCGTTTCCCCCCTTTAAGAAAAGATGAACTGCCGAGATGTAAAATAGAAATCTCCGCTCTTTCACCGATGTCGCCCTGCCCTGATCCTCTCCAAGTTAAAATCGGTGTTCATGGAATTTATTTAATTTATAAGGGACGTTCGGGCGTTCTTCTGCCGCAGGTTCCTGTCGAACAAGGATGGAATCTTAATGAATATTTGGAATACATCTGTATAAAAGCGGGCGTCCCTCCCGGTTCCTACTCATCCCCTAACGCGCAGTTTTTTACTTTTACAGCAATTGTTTTTGGTGAGGAATAAATTACACGTTATTATAGATGTCAGAAACTTAAAAGGTTTTTATTTAACAGCCACGCTGTCAGAGGCGGTTTTTTCAACTCTTTTAATATCCGCTTCTGTTATTATACCTTTTTTTAAAAGATCGAGAATATAAAAACTGTATTGTTTATCATATACCGCAATATGGCTGAAAACCCATTCTTTTAAAGTGCGGACAAAATTATTCGCCACAAATTTTTTGCCTTCTTGATAATCATTCACCGCATCAAGAATTTTTTTAACAAGGTTGTCATGCATTTTCTTATGATTTTTAAAATCAGGATAACCTATAGCTTCTAAAAGTTTTGATTCAACATCAAAATGAAAACGGACATATTGAACCATTTGGCTCATCGCATCCTTGAATGCTGTATCCAGCTCTGCGTTTGCTTTACGGCAGGCAAGATACAATTGATTGGTAAGCTTTACAAGCTGGCGGTGCTGGGAATCGATAAGGGAGATGCCTGTAGCATATTTATCTTCCCAAACCACAATTTCCAGACTGTTATCCGGATCCTGATTTGTCATAAGAAGATTATAGATTTAAAAGCGTAAAATAGCAAATGGTATTATGGAGAAAAAGCATTTACTTATTAATTAATACAATCATCAAGCTCAATCCGCATACTCAACCGCGATAGCGGCAAAATCATCTTTTACCTTGGTAAATGTATCAATGAGCGCAGGATCAAAATGCGTGCCGCCGCCGTCAATAATAATTTGCGCTGATTCCTGGGCGGTGTAGGATTTTTTATAAGGGCGTTCTGATATTAAAGCATCGTACACATCCGCTATCGCCATTATGCGCCCTTCCAAAGGTATTTCTTCCCCTGAAAGACCGTTAGGGTAGCCGCTGCCGTCCCATTTTTCATGATGTGTTCCGGCGAATAATTTTGCGTACTCAAGAAAACCGGTATAATCTGAGGAGTTTTCCATTTTTTCAATTACTTCCACTCCTTTCTTTGCATGAGTTTTCATGATTTCTTGTTCTTCTTCTGTTAACACGCCTGCTTTATTCAGAATAGCATCACTGATTGCGATTTTTCCTATATCGTGAAGCTGTGATGAAAGCAGGATTACATTCATATCCCATATAAGAAGTTCATCCGCGTAAACACCGTCCTCTATGAGCTGTTCGGCAAGTTTTTTTAGATATTTTTGAGTACGGCTTATGTGCCTGCCTGTAACAAGATCGCGGAATTCAACAAGCTCCGCTATATTGCTAATAATCGTATTTTGAAGGCTGTATAATTGATGCGTTTTTTCTTTCACCATCTTTATCAAGTTCTCATTGTAATCCTGTAAACATGCTTTCTGCTTTTGAATCAATAAATGATTCTCAATACGTTTTAATAAAAGAGCCGGGGAAAATGGTTTTATTATATAGTCGATGGCGCCTAAACCTAAGCCGTCACATTCATCAGCTTCCGATGCTTTCGCTGTAACAAAAATAACAGGAATATCTGCATACTTTTTATCTGCCTTAAGAATTGTTAAAGTTTCATAACCATTCATACCCGGCATATCTATATCAAGCAGAATTAAATCCGGTATTACATGTTTTAAGAATTCAAAGAGTTTATCGGCAGAGGACAGCGCAAAAACATCGTAATTTTCGCTTAGAATACTTTTACCTATAGTTAAATTTGCTTTGTTGTCATCAACAAGCATTATTTTTTGTTTCTTATTTTCTTGCAAAACTACCTCAATAATTATTATATAAACTAGATAAATTTTATGGTTGAATATAATCGCAAAATACACCCTGATTAAGAATTCTATGGTTTTTAAAGTTAAAAGTATTTCTTTTAACTTTAAAATTCTCTTAATATTTAACCATTTTAATTGTCGATAACTAAAAAATATAGTATAATGCATTATATTATAAAAAATAGTTTTAAAATAAAATGTTTTAATATAATTAAGTGAATTATGTCTATAGAAAATATTACTGATAATGAAGCAAACAGCAGTGTAAGCAAACTCTGTTTGAGCGCAGATTATTTGGAACGTCCGCGTCTGAATGCTTTATTAAAAGAAGCAATTGATTATCCTCTGATTATTGTATGTGCAGGTTCCGGTTACGGAAAAACCCGCGCGGTACATTCATTTCTTAAAAACTATGCACAGTTAAAACATCATGCAAACTCTGTTTGTTCAAACATAAGCTGGTTACAAATATCCGAAAGGGATAATATACCGGCGCGTTTTTGGGAAAGTTATTCTAATACAATATCTCTTCTTTTACCGATGATCGGGTCCCGTCTTAAAGAAATAGGATTTCCAAAAACAGATGAAACTTTTTCAAAGTATTCCATGATCTTGAATGAAATATCTCTTCTGCCAGGAAAACACATTAGGGTATTTGATGATTTTCATTTACTGCGCAACACATGCGTACTTCATTTTTTTGAACGTGCAGTAAAAACATTTCCTCCTAATATGACTATTATATTAATTTCACGCACAATACCAAAAACAAATCTAATTGGTATAATGATGGGTGATAATGTTTTTACAATCCAGGAAGATGCTCTGCGTTTTACAGAAGATGAAACATTGAGTTTTTTCAATCTTCTTAACTTATCTGTCACAAGAGAAGATATACGCAATATTTATGATGATACACAGGGCTGGGCTTTTGCCATCAATCTAATCGGACATTCGCTTGCAAAAAATTTAAAATATGAAAGATATGCTTTTGAAGCGATGAAAAAAAATATTTTTCGGTTTATTGAAGCCGAAATTTCCCAATCAGTTTCAGAACAGCTTTTGCATTTCTTGCTGCGTATTTCACTAATCGATCATCTTTCATCAAGTCTTATTAAAGTACTGGCAAAAAACGAAACTCTTGTCAGAGAAATGGAATTGTTAAACGCTTACATACGTTATGATTTTAATATGGATACTTATATGATCCACCATTTATTTCATGATTACCTGCGGCAGAAACAAGCCCAAATACTTACAGATAATGAAAGAAGAGAAACATATCAGATAGCGGGGGTTTGGTGTGATGCAAACGGCTACCACATGGATGCGCTTTCATATTACGAGAAATCAACTGACTACGATGCAATTACACGCAAGGTTGCTTCACTCAATGTACAGATGTCTCAGGAAACGGCAGGATACGCTCTTGAAATATTTGACCGTTTACCGGATGCTGTAAAATCTCAGAATCCTATATTCCCTTCAATGTATTTAAAATTAAAAATAAACATGGGGCATTTTGAAGACGCTTTAATTATAGCAGAGCGTTATGCGAAAGATTACGAACAGCGCCCTGAAACACCTGAAAGAAACCGCGCTCTGACCGGTATTTATACTTTTTGGGGATTATTAAAAATGAAAATGAGTACATACACCGATGTGTATGATTTTGATATCTATTATAAAAAACTAAGTGAATATTTTAATAAAAATCCTTTTAAACTAATAGGAGATTATAAAGAAATAACGGCAAGCGCATGGGCTTCCAATGTCGGAACTGATCGAAGCGGAGCGATGGAAGAATATATAGCAGCGGTTTCACGTATGAATTCTTATTATCCCAATACATTGATTGGGTATTATGACGGATTAGAAGATTTAATTCGCGGCGAATTGTGTTTCTATCAAAGGCAATTTGATGATGCCGAACAATACTTGAAACGATCTATTACCAAAGCACGCAAACATGATCAATATATCACCCAGAACAGAGCTTTAGTTTATATTATGCATATTTGTTTTTCAAATGGAGATTTATCTGAAGCAACAAAGACATTAAAAGAAATGGGAACACTTCAAAATGAAAAAGATTACGGTATCCGTTACACCTTATATGATATCGCTTGCGGATTTTATCATCTCGCATTGAACCAAATTGAAAAAATACCGGAATGGTTAAAGGGAGATTTTTCTCATTTTACTCATTCGTCATTTTTAGAAAATTATGCAAACAGGATAAGGGCAAGGTACCATTACCAAACACATCAATATAAAGCTTTGCTTAAGTATATAGAAAATTCAATGAAACATCCGATGATTTTATTTTGCAAAATAGAAATGAAAGTTCTGCAAGCGATGTCTCTATACCAGTTAAAAAGACGAAGTGAAGCAATCACTGTGTTTACAGAAGCATATCAGCTTTCGCTGTCTAATAAGCTTATTACTTTATTCACTGAATATGCGAAAGATATGCGTACACTCTCTTTAGCTGCCCACAAAGACAGTACTTGCACAATACCGAAAAAATGGCTGGAAGAAATCAACCGTATATCATCAATCTATACGAAACGAAAAATTAAAATGATTTCTAAATATACGCTGACAAATAATATTGATAATAAATCAAAACTTACAGAATTAGAAATTGCTGTATTAAAAGATATTTGCGAGGGACATATACGTACAACAATAGCATCTAACAGAAATCTTTCTGCAGAAGCATTAAAAATTATAATTAATAATATTTATGATAAATTAGGTGTATTTAACCTGCCGGAAGCAATTCGTACTGCAATAGAGTGTAAAATTATATAAAAGGAGAATAATGGCTTTAAAAAGAATTATTGGAAATGAAAAAAGCAATTTTCAACAAGACGGAGAATATTTAGAACGTCCGCGCTTGTATGCTTTATTAAAAAATGCCATTGATTACCCTTTGATTATTGTATGCGCAGGTTCCGGTTACGGTAAGACACATACTGTCCGTTCATTTTTAGAAAAACTTAACGCTCAAACAGCATGGCTGCAAATTTCCGAAAGAGATAATATAACAGCGCGTTTTTGGGAGAGTATTTACGGTATGATATCAATTATATCGAAAGAAGCCGGAGAACGCCTTATGGAAATAGGATTCCCAAAGACAGATGAAGCATTCGCGAATTTTAACACAGTCAGAAATAAAATCGCATCCCGTCCCGGAAAACATATAAGAGTGATTGACGATTTTCATTTGATCCATAACCAAACAGTCTTAAGTTTAATTGAACAGATGGTAAGAACAATCCCTTTAAATATGACATTAATAATTATTACACGCACAATGCCGGATATTAATATGTTCGGAATATTGATGCATGAACATGTGTTTACAATACAAGAAGACGCGCTGCGCTTCACGGAAGATGAGATCGGTAAATATTTCAGTCAAATTAAACTCCCTGTAACAAGCGGTGAAATTCATAATGTTTATAATGACACACAAGGTTGGGCTTTTGCTATAAATCTTATAGCACGCTCTCTTGCAAAAAAGAAAAAATATGAACGTTACGCGCTAGAAGCGATGAAAAAAAATATTTTCCGATTTATAGAAGCGGAAATATCTCAAACTGTAACAGAAATAAGAGAAACTTCTCCTTCCGAGCTAATTGCAAACCCGTTATGGCGTTTCTTGCTGCGTATCAGCCTTATCGATCACCTTTCCGCAAGTATTATCAATTCTCTGGCAAAAAATGACGAAGAACTCATAAAAAAAATGGAATTATTAAATGCGTATATACGTTACGATTTTAATCAGGATACATATATGATTCACCATCTTTTCCGTGATTATTTAAGGGAAAAACAAGAACAAATACTGACAGACGAAGAAAGAAAAGAAACTTATGAAACTGCGGCGGTATGGTGTGAAGCAAACAGTTATCACACAGATACGCTTTCTTATTATGAAAAATCCGGAAATTATGATGCAATTATACGAAATGTAGTTTCGCTTAATCTGCAAATTCCTTATGACACAGCTCAATTTGCATTGGAAATTTTTGATCGTATGCCGGACAAAGTAAAATCACAGAATATAATTTTCCCTTCTATGTATATAAAATTAAAATTTAACCTCGGTCAATTCGATGAAGCGCAGAAAATTGCAGAACAATATGCGGCAGATTACGAGTCACGGCAGGAAACTCCTGAACGAAACAAAGCCCTTACTACTATTTACGGTTCGTGGGGTTTATTAAGAATGAATATGAGTACATTCACTGATGTATATGATTTTGACCTTTATTTTAAAAAAATGACAGAATACTTTGACAAAAGCCCGTTCAAGAATATAGGTTCATATAAATTAACATCGATGACTTCCCGCGCTTCACTTGTAGGGACAAACCGCACTGGAGCGATGGAAGAATATATAGAAGCTGTAACGCGGGCAGTCCCGTATTTATCTTATGTATTTAACGGATTTCATGACGGGTTTGAAGATCTTGTACGCGGCGAGTTGTGTTTTAATCGCATGGAATTCTCTGAAGCAGAACAATATTTTATACAATCAATAGCTAAAGCGCGCAAAAGCGATCAATATATTACACAAAACCGTGCAATGGTTTACATGATGAATATTGATATATCCCGCGGAGATATTGAATCGGCAGCAGCGAAACTTAAAGAAATGGAAGCGTATCTTTGTGAAAAAGATTACGGGGTACGTTACACGATGTATGATATAGCATACAGTTTTTACCATCTGGCATTAGGACAACCTGAACAAATACTTGAATGGCTAAAAGGAGATTTTATCCCTTACACACATCCGTCATTTTTGGAAAATTACGCAAATCGTGTCAGATTACGTTATCATTACCAAACACGTCATTACAGTACCTTGCTGGCATTTATCGAAAACGCAATGGTATATCCTGCGATTCTTTTTGATAAAGTCGAAATGAAAATAATACAGGCGCTTTCCCTATATCAATTAAAAAGGTACAAAGAAGCAATCTCTGTGTTTGAAGAAGCATATCAACTTGCAGAATCAAACAAACTCATTGCATTATTTGTCCAGTTTTCAAAAGATATGCGTACTCTCTGCTCTGCCGCTCTTAAACACGGTTCGTTAGAAACGCACGGTTCGTTAGAAACGCACGGTTCTTTAGAAACGAACGGTTCTTCATGTACGATTCCAAAAAATTGGCTGGAAGATATCCATCATAAATCATCATCTTTTGCAAAGAGGAAAGCGAAAATGATATCGGATTACAGGCTTGCCAATAATCTTGAAAAAGGAATTAGACTGACAGAACGTGAAATTGAAATTCTAAAAGACCTTGCCGACGGTCTTTCGCGTACCGAGATAGCATCAAGCAGAAATCTTTCTGTGAATACGATAAAAATGACAGTTAATATAATATATGATAAATTGGGCGTACTTAGTTTACCTGAAGCAATCCGTGCGGCCTTAGATCGTAAAATTATATAACAGGAAATGACAAGACAGACCAGTTACCATTGAAAATTTCATTAAAATTCATTTCTTTAATCTGTTCATGAAGCCAAGTAATAAGCCCTGCTCCGTTTTCATATTCATAAACTTCCAATAACTCCATTATTTTATCAACCTTACCGACATCGTATTCACCGCATGCTTTACGTAACTCCTGTAAAAGTTCCGGATCAGGGCTTGTTGCAAAAGGTTTATTATTTTTTTTATTTAACATTACAAGCGCATCATTAATTGAATTTAACAATCTTGTCAAATACTCAACAAATGCGCTGTTTTCAAATAACACCTGTTCTGTCTTGCCCGTTTTTGCAAGATGTTCCAAGCGCTCTGCTTCCAATCCCGCGCGCATAGCACCGATTCCAAAACTCGATCCCTTTATTCCGTGAACGGTAACAGCATAATTTGCGAGATTTCCACTCTCAAGATGTCCCTGAATAATATCAAGAAGAGGGCGTGTATTTTCTGTGTACGATTGCAACACCTTTATATATATTTCTTCATTTCCTGCAAAACATTCTAAACCTGTATCGATATTAACACCGTCAATCGTAATTCTGCTAAGTAAGGTCTTGTTTTTTTTATCATGATTAATCTGTTCAGATATTTCATTTTCTTCTTTAAAATCTTTTTTCTTAACCCATTTGCGCAGTATAGAATCCATCCGTATCATATCTATAGGTTTTGAAATAAATGCCTGAAAACCATTCTCTAAAAATATCTTTTCATTCCCTACAATGGCATTTGCTGTTAAAGCGATTATAGGAATGTTACGCGCATAATCAGTTCCTATCTCTTCGCGGATTATACGAACTGCTTCTATCCCGTCCATATCCGGCATCATATGATCCATAAAAACAGCGTCATAACGCGGGTTTTCTTTACGTATCATATCTATAGCCATTTGACCGGAAGATACACAATCTACATATAATCCGTAAGGAATAAGCATACCGCGAGCAACATCAAGATTAGTAGGCATATCATCTACAACAAGGACACATGCATAAGATAGATCAATCCTTTTTAATTTTGCGCTTTGAGTACGCTTATTATCGGTAAAACGTGTATTCATTATGTTTCTGATCGTTTCTTTACCGATAGGAACGTCAGACACAAACTGCTGACGCAGCCGTACAGAAAAAATCATCCCCTTTCCGTATTCACTGTTAACAGTGATAATTCCATCCATCATTTCGACAAGACGCTTTGTTATGGAAAGACCTAAACCTGTACTTTCAGCTTTACGGTTTATCTGCGCATCCACCTGACTGTAATCTTTAAAAAGCTTTTGAATATCTTTAGGCTTGATTCCTTTTCCTGTATCCATAACATCAGAAATTAGCCAAATATCATTTCCTTTTCTCTCAAATGAAATTTTCCATTCGACTATCCCTGAATCTGTATACTTGAATGCGTTTGAAAGAAGGTTATTAAAAATTTGTTTTATCCGAAGATCATCTCCGAAGATTTGCATTGGCAAGTTATCGTTCACTGAAAGAATAAACTTAATGGGCTTTTCACCTATGTTCACGATATTCAATGAAACAATATCATTTATAAGACTTGATGTGTCATATTTGATAGGGTGCAATTCAAATTTGCCGGATTCAATTTTTGATATATCAAGAATATCATTAACAATACTAAGCAAGGTCATACCGGAGTTATATATTTTACCTAATTTATCATCGTTATTACCATTCAGTTCTCCTGTGTTAAGTATAAGTTCTGATAATCCGACTATAGCATTAAGCGGAGTCCGCATTTCATGACTCATATTTGCAAGAAAGATGCTCTTGGCACGGTTTGCTTCCTGTGCTTCCTTCAATGCAGCTTCAAGCTCGATTTGAAGTCTGTGTGTTTCTTTCATCATCTGGTTATGCTCACGCAGATCTCGCGCATAAGCCGCGATAATATAATCATCATCTTTACTGACACGAACAGAAGTTATCTCACAAGGAATAGGCGTACCGTCCGATTGCTGATGCATCCATTTAAAACAAACTCTTCCCTCTGCAAGAGTTTTATTAATTAAATTCATTGTTAAATCTCTGGAATATCCTATATTGCTTTCTGTAGAACAAACAGAGTTTACAATTCCTTTTTCGCTATAAAGATCGCTGTAATAATTTTCAGTTTGATATTCAGGGGAAAGATTAAAAATTTGATTGAGAAAATCCTGTTTATCTCTAACGCCGAAAGTTTTAACCGCTTCTTCGTTACAATCAAAGACCTTGCCTCTTCTGTCCCATAACATGGAACAAATAGGGGTGGCATCCATCATTAGTTTTGTTAACTGATGCGCTTCTTTTATTTTTTCTGTTTGCAAGCGGGTTATTTCATTTAATTCTTCAAGACGGCGGTTTTGCTCTGCGACTTTATAATATGGTTTTGCAATCTGTCTTGAACTTATAACAGCGGTAAGAGCGCTGACAGCAAAAAAGATAACAGCTAAAATGAGAAGCCTGTTTTGCAGTTTATTTATTAAATTCTCTGATACAGGAACGCTCAAACAAATAAACCAGCCTGTTTTAGACGCTGAAATTTTTGAATAAGCACATTGATATTTTACATTTCCGATAATAAAATTTCCAAGCCCTTTTTCATTTTTTTGCATTTCATTGAACAAATTCCCGGAAATCTGCGATTCGAACAGCGTTTGATCATTTGCAAAATTAATACGTGAGGTGACAAGCTCAGGCATTAAATGCGCGATTACAATCCCATACTCATCAAGCATAAAAATACTTCTTGTATCTCTTAGAAGATAATCGCCGAGCAGTTCAGAAAAAATCATTCCTGAAATAGTCACAGAAAGAACGCGATCACGGCCCATAGGGGTACAGATGAACATAACAAGTTTTCCCGTTGTCTCATTATACATTGTTGTAGATATAACAGTATTTCCGTCAAAAGCATTCTTTATATACTTGTTATAATCAAGATAATTAATAGAGGTAGGCGAATCGCCGTATTCTGCAAATATACCCTGCCTGTCGAACACAGTAAAAGCCATAAAGTCCATGAATTCGGAAAGCAATTGACTCATAACTGTCTCCATATGTTCAGGACTGTCTATATTCATAAGCAATTCTGCGGCAGTGCGAGCATTGGACTTATATAAATCTATCTTCATTGAAACAAAATCGTTCGCTATATCGCAGGCAATGGAAATATCTTCGCTCATTGTTACATTCAAGGTATTGCGTGTTAAAATCAAACTGGAACCGAAGTTTACAATAGTGATAACAAACGCGATAACAATAATTATCAAAGCGGCGATAAATCGCACTATTGCACTCCTTTTTAAGTTAAAATTTAATCAACAACCCCGCCGCAAGCAGCGGGGTATGTTGTTCTAATAAGGTATTGCACTCAGGGTTTAATACCATAAATAACGCCCCAAGGGGCGGGGTATTAAACCCTTCGGCACGAATAAAAATTTTTAACACAATACTTCCCAAAGAATTTTGATGGTTTGAGCGCGTTAATATAACACCCTGATAAGAAATTTTTTTATCGCAGAATATACCCTAAATTGGAGGTTATAGAAAAATTATATCTTAAAACGATATATTTACCTCCATGCGCGGTCTGGCGGCGGGTCCCGTGTGTGCAAAACTTTGCGCAAACAAAGTTTGCCAGAATCTGCCTACGGAGCCGCGACAGAGAGTAACAACATATTTATTTTATTCCGATTTTAGTTTATTTATTTTAGCGGTCGTGTCTCCTCCGGCAGGGAGCTGCAAAGATTGTTTTGCCCGCTCGAGCCCCGCCGCCAGACCGCGCACGAAATGGATAATATTTTTTTATTTTTATATATATCAAAAAGCAAAGAAAAGTGAAGAATTATTGTTGTTTGCAATCTTAGCGCGTTATTACAAAGTTTTGATTTGTAATAACGGCTTTATAACAAATATCTATTTTTTAAATTTTATTTTATCGCTGTTATTGTAATTACTCTATTACCGTTCTAGGTAACTGACGTTTTTTTGTGCCCGATAAGGAAAACGCGAAGCGTTTTACGGGCGCAAAAAAATGTGCTTCCGCAAAACACCACAAAGCGTAAACCCGACTGGTGTTTTGCGGAAGCCGAGCCGCCCGACAGGGCGACGAAGCAGTTACTGTTTGTTATGTGCAGTGCCGTTTTTTACTTCTATAATTTATAAACTTTTATTAGATCATTTATTGTTTCTCCATCCCATAATATTATCCTTTTAATATTTTCCATTTTATTGCATTCATTTATAACAGAAGCAGTAAAACTACTATTTGTTGCAAGGCATAATGTATCATATTGAATATTTTTTTGTATTAATATATCCAACTCGTTAAACCCAATATATTTATTTTTTCGTTTTGTATGTTTTACTTCAATAGCAATATATTCATAATCATTTCCTATATTTATTCTACCAAGAATATCACGACCACTTTGTGGATTTTCTTTTTTTAACACTTCATACCCATTATTTTGGAAAAGAGCAGCAACAATATTTTCAAGATCATTCCATTCTATGTCTATTAGTTCTAAATTAGATTTCTGTAAATCAGATAATAAAGAATAGGTAACTGCTTTTAATCGCCTATATTCTCTTTCTCTATTTTTTGGATTGTACCAATTTTTAGATAGTAATATTCTATTTTCATTAAGAGGAGTTTTTAAACATTTTTTAAGTTCATTATATATTTCATCAAATGTTAACATATATTCTTGTTTACTTGCCATAAGTTCTACATAGTCTTTTTCACCTTCTATTTTTTCATTAAATTCAATAATTTTTTCTAAATAGGTATTTGGAAAACTTTTAAGATAATTGTATAGGTATGGATCTTTTACTCCCTTTAAGTGTTCTTTTATGTACTCTATGTTAATATCATCAATTTTGTAACCATATTTATCATTTATTTCATCCTCTTCATAACATAAATTAAATAAGTTTATATCTATCCAACCCCATTTATCATCATATTCATTACCAAAACTCCATGGAAATAACCATCTACAATTGGGATCACGATAAAGTGGCTGAGAATGGTAAAACCAGTTATCTTCCACTAATTTTCTTGTCAAATCAAATTCATTTACAGATGTACAATCTGTGAAATTTGAAACAAGTACTATATATGGATTTTCTAGCAACCATTTTGAAAATTGCCCGATCCCTTCCCCTGGATCATTTAAATATTCCTCATATTGTTGCTCAAATAAATCCAAAACGTTACTTTTAATTTTCATAATATTGTACCCATTAAATTTATACTATTTTTTCACAATCTGTAAAGTATATTTTATCACGTAAACTAATTTTTTGATATTTTTCGGCATTGCACATAACGACACTATATACGCTGTAAAGTATCCCTTCATCAACTACACCCCATGATATTATGAAATCTCCTGTAATGCTTTCTGTAGCGTCTATAGGTACCGTTCTTGAAAAAGAGCTTCTTGTCCATTTCGATTTATATTCAAAATCCGCTCTCCCGAGTTCACCAGTTTTATTATTAAGTAATTTAACCCTTAATTTAGTTGTGAATAAGGTTGATGTAGAGCGGTAATCAAATGAAACATCTATTTTCAAATGTGTATAGCCTTTCTGCATTAGTGTTTGAATTAATAAATTAGGTTTATATGTTTCCACTACCGAAGCGCCATAATAACCGACGTTAGTAAGATCAAAATCACCATTATATTCTGACCGGGTTTCAGAATATACAGTTTTAAGAGGCGGATCTTCATCTGTTTCAATTTCATTTTCTCCACACCCGGCAACCATCATCCCAAACACAAGCGCCAATATTCCTATCCATAAAAATTTCTTATTCATATTTTTCTCCTAATTAAATTATTAATAATCTGCAAAATTTATCTAATTAATTTACTGTCCTATCTGAACAGGGTGGTCGCCGAATAGTCCTGCACTATTCCCCCACGCCCATAAAGAGCCTTTCTTTTTAATTGCAAAAGAATGATATGCACCGGCAGATACAGATGCCCAGTTGCTTTCCTTCCCTATCTGAATAGGGCTTTCTGAAAAACTAGACACTAAATGGCCGTATTGGTTGTACCTATACCTATATACTCCCCACGCCCATAAAGAGCCTTTCTTTTTAATTGCTAAAGAATGACTTCCACCGGCAGATACAGATGCCCAGTTGCTTTCCTTCCCTATCTGAACAGGGCTTGATTTATCAACCTCTGTGCCGTCGCCGAGCCTTCCTAGAAAATTTTCCCCCCACGCCCAGAGAGTGCCGTTTGTTTTAATCGCTAAAGAATGACTTCCACCGGCAGATACTAATGCCCAATCGCTCTCTGTCCCTATTTTTACAGGGCTTGATTTATCAACATTTGTACCGTCGCCGAGCCTTCCTTTTAAATTTTCCCCCCACGCCCAGAGAGTGCCGTTTGTTTTAATCGCTAAAGAATGACTTCCACCGGCAGATACTAATGCCCAATCGCTCTCTGTCCCTATTTTTACAGGGCTTAATTCACTTTCCTCTGTACCGTCGCCGAGCTGTCCATCATTATTACGTCCCCAAGCCCAGAGAGTGCCGTTTGTTTTAATCGCTAAAGAATGAGACTCACCGTCAGATACAAATGCCCAATCGCTCTCTGTCCCTATCTGGACAGGGCTTGAAATAGAAGAATCCCACTCCCATAAAGTGCCGTCTGTTTTTATCGCTAAAGAATGAGAACTACCGGCTGATACCATACTAAACATATCTATGGGTTCAGGCTCACCGCAAGCAATCAAACCGCCCCCAAGCACCGCTAAAAAAGCGATAATACCGATAAATTTACAAGTTTTTTTCATTTTTTACTCCTTAAATTATGTAAAGTTTACTATTAGCATATTTATAGTTTCTTTAAAGGAAATTGTCAAGTAACTATCAATAAATAAAAATAACACTAAGTATATATTTTGAATATGACAAGTCTAAGATCGGTATTGGCTTTCAATATGAAAGCTCAAAGGCATTTTTTAAATATTTCACAAGCGCAACTTGCAGAAAAAGTGAAAACATCAACTAATTATTTAGCCCTTATTGAAAGCAAGAAAAAATTCCCCACCCCCGAAATGCTGGAACGGATAGCCGCGGCCCTTGAAATTGACGCCCCCGCTTTGTTTTCCACCAGATACTTCCCTGTACAGACAGCAAGCACTCTTGCAGAATTACAGAAAAAAATCCTGAACGAACTTTCCGATGTTATTTCATACCGGTTTAATAAATTTGAGCAGGAAACGCTTGCCGAATACAGTGTTAGCGGGCGAAAGGTATAATATAGATGTACGAGAAATAAGAATATATAGATACTTGACAATATGAATTATTGTTCATATATTAAAATTATGGCAAAAACTAAAGTATTAAAAAAGACTCACCCGATAAGCGAACTTGATGCGAGAATGAATCCTGAAATACTTGCAAGAGCAAAAAAACTGGCACAAAAGGAAAGCCTTAATATTAAATTGGCAATATTGCGTGAAAAATACGGACTAAAACAAAGCGATTTAAATAATTTTACCCAAACCGCGGTTTCTAAACTGGAAAACCGCAAAGATATTCGTATATCAACTTTAATCGATTACCTTGACAGTATGGGAATGGGTTTGGAAATAACCGCTTATCCAAGAAACTCATCTAAAAAAGAAGTATTATTACGGGTTTAAATTACCTAATATTTAAATTCTACACTTATTGGTATCAATAAGTGTAAGCTGTTTACATTTATTGCTTGTAATAAATGTTGAATTTGTACCCTTATACCTAATATCAAAAATCGAGAAGATTATTAATCGATAATTATTCTTTGTTTATTTCACAAACTCAGAAAACAACTTAGGATATTTCCGCTCTTTCTCGTTTTTTTCATGGAGCGGATACCACACCTGCGCGAAAAATGGATCAAGCTTCGCCCTTTCGTGATAATTCCAGCTTTCGTTTTCGCATACAGGGCACCAATGACCGCCTTCCAGTACAAGACGGGGGCTGGCTTCAAAAATATGACCGAAGGCGCAGCGGAATTTAAGTTTTTCTTTCCAGTCGCCGTTTGTCATTTTATCTGATAAACATTCGCCGCCGCGGAACTTCGCGGCACCTTTTACATCTTGTATGTTTAATTCTGACTCAGGTTTGTTTTCATCGTATCCGTGATCGATATGCACAACTTTATCCCAATCTGAAAAAGGTACAAATTCATCAATATGAGGTATAGCGTTATACGCTTCTTTAGTACCCCAGAAAGCGTCGATATGATCTTCCACATTTTCTTTAATAAAACGTATTGTCCCGTTTTCTGATTCTGCCAGTTTTTGAAAACGTTTTTTAATTATACCGCCCATTATTTTTTGCCCGCCCGGGAGCTTGGTAAATATTCTCGCTATTGCTGTAATAAAGCCGAGTTTTTTCAAATACGCTTGATAAAAATATTCCATGCTGTCGCCGCGGTAATTAAGAATATCGTTTAGTTTATCGGAATCAAGATAATACTGCCCGTGGAAATTACGAAGCCCGCTCCACTTTGATTCCATAACATGAGAGAGTTTTGTTATACCGATCATTCCGAAAAGTTTTTTATATAAATTATACGCGCTTACGCGGCAGCTTTCCCCTCCGCCGATATTAAAAATATGACCCCAGAAATTACCGCCTAAAACACCCTGCCTTTCTTTTTTGCAAAGGTTACGCAGCATCACAGCGGAATCGCGGTCAGACGCATATTCCAAAACATTATCAAGACCTTGATGAAACATAATAGGGTCTTCTATATCCGCCATAACAGGGCCGATAATCCCTGTCTGGCGCAGGCTGACCCAATATTTAAGATCGGATTCAATCATATTACGTTCCGCCGCTGTTTTACTGACGGCATAATAATCAAAGAACGCGGGCTTAATCGGATCGCCGACACGCCCCCAATGAATGGGAGGCATACGATCACCTGTTTCAGCGACAGTGCCGATATAAACAAGATGCGTTTTTTCAGTTTGATTTAATTCTTTTACCGCTTTAAGAATATTTGTCATGGAAACACAATTTGTTTTCATTGTAAGTTCATGATGATAATCAGCTTTCGGCGATACAAGCCCGCCAAGGTGCAGCACGATGTCAGCGTTATTAACACATTTTTTTATTTCATTATAATCAATTAAATCACCCCATATTATAGTTAATTCTTTTATACCTGAAAAAGGTTTAAGCTTTTTTTTATTAATTTCAGACGGACGAACAAGGATAATAAGTTCTATCTCATCTTTATCTTCCAAAAGGGCTTTTAATGTCGGAAAACCCATAGCGCCTGTTGCGCCGCTTAAAAATATACGTTGTTTTGCCATTTTTTTCTCCTGTTTATATATTATACGGTTTACAAGAATTTGTCAAGAAACTAGATAAAGATTATTACTCCGTTTATTATCTCTTAATAAGCATAAAACCAGCAACACCGATATAAAATTCATCCTGCTCTTCCCATGCTGCGATTAAGCTGTCCCCTACAAAACCTGCGTTTGTATAAACATAACCTTCAGGCAACTGCGGCAATGAAAGATGTGAAAACTCCTTTTTTTGAGAAAAAGAATTATAAAAAACATCGATAGAAATTTCTTCACCTTGCTGAGAAAGGCTGTTAGTCCGGAACATTTTTACTGAGGGGGAGGCGCCGCTTCTTTTTGCCGCTCTGTAATAATAAAAACCTTTATCTAAACGAAGAGTATCAATTTCCCAGCCCTCATCTATAGGAAAAAGATCAAAAACAGGTATGCTTATAGGGAAAGTAAGATCGTAGTCCATATTAAAGGTCCATGTCCTTATAATAGGAAGCGGTTCATTGATTTCTAAAAAACGGTTTTCTTTATAAAGAAGCGTAACAGGATTACCATCATAATAAACGAAACCGCCTGTCGTATATTTTTGCCACAATTCACCGCCGGAAAAACGATACAAAGCGATACCTTCAGCAGACAAAGGACTGTTAGGCGCAATATTTAGATAGCCGTCACGGTTTATAACCATTACAAGACTGTCTTCATTTTCCTGCATATAACTGATATGAAAAGCATAGGGCCAGGGAACAAAAGCTGTTAATTCAGCGTCTTCCAATGTTTCTATATAGACAGGACCGTTTTCTGTCAGTTGAAACCATAAGGGATACTCACCTGTTTGCAAAATCGCCATAGGCAGAATACCTGTGTAAACAACAGGAGTATCATTATTATCTGCAACAGAAATTTCTTTCTCACTGACAGAACGCTTACATGATAATAAACTTATTAATGTTATTCCAAATAAAAAAATTATGCAGAAAAGGCGCAGAAGAGCTAATCCTCTTCTTTTTTGCGCCTTCATATTAAAAAGATTTTGAATGATTTGCGTTAGTTCATACCGGTTTGCAATAAAAGTTTTAATTCAAATCCTCCGGGAAAGTGATTTTCCTGTTTTCTTGTTCGCCTAGAATTACTGCAACCTGCCCGCAAAACCTGCCCCAAACTTCCGCATCATCTGTAAATTCTTCTTTTGTTAAAGCAGCTTTTTGATGCGCATATAAAATTTCAGGAAATTTAAAACCTTGCGGCGTTTGCGCCATCCCTGTGTTCGCTCTTTTCAAATGTGTTTTTATAAAAACAGGTTCACTTTCATTTAATTGTATTTGCGCGTCACATTCTTTCGGCGTATCCGTCAGCGGAAGAAGTGGGATGACAGCGCCGTATTTTTTTACAGACTCGATAATGTTTGCAACTAACGATACGCTTACCCAAGGTCTCGCGCCGTCATGGATTAGCGCATAATGGGGCTCCTTTACGCGCTCGTACCGCTGTTCTAAAAAAGAAAGCGCGTTAAACACAGAAGCGCAGCGGGAGTCACCTCCTTTTACAAAGTCAATGTTTTTTTTACATTCACTCACATTTGCAGGGAGAGCTTTACGGGCAGCGTCTTCTTCTCCGGAAGAAACAGCAATAATAATTGATTGAATTTCAGGGAAAGAAAGAAAAGCGTTTACCGCAGAACCGAGTACTGTTAAATTTTCATTTTCATTAAGTTTTAAAAATTCTTTTTTTTTACCGCCCATCCGTGAAGAAGCGCCTGCCGCAAGGATAATTACAGCAATCGGGACAGACATAACTATTCAAGTTCCAGCCGTGAAAAAATCATTTGCTGGACTTCTTCTTTGGATTTACGAAGGGAAATGGAAACCTCATCTTCAAGAAGTTTTAATGCAGAATCGTAAAGTTTGCGTTCAAGGATAGGCAGTTCCTTTACTTTACTTCGATGATATAAAGAACGTACTATACTCGCTATATCTCTGATGCTCCCTTTTTTTAGAAGATCAAGATTCATCTGATAGCGCATCTTCCAGTCTGAAGGAATCGGATCGTAATCTTCGCTTATTAAATCGAGAGCTTTCATCGCTTCATCTCTGGAAACTGTAGGGCGTATACCGAGTTCAACAGCTCTTTCTACAGGGACCATAATTGTCATGTCTGTCACTTCAATATGAATAATATAATAAGGTATCTTTGAATCTTTGAATTTTTTTTGTATGATTTCTTTGATAACTCCGACACCCTGACTTGGATAGACCACTTTTTGGTCAACTTGAAAAGTTTTCGATTTACTCATTATTTTAAGGCTATCATAATTTAAAAAAATAGTCTATATATTAAACCTAGGAGAGTTATTATGAATGAAAAAACAGGCTTAGAGATTCGCAAATTAGAAAATGATGATTTACTTCAATTCTACAGAATTCATACGATAGTTTATAATCTTCGCAGGGATTTTTCAAAAGAAGAAAATCAAAAAATTGATCCTTTAGCTCATCCGGCAAATTGGTCATGGGGGGTTTTTGACGGTAAAAAACTTCTTGCAGGAATGTACGAGCTCGATTATCTTATGCGTTTTGACGGGCATAGCGTGAAGATGTCAGGAATAGGCGGTGTCGGAACTCTGCCCGAAGCGAGAAAGGGAGGGCTTGTAAGGCGTATCTTTGAAAGACTTTTACCTGAGGCTTATGAAAAAGGGGTTGTTTTTTCTAACCTCACTCCTTTCAGCCACGATTTCTACAGAAAGTTCGGTTATGAAATCGCCTGCGCAAGAAATAAAATAACAATTTCTACAGGAGATTTATCTGAAATAAAAGCCAAAGGTGAATTTGTCCATATCCAGCCGGGCGATGATACTTCTGAACTTGCGGAAGTTCATTCAGCTTATATCCAAAATATAAATCATGGAATCCACAGAGATTATTGGAGTGATAACCGCGCATGGAAACTTTTTACTAAGGAAGACCCATGCACCTCCGGAATATTTATATATCTTTGGAAAGATGAAACAGGCAAAGCACGCAGTTATATAAAATATCAGGATGTAACCGATGATGACGGTGAACATAATATGTCGGTAAAAGAACTTGTGTTTATTGATATGAAAGGTTTATACGGAGCGCTCAGTATTTCAGGGGGGCTTTCAGCGCAATTCGAAAATTTCAAATGGCTTATGCCGACATTTATCGATCCTTATGATTTTATCGGTGATGCTTGGTCTGTGGAAACAAAATTTAAAGCCAGAGACATGACAAGGGTTGTCAATGTAAAAAAAGCTCTGGAACTTATGCGTCATCCAAAAACTGAAGGCGAATATATAATTGAAGTTGAAGATGATCAAATTGCGGCTAACACAGGAAAATATCATGTACAGTTTGGAGAGCAGGGAGTTAAAGTAACACAAACAAATAAAGATGAAGATATATGTTGTAATATGCTTACATTAAGCCAGCTTATAACAGGTTATAGATCTCTTGAAAACACAATGTATTCACGGCAGGAAGGGCTGGAAGTTTACGGCAATGAAGAAACACTAAAGAATGTTTTTACTTTACGCCCTCAGCATGTAACAGAATATTTTTAATTGGAAAGAGCATGTTCATACCCCGCTGCTTGCGGCGTGGTATCTTCATTAAAAAGCGAATTCATAGAGACGGGTTAAAATCGATTTTATTTTTTCCGCATATTGCCTGTCAGCCGCCCAAGTACCTGCAAGCCCTTCATAAGTAGGAGCGCGTCCTCTTTGCACAAACCTGAAGCGCGGATTAATAAGCTCGCCTTTTAATGCTTCTGTAGAACCGTAAGCTTTCAAGTGCTGGATATGCGCACGCACGCCAAGACGCGGTTCAGAAAAAGAAAGCCCCGGCTCGCCGTTACCGATTGCGCCAAGACCGCAGAAATTATTTTGCTCCGGTTTAACGTCCCCGCCGAAACGTAAAAAACCTGTTTCAAGGCACATCTGAGCAAAAGCTATGTCGTGATTTACACCTTCAAAAGCGGCTTCATCAGTATAATTTTCCGTCATCATCTGAGCAAAATCTTTTTCAAGCTTTGGATTATTCTGCAAGAGAAAAAAAGCCATTTTATCAGAGCTGACATTCCCTTTTCCCATGATATAAGAAGGAAGTTCAGGTTTTTCAATTATTAAAACAGACTGATCAACAGGAAGCCCTTTACAGGATATAACAAGTATCGTTAGAGCAAATAAAATTATAGTTTTATACATATATTATTTTCGGCTTAAAAACATAAGCTTGTGATAAATAAAAGAGATATAAATTATTAATTTTCGTTCTCAGTCAAGCGCCATGCATCTGTGACCCATATATAGGTATGAAAAATAAAAAGAAATCAAAAACCTTTTCCAATGTGCCGCTTGAAAAACAGCCGCGGGAAAAACTCTTAGCGCATGGACCTGCTTTCCTTTCCGACAAGGAATTATTATCAGTCCTGCTGAACGCAGGGGTAAAGGGGAAAAATGTAAAAAAACTTGCAGGTGAATTACTCTTTCTTTTAGACGATAATAAAGAAATTCCCACTATAAAAGAAATCACTGCGTTGACAGGTATAGGAAAAATAAAAGCATGTTCTATTGCAGCGATGCTTGAGTTCGGCAGAAGACGCTACGGTTCTTTTTCTACCCGTATCAAACAACCTGCGGACATTTTCACTTTGGTGCGTCATTTTGCCGACCGCAAACAGGAAAAATTTATCAGCCTTTCATTGAACGGCGCTCATGAAGTGCTTGCAGTCAGGATGGTAACAGTCGGTCTTGTAAACAAAACTATCGTTCACCCAAGAGAAGTTTTCGCAGACCTGATACAAGACAGAGCGGCGGCGTTTTGTGTTGCGCATAACCACCCGTCAGGCAATCTTGTAAGTTCTAATGAAGATGAAGAAATCACACAGCGTCTTCAGGAAGCAGCCCGTATCTTAGGGCTTCACTTTATCGATCATATAATTTTTTCAGATAAAAACTGGTGGAGTTTCAGGGAGAACGGGAGATTGACGGATGACGGATGAAAAGAAATGTATAGGCGCAGGATAAAAAAACCGGCGGATACACAGCGTTTTTAAAATCGGGATTGTAAATTAATTTTCCCTATTTCTTTTTTATCACATCAAAGCCGCAATAAGGTACCAAAGCTTTCGGCAACTTAACTGTCCCGTCTTCCTGCTGGAAATTTTCTAAAACAGCGATAATTGCGCGTGATATTGCGATTGCAGTTCCGTTAAGCATATGGACAAATTTATTTTTACCGTCCGAATCTTTAAAGCGGATATTAAGCCGCCTTGCCTGATAATCCGTGCAGTTTGAAGTTGAAGTTACTTCGCCCCATTCTCCGTTGTTACGCCCGGGCATCCATGCTTCCAAATCCCACTTGCGGTATGCCGGCGCGCCGAGGTCTCCTGTGCATGTATCTACGACTCTGAAAGGAATGTTAAGCCCTTCAAAAATTTCTTCTTCTATTGCGCGTAACTCTTCGTGGAAACGGTTTGATTCTTCAGGTAAACAAAAAACAAACATTTCAAGTTTTGTAAATTGATGAACACGGTATAAGCCTTTGGAAAATTGACCTGCCGCTCCCGCTTCGCGCCTGAAACAATGGGAAAGACCTGCCATACGCAAGGGAAGTTTATCTTTCGGGATTATCGTATTGGAATAGTAGCCGCCCAAAGTGATCTCCGCCGTTCCGACAAGACAGGTATCTTCTCCCGCGATTGTGTATACATTAGACTCTTCACCTCTCGGATTAAAACCTATACCTTCCAAAATTTCTTCACGGGCGATATCAGGAGTGATAAAAGGGGTAAAACCTTTTTTTTGCAGGATGTCAAGCGCATAACGTACCAAACCCAATTCAAGATAAACGCCTTCGTTCTTTAAATAATAAAATTTAGTGCCGGAAACTTTTGTGCCTGCATCAAAATCAATAATATCAAGGTCTTGTCCTAATTTTACATGATCTGAAGGCTCAAAATTAAATTCAGGAAGCGATCCTGATTTTTTTACTTCTAAATTATCTTTATCTTCTTTGCCGACAGGCGCGTCAGGATGCGCCATATTGGGAATCTTCCTCGCTTGTATAAGAAGCTCGCCCTCGATAGAAGCAAGCTGGGTTTCAGCGGAAGCGATTCCTTCTTTAAGTTTTTTCCCTTCTTCGATTAAAGCGCCTCTTTCTTCCGCAGAAAGTTTCGCTTTCATTGCATCGGCGTTGGCATTGCGTTTTTGCTGAAGCGATTGTAAATCAGTAGTTAGTTCTGTCCTCTTATTGTAAAGACGCACTACTTCGTCTGCATCGGCTTTCATATAGCGATCTGCAATATTTGCTTTTACCGCTTCCAAATTTTCACAAATAAATCTGTAATCCAGCATGTTGTTCTCCTTTATCTTTTCATTAATATTAACTATGCGCTTTTTATACATATTTCGTCAACATAGATTGACCAAATATGATTAAAAAAACATATTTATATTTAAGGAGAAAAAATGAATGTTCTGTTGATTTGCGATGATTACTATCATCCCGGACAAATCCCCATAGACGGCACAGCCGCGCTTAAGAAATACGGATTTCAATTTGATATTATCACAAATGCCAATGATTTCTTATCACAAAGGTTTAAAAGTTTGCTTGAAAAATACCCCATTGTGCTTTTATGCAAACTTGATGAAATTTCAAGTGCTGACAAAACCCCTTGGAAAAATGATGAAATACAAAAAACTTTTATAAACTATGTCGAAAACGGCGGCGGCCTCATAGCGGTTCACAGCGGGATTGTTCAGGGAAAAAATACCGCCGCTCTTGATAAACTCCTAGGCTGCCGTTTTACCGGCCACCCCAACGAAAGCCCTGTCACCGTCCAGGCTGTTAAACCTCATCCTATTACAGAAGGGGTAAACCAATTCTGCGAAGTTGATGAACATTACAGAGTCGAAATAATATCGCCTGATGCGGATATTCTTCTTGCATCTTATTCGGCGGCGCAGGGGGAGGAAAGCAAATACAAAGAAGAGCCTTATTTTAATTGTCCTGCTGCAATCTGCCCTGCCGGTTTTGTGCGCACACAAGGGAAAGGGCGTATTTGCGTATTAACACCAGGGCATAAAATTGAAGTTTGGCGTAACGATGATTTTCAAAGATTACTTGTAAATGCGATGAAATGGTGCGGTATATCAATTAACAATTAATAGTAAAAAATGTTGTTATATGTCATCATAATTAATTTTACTTGACAATAATATTAATACATAATAAACTAAATAATAACAATTATTATTTATGATTAATCAAAATGGAGTATAAGATGAAAAAGATTATTCTACTTTTATTTGTAATTATATCAATAAATATAAATAGTTTTGCGCAAAACCAATCAATAGAAATAAGAAATTTACAAGGAACATGGGCGTTGATCGGTATAATGGATGATTCAGAAAGTTATAATGAAAAAGATATTATAGCAGAAAAATTGGAAATATATTACATTTTTTCAAATAATACTATTACAATCAGAAAACCTGATGAAGATATAGGACCGGTAAATTATACAATAGAAGATGCATATATTAAAATGGGCTCCGGAAACAATATATATTTAATGCCTTACAATTTACAAGGAAATATTTTAATCATACATGAAGGCGGATATGCGTTTATATATAGAAAACGTTAATGTGAATAAAACAGAATTTAATATATAAGTTATCTTCCCTTATGTATTTATTTTAATATTAAAGAATGGAATAATTAATTACGATAGAAAAAGAAGTTTTTAATCCTTAGTACTTTTATATAATTTGTTTAGCTCAAGGGTAAGATCATCCATTATTTCCCCTATTTTTTTACTCATTTCTCTTTTTTTTCCTTTAATTATTACTGCGATCTGTTCTCTTTCGTTCTTTTTAAGCTTGGTTTTACCGGTTTTAATAGTAATTTCAGGAATTAATAACTCATAAGATTCAAGGCTGAGCGCTTGAGCTATTTTCTGTAAGGTTTTATCGCTAACCCAAGTTTTGCAATATTCAATATCCAGTATATGGGAAACTGAAATATTAGCAAATTCGGCAAGTTTTGACTGGCTGATATGCAGGGAAGCGCGGGCTTTTCTTATATTTTGGGAAAGAATCGATCGTAAATTTAGATTTTTATCCATATATCAAAAATATGATATTACCATAATAAAATAAAATATGGTATTGACACTATTTTTAATATTATGGTAAAAACATAATAAATAGTTTTAATACTAAAAAGGAGTTTAAAAATGAAATTTATTAAGTTAATTGTAATTATTACAGTAAGTACTTTTTTATTACCGGCTTGTAAAGAACCTGAAAATAATGTAATTAATCCGCCTCCTGTTCTTACTGGAACTGTAAGTATAAGCGGAACTACACATATAGGAGAAAAACTTATAGTAAATACATCTAATCTAGGCGGAAACGGCGAGATTTTTTACCAATGGAAAAAAGGCGGAAATATAGACATAGGCAGTAATAATAATTTATATCATATTAATACTACCGATATCGGTTATGTAATAACAGTAACCGTAACCCGTTCCGGCTATTCCGGCAGTATTACCAGCGAGCCTACAGCTGTTATTATAAATCCTGCGCTTCCAGCCCTTACAGGAATTGTAAGTATAATCGGTATTGCACGGGTAGGGCAAACCTTAACTGTACATATTGATGATCTCGGCGGTAACGGGGCAATTGCATATCAGTGGAAGCGCGGAACTGCTGACATTGGAAATTATAATAACGTTTATATTGTACAAAATGCTGATATCGGATTTGCAATTACAGTTACTGTAACCCGATCCGGTAATTCCAGCAGTATATCAAGCGGACCTACAGCTATTGTAACTAATGAGCAATTACAAGCAACAGAAGGATTGATTTTTGCATTAACAAATAATAATACATCATATTCAGTTTCAAGAGGTACCGCGAATGCATCTGAAGTTGTAATACCGGATATATACAACGGATTGCCTGTGACAACAATACCAAGTAACGGTTTTTCTTCCTACACAAATATGACAAGCATTATTTTATCCGACAGAATTACAAGTATCGGTAGTTTTGCATTTTCCGGTTGTACAGGATTAACTAATATCACAGTACCGAACAGTGTTACGAGTATCGGTAGTAGCGCATTTTCAGGTTGCGCAAGTATAGAAAGTATTACTATACCGTTTGTAGGTACAACTTTGAATGGTTCCAATCATTTCGGTTCAATATTCGGCGCAACAAGCTCTTCCAGTCAAAATTCATTTATTCCAGCATCGCTTAAAACAGTAACAATAACCGGAGGCAATGTTATCGGTAATAACGCTTTTACAGCTTGTACCGGATTAACAAGTATTAATATTTCAAACAGTATAACGAGTATAGGTAACAGCGCTTTCAGCGCTTGCAACGGTTTAACTAATGTCAGTATAGGTAACAATGTAGCAAGTATCGGCAGTAATGCGTTCCAGAATTGTACCGGATTAAATAGTGTCACAATTCCTGACAGTGTGACAAGTATCGGTAATGAAGCGTTCGTTGGTTGTAACAATTTAACAGATGTCAATATTGGCAATAATGTAGCAAGCATCGGCAATAATGCATTCCAAAATTGTATTAGTTTAACGAGTATTATAATACCTAACAGTGTGACGAGTATCGGTCAAAGTGCATTTTTGGGATGTATAGGTTTTACGAAAATTATTATACCTGACAGCGTGATGAGTATCGGTAGTGGAGCGTTTAATGCTTGTAACAATTTAACGATTATTACATTACCGGTTATTGGTTCTAGCTTCAGTAATATATTTAATAATGTTCCAGTATCTTTAAAAACAGTAATACTAACAAAAGGTAATAATATTCCTAATAACTTTTTCAATGGTTGTAATGGATTAACAGATATTACTTTGCCTGACAGTGTGACAAGTATCGGCAGTAATGCGTTTTATGGTTGTAGCAATTTGACAAGTATCACGATACCAGAAAGCGTAACGATTATAAGCTCTGCTATGTTCAGCGGTTGCAATAGTATATCAAGTATTAAAATACCTGAAATAGTGACCTCTATTGGAAGCAATGCGTTTCAGAATTGCACCGGATTGACAAACATTACAATACCTAACAATGTTACGAGTATCGGTCAGAGCGCGTTCAGTGGTTGTACCGGTTTGACAAGCATTACGATACCTGACAATGTTACGAGTATCGGTCAGAGCGCGTTCAGTGGTTGCAACAGGTTGACAAGTATTACGATTCCATTTACTGGTGAAAAATTTTTTAGTTCTTTTAATTATTATTTTGGTTATATATTTGGAGCTTCTAATGCATCTAATCAAAATTCATTCATCCCAGTTTCATTAAAAACTGTTATTTTAACAAAAAATACTTCATACAACTTATTATATTTCAACGCTTTTCAGAATTGTACCGGATTAACAAGTATTACGATACCTGATAGTGTGACGAGTATCGGAGAGTATGCATTCAGTGGTTGTACCGGTTTGACAAGCATTTCTATACCTGACAGTGTGACGAGTATCGGAGAGGATGCATTCAGTGGTTGTACCGGTTTGACAAGCATTTCTATACCTGACAGTGTGTCGATTATTTCAAAGAATGCATTCAGTGGTTGTACTGGTTTGACAAGTATTTCTATACCTGACAGTGTGTCGAGTATCAGAGAGAATGCATTCAGTGGTTGTACCGGTTTAACAAGTTTCACGATACCTGATAGCGTGACAAATATTGCAATGAATTCATTCAATGGTTGTAATAGAATTACGAGTATCACAATACCATTAAATGGCTCCTTTGCTATAAGGTCTATATTTGGTAATGCTACAGCTTCATTAAAAACTGTAATACTAACAAAGGGTACATATTCTGTAATTACAGGTTCTTTTTTCTATAATTGTTCTGGTTTAACAAGTGTTACAATACCTGACAACGTAGTTATGATAGAGAACGGAGCATTCTATGGTTGTAATAATTTGATAACAGTTTTTTATGGAGGTACAACTGTTTCAGATTGGAATAAAATTGAATTTTGGGGTTATAACAACAATTTTTTTATAGATGCAAATCGTTATTACTATTCAGAATCTAACCCCTATACAATAAATACACATTGGCGATTTGTGAATGGAATACCAACGGTGTGGTAGAAGATAAATATAGAAATGAACAGATAAATTAAACTGGTTATTTATCTAGTACAAAATAATAAAAGGAGAAATTATTATGGATTTTCAAATGATTAGTGGAATCTCAAGTTTAATAACAAGTATTGGTACATTTGCTGCGGTTATTGTTGCAATAAATATGTTTGTTATTACAAAAAATTCAATTATTGAAGAAAATAGACGGCATAAGAAACAATCTACTATTGAATATTACAACACATTAAGTAATGATGCTGTTCCTCCATTAATGGAAGCACTTAGCAAAGCATTAGGGAAGTCAGAAACAGAAATAATTGAAAGAACAATTATTCCAACTGATCAATTATGGATTGAATATCCTGGATTAAAATCTAGAGTAATTTATTATTGTAGATGCATGGAACGTTTTGCTGTTGGTATTGAGATAGGCATTTTCGATTATGATACATTTTATGCTTTTTCGGGAAAAACAGTAGCATGTTTATTTTTACAAATTCGTAATATACTTAATAAAATAGAACCAACAAATTTTTGTGCGAAATATAAATTATTCTGTGAAAAGCTTTTAAATGAAAAACAAAAAAGAAATTGAAGATAGAAAACGAAAATTACTCATCAGTTAAATTAATTTTTACTATTTTCAACAAGTTACTATTTGTTCTCTATTCCCTGCTAACAGCTTTCTGCCTCTCTAATTCTGAAATCTCAATTTCAGGATGGATATATCCTTTTTTACCGAACCTTACCCTGCCGAATTGGATTGCGCGTAACACACAGATACTGAGACAAGCTTGGCAATGTTCGCACTTTGATGAAAAATGCGGGCGACCTTCTTTCATTGTAATTGCGGCTACAGGACAGATTTTCTCGCAGGTCGCGCAGCCGTTGCAGTGATAACCCACACGGTAATATTTATAAAATATTTTTAACGCAAGCCTGAAAAGTAATGAAATAAAAAATGAAAAAGGATAAAATTTACTGACACGGTTTTCTTTTCTTTCAA
>Ga0209755_10000427_pt1 | contig 77624 bp, 84 predicted proteins | sample TergutCo191P1_FD_187301 | JGI IMG/M metagenome (GOLD analysis project Ga0209755, IMG submission 187301) | Cornitermes sp. P1 segment gut microbial communities from Petit-Saut dam, French Guiana - Co191P1 (SPAdes) (version 2) | ecosystem: Host-associated > Arthropoda: Insects > Digestive system...
AGGGTATTCGGTTTTTAGTTTTCCGTATTTTTTCATAGTGGTGGCACTCTCCTAAATGAAAATTTGTCAGTAGCAGGTGAGCGCCGGATTGGGTGGTTTCAGCCCACAGTTTTTAGAGACTTGTGGGTGAGTGTTGCCAAAGTGTTGCCAAATTTCCAAAAAATCGGGAAAGTTGGCTCCCTCTCGGGAACCTTGTAGTAGCAAGGTTTGCAAACAGCAAGAGGGCTGAAAGCCTTGAAAACACAAGACTTTTGCCATCTCTAACTTCGGGTAACTTCCACTATGTTCTTACAGCTTCCACTCATTACGGAAAACTTGAAAACCGTTTGACGGAAACGTCGCAAGGGTTCGAATCCCTTACCCTCCATGCAAATGAACACAGCCATAGCGAACAATATCCGTGACTTACGGAAAGACCGAGGCATGACGCAAACAGAGTTTGCCAACGCGGCAGGCGTTACGCGCTCAATTGTCACCAATATTGAGAAGAACCGTGGCACTTCACTGGCGGCACTTGACCAAATAGCGCGGACATTTCGCGTAAGCGTTGCCGACCTAGTTAAGACCGACCCCATCGTCCCCAAGTCATTGTCGAATACGATGGGAAACATTGACTTCGATAAGGAGTTTGCGGAATTGTCGCCAAATGCACAGGCGTATATCAAAGCGACGGGGGCAATGATGGAACGATACTTCCGCAATCGAAGCGATGAAGAAATGCAGACCCATGCGAGTAGGCGCGTAGAAAGCATGGTTATTAAATCAAAAGGAGCAATTAACCAAACGTTCATAATATGTATGCAAAGTATAAACAATGCAATCCGTGGCAAGTTGCCCGCTGATGTTGCAAACGTTGTGATGACCGATGTGCAACAATATGTTTATACCGCAATGGATGAACTGGATATGGTTTTATCAAATTGGGATGCGATGTCCCAATAATGCAGATGCACTCGCAAAGCACAAACAGTAACAGAAGTACGCCAATAAAAGAAGGGAGGCATCGACCAATCAAACCAAATAGGATATGAACAAAACAGTTGCGAACATTTATAGCCCAATGGTGCATTTAGCCTGCGGGAAACCTACTAGGAATATTAGCGTTCACTATTCACTGTATACACATGGTAGCGGTGAGGGTTCATGTATTTGTCGAGCAAGACATGAAAACAAAGCAAATCCTGACAACAAAGGAGCTTGCGGAGGTTACAGGATTAACCCAGCAAGCAATACGTAACGGAATTAACGCACGTCTGTTTCCTGCGTTTCAAATCAATGCCCGTGGCAAGTTCCTCATTGATTATGAGGAGTTCCAAATCGCCGTAGGCAATCTAAGCCGCCGCAACCTACTGGACTGCGGTGAGCAAAGCAACGTCGTTAGCTTTGAAGGTATAAGAAGAATAGCGGAATAACGAGAAGCCGACACACCGTTTACATGCGGATGTGTGGGCTTTCTTTGCGTTCCCCAAAACCAATAGGAGGTATGTACAATGGGTTCATACAGAGAAAAGCGGAAGGGTAGCGGTTCATATACGCTAACTGCGTATTGCGGCTACGACAGCCAAGGAAAGAAACTGCGCCCCAAGACCAAAACCATCAAGCCCACGGGTATGTCGGGCAAACGCTTGGAGAAGTACCTACAGGCAGAAGCAGAGAAATGGCAACGGGAGGTAGACACAGGCATGTATCTTGATGGCGACAAGCTGACCTTCGCAGAGTTCGCCCAAAAGTGGCTAACCGATTATGCCGAGAAGCAACTACAGCCCAAAACCATCGCAAGATACAAGGACTGCCTACGGCGCATCAATCATGCGATAGGGCATATACAGCTTGTAAAGCTACAGCCACACCATTTGAACGCGCTGTACACCAACTTGGCAGAAAAGGGCGTCCGCCGTGATGGGAGTTACAGATTATGCCCCCAACTCTACGGGCTGATTGTAGCCGACCAGCAAGCGGTAGCGACTAAAGCAAGGGTTGGGGTGCGTACCTTGCGCAATCTATTGAAGGGAAACACAACGACCATGGAAACGGCATGTAAAATCGCAACCGCATTAGACAGCACATTAGCAAAGGCGTTTCAAATGGAAAGCGGGAAGGCGGGTTTACATGCAGATACCATCGTGAAACACCACCGACTTATCCACGCGATACTTGCCAAGGCTTACAAGTGGCAATTAGTCACGACCAATGTTGCGAACAGAGCAGAGCCACCCAAGGGCGCACAGTTTGAGTCTGTTTGCTATGATGAAGAACAAGTCAAACAACTGCTGGAATCCATTTCAAGCGCGGAAACGAAGCATCAAGTAGCAGTGTATCTTGGTTTGTTTGGCGGGCTTCGCGTTGGGGAAGTTTGCGGTTTGGAATGGCGCGATATCGACTTCACCGAAAATAGCGTAACCATTAGCCGTTCACGCCAGCATATACCCAATATGCCCGCATACGACAAAGAACCCAAAACCGAGCGGAGCAAGCGCACCATCACCCTGCCAGAGATAGCCATGTCATTGCTAAGGCGGCACAGGGCAGAACAAGCAGAAATGCGGTTAAGGTTGGGTTGCCAGTGGCAACACCACGACAAGGTGCTAACACAATGGAATGGCGTACCCATGAACCCACAGACCCCTAGCCATTGGCTACGAAAGTGGTTAAGAGCAAACGGTTTACCGCACATCACATTCCACCAATTACGGCACACGCACATTACCTTGCTTATCGCAAATGATGTTGACATACCGACCGTAAGCAAGCGAGCGGGTCACGCGAAGATAGCGACCACGCTCAATGTTTATACCCACGCTATCAAGAGCAGGGATACCGCCGCCGCGAATATGTTGGACGATTTAATGACAGCAACGTCCGCGCTCAATTCTAGTCCGCGCAGACGACCCATAGACGACCGAGCGACCCAAAACCGTATACGTGCCTAATAGCAAAAGCCCCGTAGATGTTGATTCTACGGGGCTTTCTGTAAAGCGCGAAACCAGATTCGAACTGGCGACCCTCGCCTTGGCAAGGCTGTTTAAAATCGCTCACGAAATGCCGAAAAGCCTTTAGATTAAGCCTTATTTCACTTTATCAATTTTAGTTTGACAGCAATTTGACAGCAATTATCACAAAAATGTACCGCGATACTTTTCTAAATTATACTTCAATCAATGTATCTATATACCTATCCACCAATTGCAACCGCGCTTCAGGAAGGCGGTCAATTTTTTGCCATAATAATTGACGTTGCGCTAATTCATTATCGGACACGGTAATAAATTGCGAACGTCCTTTGGTTTTATCGCCTTGTGCATATGCTAAGGCTTCATCCAGTGATTGCATTAAATCGTCAAACAATTCATTTTCCATAATTATAACGCTCCCTTTATGGCTTCTACTACACGCTTGATTTGCTTTTTTTGTTCGGCGGTCAAATTGTCTTGTTTGCTTTTGGGGTAACATAATAACAAAAATGTCATTTGTACATGGGCTACGTCAAAATATATAACGCGCAACCCCGCGCTTTTTCCTGTATCGGGTAGCGCGAAGCGGTATTTTCTTGCCCCGCTAGTTTCCGTTATTATATCCCCTGCGTAGGGATTTTTGAGAATTTGCGTTTGTAATTCTCTTAAATCATCATCATTTAATTTTAATGTACCCCATATTTTATCGAAAGTAGGGGTCATAACAAACTCACGCGCCATGTATGCCGTCCTTTGCTTAGTGTTCGCATTCTATTATACATAATATTTAATGTAAATAAAATCTCCCCCGATATGCGGAACGGTTTAAGGGCGGGGTGCGAGGCACTGCGCGGTTTTACATTACCGCTTTGTCATAACTAATGAAGCGGTCGGTACGCTATACTGGAAAAGTCCGATACTCCCAAGGGGCGATATGCGTTTACGGAATCGGGCATAACAGGGGGCGCGTACCGAAAAAATGCTGTCAAGGCGCATCTTACCTTGACAGCATTTTTAGTGGAATGGTCGGACTCTTGTTTAATCTTCTTCCAATTCATCAAGACTTTTTAAAGCCACTCTAACCGCCTCAACAACAAAGGCTGTAAATGTGCATTCTTTTCCCTTAATGGCAGTTTCTACTGCATTAACTATATCGTTAGGAAATCGTATACTTTTATTAACCGTAGAGGGAATAACAGGGATTTTAAATTTTGCCACGCATGACACCTCGCAACTCAAATGTATAATTGAAATCATACATTTGCATTGCGCTACAATCTGCCACACATGTGTAGCACTAAGGCGTTGCACAAGAGTTCATTTGTTGATATAATTCTACAAATTTCATTATATCTAAGGAGCGTATTTATGAAAAAGCTACTACTTGCAATGATTTTGCTACCCATGTTGATTTTTACCGCCTGTGGTGCTGACGACACAACGCCAACCACCGCGCAAGCAACGCCAACGCCAACAGGCTTGCCCGCAGAAACTGAAGCGGCAATACCACCCCAAGGCAACCAAACTCCCACCCAAGTGGTTGATGATACAAATCCATTGGTAATTCCTTATGGGGTTACTCATATTGAACGTCATGAGTTTGCAAACGGCCAATTTACAAGTGTAATAATCCCTGATACCGTCACGCATATTGGCCATCAAGCGTTTTTTCGCAACTATTTTACAAGCGTTACAATTCCAGACAGTGTCACATACATTGGTCAGGGTGCATTTTCGAACAACCGACTGACAAGCATAACAATCCCCGATAGTGTCACTAATATTGGCATAGGTGCGTTTTCGAATAACCGACTAACAAGCGTCATAATTCCCGACAGCGTTACGAGCATTCCCCCAGATATGTTTGCAAACAATCCACTGACAAGCGTAAGCATCCCCGACAACATTACGAGCATTGGGCACAGGGCATTCCAAAACAACCAACTTGCAAATGTAACCATCCCCGATAGTGTCGAACACATTTGGGATTATGCGTTTGCAAACAATCAATTGACAAGCGTAACTATCCCTGACAGTGTTATGACTATTTCAACTAGCGCGTTTGCAAACAATCAATTAACAAACGTAACCCTCCCTGACGGCGGCACATCTATTAGAGGGTATGCGTTTGCAAACAATCAATTAACAAACATAATAATCCCTGACAGTATCAGGCAAATTGATGCGGCTGCTTTTATAGGCAACCCACTTGACGAATCAACGACTGAACCCGAACCTGCCAACAATGCAACAGAAACGGTGGCAACCCTTTCCGCATCATTGTTAGAGGGAACTTGGCACTATGTGCATAGAACATACATGATGAATTTTCCTGCTAGCGAAGTACATGCGCTTAGATTTACTGGTGACGTACTTATTCGTGGTCGTTTAGACTTCGGAAGTTACCGTCGCTACAATTTTACGTTATATGATGGCATAATTGCGCGTGAGTGTATATGTTGCGGGGAATCGCACTCGGATATAGCATTTGAATTACGCGGTAACAATTTGTACCTTTCATGGTTAAATCTTAATACAAATGAATACGTGAATCGCGTGTATACACGAAATATAGCCATGCCAGATATTGCACATGTATGGGTACAATTTATGGATGATTCACAGTTCATTGTAGTTACTGAAAGCGACAGAATTTGTCCGTTCGGAAGTCATGCGTATGATATGAGCGGCAATTGGATTCGTGGTTCTATTGACTGGGAAAAGCCCGTGTATTCGGCACGGATGTATGTAAGTTACTGTCCACAGGGCGAAAGAAACCGTTTAAAATTAATCAATACCAATGTTTTTGGCCGCCCTGCATGGTGGCCAATGGGTTCTTCGACGGAAATATGGATAGTACCTCATAACGAAATAATACTCTTTGAGGGGGGAATCCAAGTAATAATGGGGGTGGAATATTATTCTATGATTAGCATAGAGTTCACCGATTCTATATGGGGCGACACGGGCGTGAGTCAATTTCTATCATTATCATCAACGGAAGCGCGACGAGCAGAAATTCTAGCCGAGATAGACTAACACCCGCACACATTATTAAAGAACATCCGCAGTTTGGGGTGTTCTTTTTTTGAAGAAACGTAGTTATACCACAGCGCGAAAAGTTGCACTACATAAATTGCCGTTAAAAAGCGGCTTTTTTTATTGAGAAATTTAAGAGTTAAGGGATTATTAAAGCAGTATCTATGTATAAACGTAATGATTAACTCTTAGTTTTAGGCTTTTTTCAAGGAGGCGAGAAGAAAAGCCCACATGCTGTGCTGAAGGAGGCGACAGCTCACATTCATAGATAGCCACTAAAAGGAGTGGTTCAAATGAATGTAAAAATAGTAAGAACGTATTGGGAGCTACAATTATGCATGGAGGCGATTGAAAAAAATATGAAACAACAGCATTTAACAGAAACAAAAGCAAATTATATTGAATCGTATTATGGAAATATGCGAGCAACCATTAGCAAAATTGATGAACTTGTAAATACGGCAGATAGCCATATAAAACCTATATTAGATGAAATAAAAAAAGGAAAAAAATGGTCAAGTGTAGTGGATAGAAGAGATACGATGGATTCAATACGGAAAATGATAGAACGTTATCTCTCTAAAAAAAGGAAAGATTTTACAGACTTCGCACCTACAGGAAGCGTCTGTGCAATATGTATCTTGCGTTCATTTGGACTGTCTTTTCCAGATATAAGAGCTGAAATATTCGGAAACAAAAAAATCAAATCATCCAATGCCATTCGATTTAATTATAACAAAAATAAAAATAAAAATAATGCTTGTAACGGTTGTCCATTTTTATCGCACTAATATGGCGAAATATTATTAGAACAAGTTGCAAGAAAGGAAGGTATACCATGAAAAGCAAAAACAAAAGTCCACCGCTTTATTTTGAAATATAGCATACAAAATCTAATCAAAAAGGAGGAAAGAACATGACACATGCAAAATACGTATGCCTTGGATATTGGACGAGCAAGGAGGACAATAAGAACTATTGTTCACTTGCGCCTGTTTCCGAAGGTGTGAGCAAAAATGGTGCAGGGTACGCTTTCGCAAACTGCGAACGTGACAGGGTGATTAAAGTTGAGGGAAAACATGCCGTTGGGGATATTTTAACCTATTCTATGACCCTCGCTCCAACATCAGCAACACCATCTAAAGGGTGAATATAATCCCCACAGTAAAAATAATCACCGCAAAGGGGCGGGTTTGCCCCTTTTAGCGGGGTTATACAAGGAGGAAAATATATGAAGTTAAAAGAAATTTTATCAAAACACTTTGCTATTTTTAATGCGTTGTCTGTTAGTAAAAAATGGGCAATCGCATTAACGTTTTTCGTTTTGTTGTTCGCAGTCATTGCACTAGCTGTTATTTTTCGCATGGAAATTTTAATGTTTCTTGTGGTTATCTGGCTTGCATGGGAATGGTGGACAGACAAAAAGCAAGCACAAGCGATTCAAACGCAATCGCAACAACAACAAGCAACGCAAGTAATATCACAAATGGCACAACACGCAGTTGAAATGATGCGCCTAGCACTGGCAGGACTTGAAACACACCTTCACTTGTTTCCGTCCGACAACAAAGGGTTTATTTCGATTAGAAGCTACGAAGATAAAGGCGTGACGCATCTTGTATTGCGTTATAAGCAACAGCCTAATGCACCAATCGTAGCCATTGAAACATGTGAGGAAGTGTTGGGCATCTTAAATTTTAGAGTCCACCTTGTTTTGTCTGAACAAGTGCTTATATCGGGCATGAATATTCTTGTTTACCCATTGCATCTAAAGTCCAGTAACGGCTTTGTGGAAATTATCATAGTTCCGTTGATTGATGTTGCGGCACAAGAATATGTGGCAAACCATATTGTTAGCGTGGAACAACGCTTTATCGTCGGAGGAAGCGAATCTGCGTATACCATGCGTGGAGAGTTGTACGATGCAGAGCTGTAATTCGCTTGTATTGGGTTACAATTTAGACATGTGGAAAGGTTACGGGGCTAAAATCCCCGTAACCGTGGATATATCGCCCTCAACCAATAGCCACGCTGTTCTTTGCGGCATGTCCGGCGCGGGAAAAACGTATCTAGAGCAAGTCTATATCGCCAAGTTAGCGCAAGCACACCCAAACGGCGAGTTTTATTTCGCAGATTATAAGGGTGAAGATGCTTTTCATTACCTACGCCAATGCCCGCGCTACTACTCATTTAAGCAAACGGTAAATGCACTCGACATAGTGTACGGCAAACTTAACGCCCGCTTATCGGGTGAAGATGAAACCCGCCACTCCATCACGTTAATCTGGGACGAGTACATGGCAAACATATTGGCACTAATGGGCGAGGACAAAAAAATAGCCACAGCCACAATGAGTAAAGTTTCGGAATGTCTCCTGCTCGGCCGCTCCATGAATATTCGCCTCTTATCATCTTTGCAACGTCCAGATGCTATCGCATTTCCCGTTGGCTCACGTTTAAATTATGGCGTGGTGGTTATCCTTGGCGCGGCGGTACGCTCCATCTACGAAATGCTTATGCCTGACCACATAGAGCAGGTAAAAGGTAGGCAATTCGGCAGGGGTGAAGGCGTAGCACTGTTGCAGGGTACGGACTTGCATTTTATTAAAATTCCAACCGTGCGTGAACCCGAACGTATGAAAACCCTATGTTTACAAGCGTTATCGCAAAGCATGTAGGCAAATAAAAAACCGCAAAAAGCAAGCTAGGGGCGTGTGTGTGGCGTGAAGCGAAGCGAGAGCGCCACGCACACGCCCCCGCCACGCTTGCGTGGCGTGTAGAGGTGGTGAAATGCTTAATATTACTTTCACCACCTCTGTAACAAAATAAATAATAGCAGGAGGATTTACATGGACACAATGAGAAGAAAATATTTTATTACATGCAACAATCCATTGGAGCATGACCTGTCGCACGAAAAAATTAAATCCATTCTTGAAGGGTTGGCAAGCGTAAAATTTTGGGCTATGGCAGATGAAATTGGAAAAGAAGGAACGCCACACACGCATATAGTTATATATTCTGAATCCCCCATTCGCCACTCAACAATGCGAAACGCTTTTAATGGTAAAGCGGATGTAGAACCAGTAAAAACAAGCGTTCGTGACTGCATAGAATACATCAAAAAAGAAGGGTCACACGAAGAAACCGAAGGTGAGAAAACATCCGTTGAGGGGACATATGTGCAATGGGGAATGCTTCCTCTCGAAAGACAAGGTAAACGCTCCGATATGATACGAATGGTTGAGTTAATAGAAGATGGTGCAACGAATGAGGAAATACGGTTTCTATTTCCAAGCCAATATTTACGATATAAAAACCATATCGAAAAAACACGGCAGGATATAAAAGAAGAACAGTACCGTAATATATACAGAAAACTGGAAGTCGTTTACATATCGGGGCTTCCAAATACGGGAAAAACATCATATGTGCTGGAAAAATATGGTTATGAAAATGCATGCCATATCGCACATTATAGAAATCCAATGATTTATGACTCATATAATAACGCGCAAGATGTATTGTGCCTTGATGAGTTTGCAAGCCAAATTCCAATTTTTCACGCCAACGCAATATTACAAGGTTATCCTACAATGTTGCACAGTCGTTACGCAGACAAAGTGGCTTGTTATACAAGAGTGTATATAGTTTCCAATTTGCCTTTACACGAGCAGTACAAAACCGAGCAAACCCTGTACCCCGAAATATGGCAAGCGTTTCTACGGCGCATTCACAAGGTAGTGCAATTTATGCAAGATGGCAAGCAATGCGAGTACACGAGGGAAGATTTTATTAACGGTGTAGACAATTGGGTGGAATTACCCGCCAATACACCCACGCCGTTTGTTAGTAAAGGTGAACCCAATGCAACCCACGGTTGATGTAAGCGTAGCCGTGGCAATGGAAGCCCGCAGACTGGCAGAAAAATATGGAAAAGATTATTTCGATGCCGAGGATTTAACAAAAATTATTGGCGTTGGAATGAATAATGCACGGCAGTTATTTTGTGACATAGATTTCCCTACTATTCAAATTGGCAACCGTAAAGTGGTTAGCTCTATTGCACTGGCTCTTTGGTCGTTAAAAACCATGCAATAAATATTGACTGCGATTATCCCCACGAAGTATACTTTTGTACAGAAAAGTATCGTGGTGCAACATGTAGGAAGATGTTATATGCCACGATTAAAAGACCCGAAGCCCAAAACAGGGCGACGAGGTAACAACGAAGGAAGTATATATTTGCGGAAAGATGGGCGTTGGTGTGGCTCTGTAACCACAGGCTACAGAACAAACGGCGCGTTAATACGCAAGGATGTATACGGAAAAACCCGCAACGAAGTCGCGCAAAAGGTCGCATCCATGTCTAGCGAGGTATTTCAAAAGGGATATACTACCCAGTCGGCGCGTAGCGATACCAATTTTGAAAATTTATTTCGGGAATGGTACGAGCTGCGAAAAGCCCCCGCCATCACAGATGTTACTGATGAAAAATACCGTAGCATGATTTTAAAGCACATTTTACCTGCTTTTGGAAAACTTGATGTAAAGGACGTAAATTTTAAGCGTTTACAACGGTTTTTCAACGGCATGAAAACGGCGGATGTAAAGGGGCGAGCGGGATATTCTGCGGACTTCATAGGCAAGGCAAAAACCTGCTTAATAACTTTTTCAAGGATGCCATTAAACAACACATCATATAAGCTAACCCTATGGAAGATGTAGATGCAAAAAAAGTGGATGATTGTATTGATGGTAACGAGCGTAACGGACAGGCACTTCGTCCCGAAATTCGCAAATTTATTTTTGCTTGGGTTGAGGAAAATCCGTTATTACGCCCAGTGTTGATAATTGGTACGCTCACAGGTTTACGCCCACAAGAAACAATTGCATTGCATTGGAAGGATGTAATCTTTGAAACAAAGACGTTGAGCATAAAAAAAGCAATGAAGCGGGTTGTAAAGTTTAATGACGATTGGAATGTTATCCAACGTGGGGCAAAAATTGGCACAACCAAAACCAAAAAAAGTGTGCGAACAATAAAAATGCCCGACACCGTAGCACATGTATTAAACGAGTGGAAAATTTATTGCCAACAAAATGGCATGAAAAGCGATTTTGTTTTTCCAAACATGAAAACAGGCGAGATGCGAACCTACTCAAGCCTACGCAGTTTACTTCGGCGGTTTATCGCCAAGCACAGTTTGGAAAATGAGGGTATCACGTTATATACATTACGCCACACATTTGCAACCGTTTTACTGGAGCAACGAGAAAACCCAAAAATCGTAATGGAGTTAATGGGGCATTCTAAAATTAAGACTACCCTAGACCAGTACAGCCATATTGTTGATGCCACTGTTTTTGATGCTACCGCAAAAACTTTGGATAATGTGTACCAAAGCTTGACCCAACAAAACCCCTCGGAAGCGGCTTGTTTAGCGGGTTTGTAGGCTCTCAAATTTGACAGCAATTTTGACAGCAACGCGGGTAATTTTAGGCGGTTTTAGGGGGTAAAAATGATGATTTTATTCCATGAATTACCAGCGGAAAATTATCTCAAAGCAAGCAAAAACCCGCTTGTTCAGCGGGTTTGCGGGGCGTTACCTGTGAAGCGCGAAACCAGATTCGAACTGGCGACCCTCGCCTTGGCAAGTCATTCATCAAAATGCCTGTAAACCGCTTAATCACTGGGTTTTGTCTGCTATATTTTTCGGTTGTGTACCCTATGTGTACCTTATAGGGCATGTCTTACAATTTTATTTGTTTCCCTCGGCTTTTATCTAGCCAATTCTCTAGTGCCATTTTTTCAACCAATATCTTACCGCCGACCTTGATTGAAGGGAAACCGTTAGCATTTACAATGCCATAGGCTTGGGAAAGACTGCACTTGAAAATGTGTTGTATTTCCTTTACCGTATACATAATTATATCACTCTTTTGCATTTTTTGCAACGCTCCCTTCGTTATTTTTATTGAATGGTACGGGTGTATTGGCAGGCAATTCTACCCAATTGTTTGCGCCATTGATGTAGTCTGCCGTTAAATATTCGCGACGTGTACCGTTTGGCATAAAATGCAACACTTTATGAATGCGCCTTAGAAATGCTTCCCATATTGTGGGGTACATGGATTGCTCATGTTTGTATTGCTCGGTTAAAGGTAAATTACTGATGATGTACACCCGCTCATAACACGCTTGCTTGTTGTTATATCGTGCGGGTAAAGATATAGGGTACCCATCCAAATAGTTGTTTATGTCCTGAATGCGTATTTTTGAATCAAATTCATCAAATAACATTACGTTTTCATTGGCGTATAAATCGAAGGGGTGCTTGTAGTTATTTACAGCATATACATTGGAATATCCGTAACCTTCCATTACGTGGCGGGTTTTACCCAAGCCCGTTGTTCCGTAGATATATGTTGTTTCCAATGTTCGCCATTTGTTGCGATATTCTTCGGCTTTTAACATTTGGCGTACATTTTCCACATCACGCATACCCCGCAGATAATCGGGAAATTCTCGCAATATTTCGGCGTTTGTTGCACCATCAAGAATGCGTTCAATTATAATAGCTTCGACAGAAAAACCGCCTTGCTGTTCAATGGGCATTTCGCCCCATTCTTCAAAACTACCGTTTATTGACGTTTCGGCTTTTTCGGAATTTTCCCACTTGCCTGTTTTGGCGATATAGTCGCGGTTTACTTGCGCTGTGCCATAGGCGCGTTCTAGGTGGGCGGGTGGGAAGGCATTTTTTAATGTGCTAAATCTTACAGGTGAGGTAAATTGCGCGTATATATGCGTATGTGGCGTGTGTTCTTCTGCTCCCTGTTCGTCTGCCATACACCAATATAGAGTAGATTTAAGATTGTCTAGTGCTGTGCGTATGCGTTCATGGTCGAAGCCATGTTCAAGTGGGTTATTTATGGTTATTTGCCATTTACGCCCTTTGGGGTCATTCATATATTTTTGCTCCTTCCTTTTTTGTGCTACGTGGTTACATGTGCCACATTTTCATGTAGCAAGGTTAAAGCATTGTTAAAATGCGGGTTTGATAGCCATTGCTACAGATGGCGTGTAATACTTGAACGCCATCTTGCGCCACGCAAGCGCGTGGCGGGGGCTGAGTGCGTGGTCGGCTTACGGCTTCGCCACGCCGACCACGCACACGCCCCGTTTTGGTGGTTAGGATAACGCTTGTATGCACAATTCTTGCATACGGGCATAGTCGCGTACCTGCGGGATTTTAATAAAATGCAATTCCGAACCTTGCAATAAGGCTACGCCTTCACCGCGTCCGAATTGTCGTCCTTTTACTTGCTCCATGTGGTCTGGAAGCAGCATCTCATATATCGAGCGGATATACGCTCCCAAGATAACAATAATGCCATAATTTAATCGTGAGCCAACAGGAAATGCAATTGCATCTGGACGCTGTAAAGTTGAGATGAGGCGAACATTCATCGAACGCCCTAGCAGGAGGCATTCTGAGATTTTATTCATTGTAGCTGTGGCTACCTTTTTGTCCTCGCCAATTAGTGCCAATATGTTTGCCATGTATTCATCCCATACCAATATAATAGGGTGGCGAGTTGAATCCTCCCCCGACAAACGGGCATTTAACTTATCATACACTGCATCCAGTGCATTTACCGTTTGCTTATATGAATAATAACGAAGGCTGGATTTTAGGAAATGGAACGCATCCTCACCTTTATAATCTGCGAAGTAAAATTCGCTATTTGGTTGCAATTGCTTCAATTTTGCAATGTGCATTTGCGTGGCATAGCTTTTCCCCGAACCACTCATCCCGCACAAAAGAGTGTGACTATTTGTATCTTGCGACACATCCGCGGTTACGGGAATTTTCGCCCCGTAACCGTTCCATGCATCTAGGTCGTAGCCTAGTGTGAGTTTTGGTTTAGAGTTCTCAAAGAGCATCATCAATCAACCCACTTCTTGTTGCTACTTCCGCGCCGCCATATGCACGAAAAACAACTATGTGGTAGGTTTTTACGGGTGTTCCGAATAAATAAAATTTTCGGCGCGTTCCGTTTTTGGGTTCACCTATGCGCGTACAATCCAAAACGGTGCTAATTGATGCTTTTATTTCGTCAGTTTGCCATATCGTTAAGGGTACATATTTCGACCAAAACACATATTCTTTTACATTTGGTGCTATTCTTTTGGTGGAAATTATGAAGGGTATTTCATATGTGTGTCGCTTCTTCTTTCTCAATGCTGATGCAACACCTTCATCAATATACTTTGCACGGGAAGGCGTTCCAATAACTACCATTGTCCCAAACATAATCATGCTGTACATATATACTGCGAACAATATTAGTAGCATCATTACGAAGTGGCTCATTATTGGCACATCATTTGGTTGCACCAAAATATTGTTTATGGCAGTTAGTGCAGTTGATAACGGGCTATCATGTATAATAAATTTAACCACCGCACCCACATACATGTACATTGAGATTATGAAAACCACGGTTAGCATAATAAACAGAATGTAGCCATGTGGTTTTTTTATCCCCTGCATAAATCGCCAATACCGTTTAATTCTCACATATTTTTTCAATTTGTTTGTTTCATTCATTTTAATCTCTCCTTTTTTCGATTAGGTGGCAAGCCGTCAGCAAGGTGGGCGTTGATGCCCACCTTGCCGACAAATTGCCTTGTTATTGCCGTGCGTGTATTATTGCTTCGGGCTTTCCTTTCCTATCGAAGAAAACTTCGATTTGTGTGTTGGGTTTTAGCTTATCGGGTAGGTGTACGTCTGTCCGCACAAATAGCTTGTCTGTTGCAAACCCCGTTACGCCCGCCTCTTCAAAAGACACAAAAAGCTGTGTGCCTTGTACTCGTTCGCCATTATTGGCGGTGAAGTCCAATGTTCGTATTCCTTGCAATGTTGCTAACATGGTATTGCTCCTTTCGGTATATGATTTCGCTTCTAGTAAAACCGCGAATTTTACTTTCGGCGTGTTTTGAAAGTAAACGCATTTCGTTTGCAACCAAAGATGCATTTGCCTTTCTACCTTATAACTGTAGGGTTTTTATATTTAGTTGATGTTTGGTAAAATTTCTTTTAACTTGTTTAAGCCTCTCTGTACACAGTGGGTTATTGCTGATTTATCAACCCCCATTACTAACGCTATTTCTTTGTTAGTTAATTCTTCATAAAATTTCATGCGTATAACTTTTTGTTGCTTTTCGGTTAATTGGTTAATGGCACATGCAATTTCTTCGCTTTCTTCCTTTTTTACAAAATGCTCATAGAGTGGGTCGTTGATTTTATACGCATTGTATGTGGTATCGTCTAAAGGCACTTCTGTAAAACCTTTTTCCTCCTTTCACTTTCTTTCCGTAAACGGTACTCATCGGCATTTCTTGCTTTTGATAGAATTGAACTTGTTGCTTCATTTATTTCTTCTTTTTTGTGTGTACCGTCTACGAAATGGTAGATAATTTCTGTTATTCGCCATTTACCACTCGGTAGCTTGTTTGTAGTAATGACGTAATTCGCGTTTTTGCTAAAACGGTTAAACTTTTTTCCACAGCCGTATTCAGCTTGATAAATTTTCATAATGCTCTCCCTAAAGAGAACGCCGACGTTACAACCCTTTGTTTTTCAACGTCGCTGCGCCTGCTCCGTTGTTAGGTTGGTGTGCAAAGTCTAATATGTAATGCATCTTCTAAAAATAACACGAAGTGGCAGGTGCGTTTAATGCCTTATTTTCTGGTTTTTTCTTTCTCTTTCTTATATTTTTTTCAATAAAAACCCATTGTTTTCATTGGATTTATTCCACTCCATGGCATTATTATTTTTCAAAAAAATAACGCCGTGCATTTGTGATTTATGCACAGCGTTATTTTGGTTAGTTCATTTTCTACCTTGTGAAGTTTCGTAGATGGTACGGTTCTGCTATTCCTAATTTCTCTAATGCTTTGTTACACTCGTCTATTGATTCACCTCTGCAATGCACGATTAAATAACAATAGGCATAATGTACTTCACTGGTTCGCCTAAAGCCATATCCTAGCGATTCTAACAAGGTGATAGTCATTAACATGTCTAATTCACATGCTATGCTAAAAGCGATTATTGTTTTATGGTTCGGTAAATACTCTGTTTCCATGCCTTTGTTATTTTTCATTCTTCCGCTTCGTAAGCGGTGAACGGTTTGCGTACTCAATTTTGATTTTTCTACTAATTTTTCGATTGTGAATCCCCTATCTTTCATAATTTCCTGCACAATTTCGCTACATGTCTTGTTATTTTTTAATGTCAAATCATAATCTTTTTTGAATTTTTCATAGCTTTTCCATACTGATTCGTCTTTATTTTGCATATTTACACCTCTTTTTATTTTTTAAGAATTTTCCACAGGCGCAAAACCCCACCCCGTCGGAGCATTTGACGAAGCGGGGTTTATGCTTTTATACAATAATCGTGTTTATCGTGGGATAATGAGCCATTGCCCCTCAAATATCATGTTGTTTGCGCCTATACGGGGTTGGTTGGCTTCCCAAATTCTTCCCCAGTACGCCGACGAACCGTAGAAATGTAGGGCAATACTGCCCAATGTGTCACCCGCTTGTACAAGGTAAACCCCTTCGGCGTTGGCAAGGTGGGCTTGCATAACGGGTTGGCGCAAGCCTTGGGCGGGGAGGGTAATTACCATGCCCGCGTGTACAATGCCACTTGCGGGGATAACATAACGGTTGGCAGAAATAATACGGTACACTACAGGGGACTGCATAGAACCGTAGAAGTTGTACGCAATACTCCACAGCGTTTCCCCTGCTTGTACGGTGTATTGCAAGTCATGCCCTGCGATGGGCATAGGGGGAATGGTGGTTACAAGACGTTCCGTAGTAACAAGTCGCGTGGGTACAGGTACTACCACAGGCGCAACCACCACGGGTACGGGCGTAGGTTGTGGTAACGGAAGAACAGGCGCGGGTGCATATCCAATTACAAATAATGAAAAACGATTGGTTTCAAATGTAATTGTGCCGTCGTTGTTATACCACGAATCCAGCAATACCAATATTCCGTCGTTTGCTATGCGCCATGCACTGGCGGGGTGCTGTCCTTCATAGGGAACGGTAACTTCGACCCACCCGCCAAGGTGTGTGATATATTCATCATTTACGGAAAGTGTTGCGCGTACAATGGTGTCGTTTTCGCGTACATTGATTAACTGCGCGGGTGGAATGTCGCTGTGTGATACGGGGTTTATTGTAACAGAAACGTCTGCATTCTCTGCATTTATGCCAATAGATAATGTTGCATTTGCATCGAATGTGAGCGTGCCTGTGGGTAGTACAATTTCCACGATTAGCCCCGCTTCGCCAAAACTTTCCCAAACGCTTGCGGGTAAAATGGCGGTGGTAATGTTTGTCATTTCTGTTAAGTTTATGGTTACAATGGCATCATAAGTGGCGGTTACGGTTGCTATAATTTCGTTTATTTCGCTTTCGGTTAATGAAATGATGGCGTTTGTTTCGTCAATAATAACGGTGGCATCAATTTCACTTATGGATATATTTTCTTCGCTTACAGGGGGTTCGGGGGTGGGGGTAGGCGTTGGCTGTGGTGTAGGGGCTGGCGTGGGTGTGGGTTGTGGGGTTGGGGTATATTCTGGGGTTGGTTCGGGCGTGGGTTGTGGAGTAGGTTCGGGTGTGGGTTCTGGTGTTGGCTCGGGGGTGGGTTCTGGGGTTGGTTCGGGTGTTGGCTCGGGTGTTGGCTCGGGTGTAGGTTCTGGTGTTGGTTCTGGCTCAATGGTTATACCCCGTGCGGTTAATATTAAATCACGCAAGCCGGGAATAGTTATTTCTGTGATGGTTTCATTGCCACGCGCGTCACGAAAAACATCAGTAAATACATTTGTTTCGACAACTGCGTTTGCCATTGCTGGTGTAAGCACTATATATGTCATTGAGATGGACATATTTGCAAATCTTGTGCCTTGTTCGTCGTGAAAGCCATGCCAAATATGTTGCCAGTCCAATCCAATGTAATGTAACGGAAATGTACTTGGATACTGTTGTTGTCGCTCGTCTGCATTTATATAAAAGCGGTCGCCCCATCCCCCGCTGTCAGGAAAAGAAACGGCACGGCTATCTCCTCCTGTCGATAACTCATATGCATTCGGCGGTACAGATACATAGACTGTACGTAATAGACGTTGTTCGTCATTTTCCATTAAAAATATGCGTATTTCCGTAGATGTATGACTATGCATATGCTGTAATGTTAAAATCCCATCATATGTTATCGTACCAATGTAATGTGTAATTTCCCATGTCATACCATTATTTTCAAGCGTGAGTACCCGTTCACTTAGTGGTACACTCGCCCGCACTGGCACAACCACCATAGGCAACATTAGCGCAACACATAGTAATGCGACGATTAGCCTTCTAAAGTTGTGGGGGGATGGTGGTAACATTTTGTGACTTTTCATGTTTCATTCCTCTTTCTTGGTTTTTTATTTGCCCCCGATTCTCACTGGTGGGCATTTTCTACATCCAAGCCATTATATATCACAGGCGCATTCTGCACAATGGGCAGGGAGTGTGATATAATGACATTGAATTACAAGTTAGTGGGCAAGCGCATTAAATCTTTGCGACAGGCGCAGGGGCTTACGCAAGAAAGCCTTGCCGATAAGTCGGGCATTTCGCCCCAACATGTTAGCCATATTGAAAATAGCGGGACTAAATTGTCTTTACCCTGCTTGGTTAGCTTATGTAACGCGCTTAACACCACACCGAATGATATTTTAATGGATTCGGTGAATAACAACGCACCACAATTAGCAAAGGAAGTAGCCACCGTGTTTAGCGGTTGCTCCAGTGATGAAGTGTACCTTATGCTTGCCCAAGCGGATAATGTGAAGAAAGCATTAAAGGTTAAAAACCTTACCCTTGCGCGGGGTTAAGTCTACCACCCGCCTTACACCTATGTAAAGTACCGATTCTGTATCTTTGTAAATTTTTCCAATTAAAGGAGTGGCTTTTTATGCCCCGCTACAACGTAAGCGTTTTAATGAAGGAACTACGTAACGCAAAAGGCTTTACCCAAGCACAGCTTGCCGAGGGCATATGCTCGCGCCAAACCATTGTAAAAATCGAAAGTGGCGAACGCAAGGCAGATTGGTACATTATGCAAGCCGTTTTCCTCCGCTTAGGCATGAAGCAAGAGGATATACAGGGCGAAATAACGGAAATGCTTTCCGCAGACGAAGCCCACGTTATCGCCAAGCGTGATGAATGTCAGCAATTCCTCGCCACGGGCAACATGGAAGCATTAAAAACCCTGCTGGAAGAAATGCAAGCCGACAAACGGTTCGCCAAGGATGGGGCAGGGCGGGGTTATCTTATTTACGCACGCTTTAATGCGGGCTTGCATTTGCATGGGGCATATAAAGACACGCAAAAATGCTTGCGCCTTGCTATGGAATGCTTATCCCTTACCCGTGATGATTTTGACATAAATAAAATCCCCGAATACTTCCTTTCCCTTGATGAGTTAATGACCCTTAACATGGTTGCCCTCGCTTATGCTGATATTGAGGGTATCAACAAAGCCATCGAAATTTGGTTCAAACTAAAGGAAAACTACGAAAAACAATTTAACATAGGCGTACACGAAACGCCCCGCTACCGTGAATTGGTACTTAACATATGCGTAGCCCTTAGAAACGCCGAACGCTACGAAGAATGCCTAACCCTAGCCGAAGAAGGACTAAAAAATGCTTTAACCCACCACGAAATGCGTACCCATCTTATTTTCTACCGCCAAAAGGCATGGTGCTTGATGAAGCTAGGGCGTGAAGAAGAAGGCAGGGAGTGGTACAAAAAATTCATTATGCTTGCTTATGTAATGAATGGCTATGCAACGGTAAGTTATGACCTTGCCAAACAAGAATACGAAGCCACTTTCGGGGAGCAGTTGGATTTATCGCTTACGTGGTAAACCGCGTTCTATTCCCATTACGCTAAAAAGGAAGTAAAGGGGAAATGCACCCTTGACTTCCTTTTTTCGGTACGCTTCCCCTGTTATGCCCGATTCCGTAAACGCATATCGCCCCTTGGGGGTATCGGACTTTTCCAGTATAGCGTACCGACCGCTTCATTAGTTATGACAAGTCGGGAGTTTTAAGACCGCGCAGTTCCTCGCACCCCGCCCTCAAACCGTTCCGCATATCGGGGGTGCGTTATTGCTTCCAGTTGGTTAGTTGTAGACCGTCTATGTTAATAAAATGTTTTGTGTTGTCTGATACAAGGATATAACCGTTGTGTATGCAGAATGAAGCAATGAGAATATCAATGTCGCCCACGGTTAAATCTTTACGATATAGCCCTGCATACACTTGTGCTGCCGTTGTTAAATATGAATCGCCCATGCTTACAACACGGCAAAAACCTTGTGGACTTGAAAATTTGTTGTAACTTAATTCATTTCTAGGTGCGTGTTTAATCGCAAATCCACGGCGCATTTCATAATCTACAATATACGGGATAACAATAGTGTGCTTGTTTTTTATGGCTTCTGCTATTTTTGTTATTACATTTATGTTGTTCTGTTGATAACATATGATAACATTTGTATCTAATGCGTATACTGCCATGGTTGCCCCCTTAGTCGGTCAGCCCATGGGGTAACTCCATGGGGGTACGAGGTGGAAACGGGGGCAGGGGTTCATCTTTTGCATATTCACGGGCTAAACGTAATTCTTCCAACCACGCTAAACGGGCTTGCATATCGTCCTCTTTGGGCGTGGGTAGTGGCGTTTCTTCTATTATAAGAATAGCGTGTGCATAATGGGGGAGCGGGGTATTGTTTGCGGGGGTAAATCGCCCCTCGGTTACTAATCCTTTAACGGCTTGCATATAACATTCCCCTTTCACGGGCTGATGGTGGCAGTATACCACGTTTATAGTGTGTCTAAAATATCCACGGCTTGTTGCTTCTGTTCCTTAATTAAATGAATGTACGTGTTATACGTAACGGACACGTCCGAATGCCCTAGCAGTTCCGACACGGTTTTAACATCAACGCCATTTTTGAATAGCATACTCGCAAATGTGTGGCGCAAGGTGTGTGCGCCGTTGGGTTCTAACCCGCAACGGGTTAGTATATTCCTAAGCATACGGTCAAAATTGCGGTGGCTTGTTACACTTCCTGTAGTGCAAGCCATTACGTGTGAATGCTTCCCATTGAACGCTTGGATAGCTTGCAACGCCGTTATCGCTTTTTGGTTTAGAGGTACAAGGCGTTCGCTTGATTCGGTTTTTACGCTCTCTTGCTGTAGCAATACATATTTGGGTTGTGTTGTGTCGCCTTCGGAAATATCCCTATTTTTTACATAAATTAGTGATTCATCTATTTTTGCGGTTTTCTTTTCATAGTCTATATTTTTCCATTTTAACCCAAGTAATTCGCTAATCCTCATGCCTGTGTAAATTAGCACGATTATGGATTGCCCCAAGCGGTATATGGGTGTGCCGTTGGCGTACTGCGCTAGACATTCATTGCAAATAATTTCCACCTCGGCTTGGGTGAAAAATTTTACCCCCTGCTTTTTCTTTTCTAGGTTTTTTGGCAAGCGTACCCCAAGGCACGGATTTTTGGTTATATCGCCTTTAATTAAGCCCAGTTTAAGGCAAGCGTTTATGTTATTGTACGCTTTTTTAATCGTTTCGTAAGCGTAGCCCTTTGTTACGAGGGCATTTATCATGGCTTGCAAGTCATTAGCCGTTAGCCCGCCCAATTGAATATCGCCAATATACGGTAATATTTGATTGTTTAAACTTTGCTCGGTACGGTCAATTGTTTTTGCTTTTAACTCATTCATTTTTACATGGGTGAACCAATCCATCATATATTCATGGACGGTAATTTTTTGCACTTGCACAAAATCGCCTTTGTGGGCTTCCTTTTTGAACTCGCGCAATTTCTTTTTGGCTTCCTGCTCGGTTTTGCCATAAAGCACTTTTGCTTTACCACCCATTTTTGGCGTGTATTTGGCTATCCAACGTCCATCTGATTTACGTTGATAAATTGAGCCGTCACCTTTGTCACGTCTTTTTTCCACCATCACAAGCACCTCCGCTGTGGTACATATAAGGTACAGTCATTTTTTGCGGTGGAGTTGACGTGCCGTTTTCCTTATGTTTACGGGCTTCGTCAATGGCAAAAATGTACCTTATAATGTACCTTATTTTTTACTAAAGCCTGTTAAAATGCCGTAAAATACAGCAAAGGTGGCTTTACAGCGGTACATGCAAAAAACCCCTTGAACCCAGCAATTAAGCTGTATTCAAGGGGTTTACAGGAAGCGCGAAACCAGATTCGAACTGGCGACCCTCGCCTTGGCAAGGCGATGCTCTACCACTGAGCCATTCGCGCATAGGTATTACTTGCGGGGTGAAACTCGCAGTTTGCTCCACTAACAGCGGGTGACGGGAATCGAACCCGTGTATCTAGCTTGGAAGGCTAGTGTTCTACCATTGAACTACACCCGCGAGGAAAAGTGCCCAGGAGCGGAATTGAACCACCGACACGTGGATTTTCAGTCCACTGCTCTACCGACTGAGCTACCTGGGCATAAAGCACAACGGATGCAACCAACGCAAATGGGAAAGCCCGTCCGCGCCAAGCGAGGAGAAGTATAGCGATAAAAAAATAGTACGTCAAGGGTTTTGTGCATTTTTTTCAAAATTTCATACGGGGTGGTCAAAAGCGCACTATGGGTGCTTCGCGCTCGGGGGCGGTTATGCCACGGTGGGCAAGGCGGTAAATTTCCCCTGCTTGCCATTCTTTCTTCAGCATTTGTGCGGGCGTGCCGCCTTCAAGTAAAAATGCTTTAACTGCGTTTGCATGGGAAAGTACGGGCAACCGCGCACTGCGGGTGAGCGCGCCCATCAAAAACGCCGCTTCTTTGCGAAACCCCAGCACACGAACGTAAGCGGGCAACAAAGTGGGCGGCGTTACGCCAAGCACCGCACACATCACCGCCCGCTGTAAGCGCGTGCGGGTGTAGCGTTTTGTTTTTACGGCGGAAATTAAATCGCTTAACCGCGCAAACGCATGGGCGTATTTACGAAACCGATTGTACAACCCCTCCCCCATGAGCGGGTGCGTTGTATTTTCCTTGAATAAAACATAACGGAACATGTCGCTAAAGTCATCCAATTGCACCGCTTCATCCTGTAAAATAGCGGCTTTCAATGACTCATGCGCATAAGGTGGCATCTCGGGGACTGTATTATCCGTATAATACAGTCCCCTTTTTTTTGCGCGTATAGCCGTAGCACTTGGCCCGCCCGCGATTCGGTGCGTGGTAAGCGCAGGGAATGGGTTGCCCAGTAACTCCAGCGCTTTACAATATTCCATGCCCAGCCCGTTATTGGGCAAAGTGGTAAGCCCGGTGCATTCTAAGCCAAGCGCCGCCTCTAACGCCGCTCCGCGTGCGGCGGCAAAGCTGCGCCCCGCGTCTAATGCTTTGCGCAAGGCTTCTTTGTATGCAAGCGGCTCGGTAGCGAGGACACGTGCGCCCGTTTTTATTGCTTCAATGTCGCCCGATTCGCTGCCAAAGCACAAACAATCTACAAGCCCCGTTGCTTCCAGTAAATGCACCGCACCGCGGGCAAAATAATCTGCCCCGCTAAGCACATAGGGCAAGGGCAGCTCAATGACCAAATCCACGCCCGCTTGCAGCGCCATTTTTGTGCGCCGCCATTTGTTAATCAACGCAGGTTCGCCCCGCTGTACATAGTTGCCGCTCATTACGGCAATAATATTTTCGCACCCCGTTATGCGCCGTGTTTCATCAATATGCGCTTTATGACCATTGTGAAGCGGGTTAAATTCCACGATAATTCCGGCGGTGGAAAACTTTTTTTTAGTCATTTTTCGCCAAACCCTTTCCAAGATGCTTTTGAAGTGTTATCATACAGCAAATCGGCTTGTGTGAGGAGGTTAGTTTGCCAAATGCAGGAGCTAACGACTGCCGAATTTAACAGAATACGCGACTTTATCAAGGCCAACTACGGCATCACGCTTAGTGATGAGAAAAAGACGTTGGTCTATTCCCGTTTGCGCACAACGCTCACCGAACAAGGGTTTTCTAATTTTTCGGATTACTTTGACCATCTGATTCGCGACAAAAGCGGCGAGTCTATTGTTCGCTTTGTGGATAAGATTACCACTAATCATACCTTTTTCATGCGCGAAAGCGACCACTTCGATTATCTGCGCGATACCGTTTTTCCTTATATTTCCGAAACTTACGGTCACCAGCGCGATTTGCGCCTTTGGTGTTGTGCAAGCTCCTCGGGGGAAGAACCTGTAACCTTGCAAATGCTCGCGCAAGACCACTTTAAAAAAAGCGGCGACAAATGGGACACCCAAATACTGGCAACCGACATTTCTACCAATGTACTGGACAAGGCCGTATACGGGCGTTATGCTACCGAGGGCGTTAATTCCCTGCCTAAAAGCTGGCAAACCGACTATTTTAAGAAGGTTGACCACCAGTTTAGCGAAACGCTGCCCATTATCCGCCAAAATATTATTTACCGTACCTTTAATTTGATGAACCCGATTCCTTTTACCAAAAAGTTTCAGGTTATATTTTGTCGAAATGTTATGATATACTTCGACGCGGGCGTGCGTGAGCAAGTGGTGAAAAAATTATACGACGCGACCGAAACCGGCGGCTACCTGTTTATTGGGCATTCCGAGTCGTTAAATAACACAAATACGGCGTATAAATACATAAAGCCCGCCATTTATCGCAAATAAATTTGCGATTTATTGAAAATAAATTAACGTACTTGTTTTTGCCGTCATAATATAGTTTAATATAGGGCGCAAGGGGTACACCCTTGTATCTAAGAAAGAAGGTGACTTGCCGGTGGCTGATTTTGACAGAGAAGGTATGCTGGATATGTTCATATTTGAAATGACCCAGCTGGTAGACCAATTAGAAACCACCATTGTGCAAAGTGAGTCGGAGTACAACATCAATCAAATTAACGAGATATTCCGCGTTATGCACACCATCAAAGGCTCGTGTGCGATGATGTTGTACGACAACATCGCCGCCGTAGGCCACGCCATTGAAGACTTGTTCTACTACCTGCGGGAGGAAAACCCCCAAGGGTTGGATTTTGCACGTTTGTCCGACCATGTTTTAGGCAGTTTAGACTTTGTTAAGGCAGAGCTTGGCAAAATCTCCAACGGCTTGCCTTCCGATGGCGAAGGCTCGGCACTGATTAAAGACATTGAAGGCTTCTTAAAAGCCATTAAAACAGGCACACCGCTGCCCCCCGCGGGCGCTGCGGCGCCTGCTCCTGCACCAGCCCCCGCGCCGCCGCCTGCTGCACCCGTTGCGGCAGCACCCGCGCCAAGCGCCGCTCCGGCTGCGCCTGCAAAAACCGCTCCGGCTAAAGCGAAAGCCAAATCTGAGCAAGAAGAAGGCGATTTGATGTATCGGTACAAGGCAATGATTTATTTCCAAGAAGGATGTGAAATGGAAAACATCCGCGCCTACACGTTGGTTCACAACTTGCAAGACTTGGCGCAAGATGTTACCCACGTACCCACCGATGTGATAGACGAAGCATCTATCGAGCTTATCCGTAACAACGGGTTTGAAATTGAGTTCGTTAGTGAACTGGACTATCAACGCATTAACAATCACCTAAGCCAAACCGTGTACCTGCGGGAGTTGAAGCTGGTAGAGCTTGGCACCGTTGTGACCGAAGCCAAGCCTCCTGTAGAGCAAGCGCCCTTACCCATTGCAGCGGAAGTCGCAACCGTACAGGCAACACCTGCCGCGGCACAAGACGAAGCCGCAACCGCGATTGAAGCACCCACCGCAGCACCTACCGCTCCCGCCGCGGCACAAGATGAAGCCAGCAAAAAAGCCGCTGCCGCTGCTGCTGCCGTTGCCGCCGCACCCGCAACCACTAACCTAATAAACGTAAGCGTAAGCAAATTAGATACTCTACAAAACCTGATGGGCGAGTTAGTTATCTCGGAAGCGATGGTAACGCAAAATGCGGAACTGCAAGGGCTTCAGTTGGATAACTTCCACAAGGAAACGCGCCACCTGCGCAAAATTATCGGCAATCTGCGCCAGACCATCATGTCTATGCGTCTTGTTCCCCTTGGGAATACCTTCCACAAGCAGAACCGCATTGTGCGCGACATGTGCCGCCAGCTAAACAAAGAAGTTCATCTGGAAATTGTGGGCGAGGATACCGAGGTAGATAAAAAAATTATTGAGCATATCGCCGACCCCATTATGCACATTATCCGTAATTCCATCGACCACGGCGTAGAAATGCCCGACGAGCGCGAGAAAAAAGGCAAGCCCCGCAAAGCCCATGTTTTATTGGAGGCGAAAAATGCGGGCGGTGATGTATTAATCATCATTCAAGACGATGGTAAAGGCATTAACACCGAAAAGGTGCTTGCAAAAGCCAAAGAAAACGGGCTAACCACCAAGCCCGACAACGAATACACCGAAAAAGAAATTCAGCAGTTTATTTTCCTGCCCGGCTTTAGCACCAACGACCAAGTGACCAACTATTCCGGTCGCGGCGTGGGTATGGACGTAGTGTTCAAAAACCTTGAAATTTGCGGCGGTACAGCACTTGTAGATTCGACCCCCGGTGTGGGTACAACGTTCACGTTAAAAATTCCGCTAACCTTGGCAATTATTGAAGGTATGAGCGTAAAAGTGGCCGATGCGCAGTACACCATTCCCATTGCTAACATTATTAAATCCTTCAAAGCCGACCCCGACAAACTGTTTACCGATCCCAACGGCAACGAAATGATTACCGAGCGCGACGAGGTTTACAACATTGTGCGCCTGCATGAATTCTTTGGCATTGAAGGCGCAATCACCAATATTGAAGACGGTACGCTAATGGAACTTGAAAATGGCGACCAGCGCATTTGCCTACTGGTAGATGAACTGCTTGGTCAGCAACAAGCCGTTGTAAAACCCATGCCTAAGTACTTTAAACGGGTGCGCGGTATTGGCGGCTGTACCTTGCTGGGTACTGGCGATGTAAGCATTATTGTAGACGTTCCCGGGTTCTTTGATAACTAACAGTAGGAGGAAATAGTATGACCATGGAACAAGACGTAGCATTGGATGGGCGTAATGCAGAGGATACAATTAAGGACCAATATCTAACCTTTGCCATTGAAGGCGAAGATTATGGTGTAGAAATTGCCTTTGTAAAAGAAATAATTAAAATGAGCCCCATTACACGCGTACCCGAGATGCCCGACTTTATCGAAGGCATTGTAAACCTGCGCGGCGAGTTGATTGGCGTACTGGACGTGCGCAAGCGTTTTGGCGTGCCCATTAAAGAACACGATGATGAAACCTGCGTAATTGTTATTATTGGTGACAAACTTTCCAGCGGACTGGGTTTGTTGGGCTTAATTGTAGACTCGGTGCGCGAAACGGCAATTATTCCTGAAGAAAACATGGCACCCCCGCCCAACGCAAAACTAAACTTCGCCAACCAGTTTATCCGCAACATTGGACGCGTAGATAATGATGTAAAGTTGTTGCTGGATTTAGAACGGTTTTTAGCGCTGGAGTAGATTTAAAAATTATTTTCTTAAAACCTAAAGCCCGCATATGCGGGCTTTAAACTTACCACAGGAGTTGACCAAATGCACCTATCAAACGAAGCGCTTCTGCGCGTAGAAAAACCCGCACGGTACGTGGGCGGCGAAGTGAATGCGGTGATAAAGGATAAAAATAGAATACGGTTTGGGTTCTGTTTTCCCGATGCGTATGAAGTGGGCATGAGCCATTTGGGGCTTCAAATGCTCTATTTTTTTATGAATCGGCGGGAGGACACTTGGTGCGAACGGGTTTTCATGCCCTTCTTGGACATGCAACAGGTAATGCGTGAGGAAAATATTCCCCTGTACGCATTGGAAAGCGGCGACCCGATAAAAGACTTGGATATACTGGGCTTTACCCTGCAATATGAAATGTGCTACACCAATGTCCTTGCCATGCTGGAGTTGGGCGGGCTGGCGCTACGGGCGGCGGATAGAGGCGAGGACGACCCGCTGGTATGCGCAGGGGGGCCCTGCGCCACCAACCCCGAACCGATGGCAGATTTTTTTGACTTTTTTTACATTGGCGACGGGGAAGCAACCTTGGACGAAATTTTGGATATGTATGCAAAATGCAAAGCGCGAGGGTTGAGTAAAGAGGATTTTTTAGAGGAAATTACGTGGATTGATGGTATTTATGTCCCCCGTTTTTATGATGTGGGGTACAAAAAAGACGGTACAATTGACTGGTTTTATCCGATTATTGGCGACATTCCCAATGGCGTAAAACGGGCGTTTGTGCCTGAGTTGACGTATTTCCCCGATAAATTTTTGGTGCCGCTGGTGGAGGCAGTGCATAACCGCGTTACGCTGGAGCTGGCGCGGGGCTGTATGCGGGGCTGTCGCTTCTGCCAGGCGGGCTATATTTATCGCCCATTGCGCGAACGCGGGGTGGACGCATTAACGGCACACGCGGAAAATTTGCTTTCGGCAACGGGACACGAGGAGGTATCACTCCTTGCGCTAAGCGCGTGCGACCACAGCGGCTTCGGCACACTGGTGGACAAGCTGCTTACTATTACCGAACCCGCGCGCGTGAGTCTTTCCTTGCCTTCTACAAGGCTGGACGCGGCGTTTTTTGACGCGATTAAAAAGACCCAGCGTGTGCGCAAATCATCCCTTACCGTTGCCCCCGAGGCGGGTAGCCAGCGTATGCGCGACGCGATTAATAAAAATTTAACCGAAGCGGATATACTTGACGGCTGTCTGCAAGCCTTTGAATCGGGTTTTCATAAGATAAAATTGTACTTTATGGCGGGGCTGCCGTGGGAGGAAATGGACGATATCCGCGCCAACGTGCAGTTGGCGGAAAAGGTTGTGGACGCGTATTACAAGCTTACGTATGAACAGCGGACAAAGCCCGTTTCCGTTTCGGTAAGCACGGCGTGCTTTGTGCCGAAGGCGTTTACGCCCTTCCAATGGGCAGCACAGGTGAACCCGATGGACTTCGAAGCCGACCAGCGCGAGGTAAAATCCAACATTCGCAAAAAGCAAATCGTTTACCGCTACCACGACGCAAAAACCGCGCATATTGAAGGCGTGTTAGCGCGGGGCGACCGCCGCCTTTCCCACGCGATAGAACACGCCTACCGCGCGGGCGCAATGTTTGACGGCTGGAGCGAGCATTTCCGCTACGACCGCTGGCTAAGGGCGTTCGAAAGCGCGGGCATAGACCCCGCCTTCTACGCCAACCGCGAACGCGCCGAGGACGAAGTATTGCCGTGGGATTTTATCGACATTGGCGTGACTAAAGCATTTTTACTTGAAGAGTATAAGCGCGCTAAAAATAGCGTTCTAACGCCCAATTGCCGCGAAAAATGTGCTAATTGCGGTGTAATGGCAATCGCCGATGGGGGTAAATGCCATGGTTAAGGTACGCATTCAATTTTCAAAAGACGGCGCGTTGCGCTTTATCGGGCATTTGGATTTTTTGCGCGTTTTTGGGCAAATGTTACGCCGAGCGGAGCTGCCCGTTGCCTTTTCGCAGGGGTTTAACCCGCATATTTTGCTTTCGTTTGCACTGCCATTACCGCTGGGCATGGTAAGCGGCAACGACTATGCGGACCTCACCCTTGCCCATCAAGTAAATTTACTTGATGCCGTAAAAGTCTTACAAACCCACGCACCGCAGGGGCTTACCCTACACAAAATATGGGAAACCGAGGGGCGCAATACCGCGTCTGTTACCGCCACCGCCGATTACACCCTGGCGGGGGAAATTGTAACCGATTTACTGGCATCGCAGGAATATATTATTCCCAAAAAAACAAAAAGCGGGGTAAAGGATACGAACATTCGCCCCGATATTTTCGATATTACAGAAACGAAAGGGCAAATTACTTTGCGCCTTGCCGCGGGGAGCGGTCGCTTCCTAAACCCAGTTACAACGGCAAAAATCTTATTAAACCGCGAGGTTTCCGCCCATGAAATAACCCGCGCGGAGTTGTACGCGCGGGTCGGGGAGGCCTTTATTCCGTTGGATAAATTTACAAACTAGCTGCCGCTACGCTTTGCCCTACGCGGCGTGCTTTTTCATCAGGGGTGTGAATGTTGAATTGGTACGAAGCGTAATCCTCGGCGATAACCTTACGGGCTACGTCCAGGATTATATTTCCGCCTTCGCCGCTCATTACGCGCCCCAGCAGCAGCACATGTTTAAAGCCATACAAATCCCAATAATACGGCAATGTATGCCCAAGATATGCGCCGAGAGATTGGAAAATCCCCTGCACTACTTCCCGCGATTGTGGATTTTCGGATTTAAATAGGTCCTGCACAATTTTCAAATTTTCCCCCGGGGGGCGGGTGGTGTCTAATTCAATGCCCGCCGCCAGCGCCAGTTTTATTACGCCGTCCTGGGAAAAATACTTCACCCCACAGCCGATATCGCCTGCCCATTCGTCCACCATTGCGGTGGGCGATGCGTCCACAGGGCAAAACGCAAGCTCGTTAAGCCAGCCTTTGATATGCCCGTTTTCGTCGATATAACCGCCTGCTTCGCTTGTACCCATTGCGATGCCCAGCACGTTGTTATCGTTAAATTCCATCGCGCCCGCCAGCGCCGTTACATCGCCGTCATTTACCACGCTTATGGGAATGTCCTTACCAATCTCCGCCCCTGCGCGGATATAGATATCCTTCACTTTTTTTTCAAAATCTTCGGGCGAAACCTTTAAAAACAGGGACGCTACCATGGTGCGGTTATCAATATAAATGCCCGCCGAAGACACGCCAATCGAATCCACTCTCGGCATTTTTGCCGCCGCCGTTTTCATCGCTTCTACGATGCCGTTAAAATGGTAATCGGGGTCGGGCGTGATTTTGGGGTGCCATACGACTTCTTCACTAAACACGGCTTCGCCGTCAATCACGGCAGAAACCTTTCTGTCACTGCCCCCCGCGTCAAACCCGATACGGTAACCGCCTGTTTTACCGCCGACAGCCTTGGCTTGCTCGTTTTGCGCGGGCTTGTCTGTCAGCGGCTTCACCTCTACTTCGAAGGGCGTTTCATACACACGCGCCATCATGCCATTGTCAAATGCGTATTTTCCCGTTGGCGAAAACGCAGCCTTAATATGCGCGCCGATTGCATCGTCCCCGCAAATCGTCACCTTAAAGCCGCCTTTTGCCCACAGCAGGTATTTGACCATGCGCTCTACATAATAGCGGTCGGCGTCCTCATTTGTGCCTGTTATAAACGTATCGTGTACCGCACGCAGCCCTGCGTTGCGCTCTACGGCAATGCTAAGCGGCTTTTTTGCTTGCGCCAAAAATGCAGCGTTAAACTTTGCCATTGGGATAAAGGTTGGGTCGTATTTAGGGGCGGTTTTTATTTCGATGCTTATGCCTTTATATTGCATGATATGCCTCCTTAGGGGTGATAGGGTGATTAAAACACAAAACCGTGGACGCTGTCCACCAGAAAAAAAACCCCTCGCGCGTTTGGATATTCGCGTTGCGGGGTTCGGGGATTAATTTTAATTTTGCATTCCCAACAATTCTTTGGTGAAGGCGATGCTCTCATCGGGGGGTAAATCTTTGAGGATTTGGTTAATGTCTATCCCCAGATGCAGCGCACGGTCGGAAATTTTTGAAGCGTTGCTATTGCTGCCTTGGTACATTTCTTTGATAAGGTCGATGGCTTTTTTGTTTGTTTCCTCCCTTGCGCGCACGATGTCTACCATGCCGTGTACAAAGGTTTGAATGTTTTCGCCGTCGTCCATTTCGCCGCTTTCGTACATGCCTTTAAGGGCGTTTACCGTTTCGTGGACGTAGGCGGTGTTGTTTACAATGGCGTCCAGCCTTGTTAGCAAGTCGTTGGTGTTGGAAATTGTGTAAGCGTAGTGGTATCCCTTCGTAGGCGGGGTCGGTGGTGCAGGCGGAACCGGGGGTACAGGTGGTGCCGGTGGCGTTGCTTCCGGCCGCGGACCGTTGCTTCTGGGGTCGTGCTCTTCGTTATATATGCTCATAGGTTTGTCCTCCAATAGTGTTGGGGGACGCGCTTCATTTCGCGTGCCGAGTAGGCATAGGGTGCTTTCATCTATGAAGCGCGCCCTGCCATTTTTTACAAGCCCTTTGGCTCGTCTTGGGTACGTGGCTTCATACATATTACCTTGCTCGTCTATAACGCGGATATTTTTTGTTATGGGTATCCCTCCCCGTTTTTATTTGCGGTATAGACCGCGCAAACGCACCGTTTTGTGTGATGGGTGCCGTCCCCAGCGTTTGTACAAGCAAGTGTAGCACGCGAATAATTCCAATGCAAGCGAAAACTATGTCATTATCCCCTTTAGCTGCATATCAAACATGCGTTTATACACGCCTTGCTGCGCCATAAGCGCTTGATGGTTGCCTTGCTCTACAATTTTCCCCCCGTCGATTACCAGAATATTGTCCGCGTCCGCCACCGTGCGCAGGCGGTGCGCGATTACAAAACTGGTGCGTCCTTGCATGAGCATATTCATGGCTTGTTGAATTTTTGCCTCTGTGCGGGTGTCTACCGACGAGGTGGCTTCGTCAAGAATAAGAATATCGGGGTTGGCAAGCACGCAACGGGTAATGGCGAGTAGCTGGCGCTGCCCGCCGGAAAGGTTTCGGCTGTTTTCTGCCAGCAAAGTTGCATAGCCTTCGGGCAGTTGGCGGATAAAACGGTCCGCACCTACCAATTTTGCCGCTTTTTTAACTTCTTCGTCCGTGGCGTTGGGCTTGCCGTAGCGCAGATTTTCCATAATGCTTCCCGTAAAGAGGTAGGTATCCTGCAGCACAATGCCAAAGGCACGGCGCAGGGAATTGCGGGTATAATTTTCCAATGGTTGCCCGTCTAAAACAATTTCCCCCGCGTTTATGTCATAGAAGCGGGTGACGAGATTAACCAGTGTGGTTTTGCCCGCACCCGTTGGCCCGACAAGGGCTATGACCGAACCCCCCGCCGCACTAAAGTTAAAATCCGTGATGATAGGCGTATCTTCTGTGTAGCCAAAATGTACGTTTTTGAAGGCGATATCGCCACGGGCTTGCGTTAGCTCAACGGCATTGGGCGGGTCGGGGGTTTCCTCGGCTACGTCCAAAATTTCAAATACACGCTCGGTGCTTGCAAGGGCAGATTGCAATTGGTTATAGGTGCTCGCAAGGTCATTTAAGGGACGCCCAAACTGCCGCGCGTAGGCGATAAACGACGCAATTACACCTACGGTAATACTGCCGTTGATGGCAAGCACCGCACCCGCAAAGGCAACCACCGTCAATGACAAATTGTTAATAACATTCATGGCAGGCATGATAAAGCCCGACCATATTTGCGCCTGCGTGCCTGCTTTGCGCAAACGCTCATTAATTTTTGCAAAGTCTTGTACGCTTTTTTTCTCGCAGCCGTAGGCTTTAATCACCGCAATGCCCGAGATATCCTCTTCAATTTTCGCGTTAAGCAAGCCCAGTTCCAGCTGCTGGTCGCGGAAATAACGCCGCGTTTTTGCCCCGATTGTCTTGCCCACCACAAAGAAAAACGGTACGCTCACCAGCGCAAAAAACGTCATTTGCGGCGAGAGCCATAGCATCATGGCAAGTACACCCGTTACGGTAATGAAAATGGATGTCAACTGCACCAGCGCCATGCCCAAAATACCCGCGATATTATCCGTATCGTTGGAAAGTCTGCTCATCAATTCGCCGTGCATATACTTGTCAAAAAATTTGATGGGCAAGCGCTGCAAATGCGCAAAGAGATAGTGCCGCATACTGCGCACCAAGCGCTGGCTTGCCCCTGCAACCACCCACGTTTGCAAAAATTGCGCCAGCGAATCCCATATGTACAAAACAAGCAGCAGCCCAAAAATAGGCAAAGCAAACCGCGTTACCGTAGCCGCAGGGAAGGGATAAACCAGTCCGTCAATTAAACGCCCGATAAGAAACGGTCCAATGAGCGCTGCCGCCGTTGCCCCAATAGAAAGCAAAAAAATAGCGGGAAGCGCATACCACTGCTCGCGGAAATAACCCAGCAGGCGCAGAATCGTTTTTGTTAAATGCTTCGGGCGTTCACGCTCGCGCTGGAAGCGGTTGCCTTTCATGAGAATTCACCCTTCATGGAAAAATGGTAAGCAGCAGCGATAAAACCGCAGCACATACGATTTTTTGGCTGTTTTCATGATATGCTTCTATTGCTTGAAATGAATATTTGACGAAATGGGTAAATTGCGATATACTACGCGGCGGTTTTGTTTATCGGGGTGTAGCGTAGTTTGGCTAGCGCGCGTGGTTTGGGACCACGAGGTCGCAGGTTCGAATCCTGTCACCCCGGTTTTTTTATTACCGGTATTTGCCTTCGGCAAAAACGCTTCGCAGAAACCGCGCAGAAGCATTTGCGGAATCTGCTACGCTATGTACCTATAGCTCAGTTGGATAGAGCAACGGCCTTCTAAGCCGTGGGTCGGGGGTTCGAATCCCTCTAGGTACGCGATTAAATCTTGAAGCCCGCATTCGCGGGCTTCTTTTTATTAGATATCTTCTGCCCAGCGCAGCAGCAGCGCACCCGGTAGTATGGCTATCCACACAAAGGGGACGGAACGGAAGGGCGAAGCAAGCACTTCGATTAGCACATTATCGGGTATCACCCGCCACAGCAGATAAAACATACCGCCGCCAAGCACCCCCGCAATGAGTACGTATAAGCAGGCTTTTCCAACACGCGTAATGCGCGTATTGTCGAAAATTTTTACAAAAATCCACATAAGCAGACTAACAGAAACGGTAGTAAGCAACGTAACACCCAAGGCGCTAAAAAGCACTTCCCACGGCGCACGGGTTAAAATTTGGTTGGCTTGTTCATGTATCACGTTAATTGCGCCGCCGTATAAACCGCCAAGCACTACGAGCACAAGCAACCCGCGGCCGGATTCCAACGCGCCCCAGCGATATTCTACGCTAACCGCGCCGATAATCAACGCAACAAGCGCCAAAATGCCGTAGAGAATACCGCGTAACTGTATTTCGCTTGCAAATGTTTCGCGGTCGAAATTGAATATGCCTGCGGCAAGCAAAATCGCCGTCACTACCATAAACACGCCTGCGATAGCAGCTTGCAACGCAAGCCCAAAACCCGCACGCGGGTCGCGCCGCTTAATGTCATTTGGCGGCGGTACATGGCGCTGAATAGGGCGCGAACGCATGGGCGCTGCAACCACCCGCGTAGGCGCACGCGGCGGCTCGCCCGACGAAGTACGGGGAGTCACATCAATACGTGCGGGCAGTGTGGTTTGCGGCTGGTGTTCAATTTCGCTTTGCAGCTGGGAAATTACGTTGCCCGCCGCTTCGCTCATTGCCTTGTAGCCCGGGGGGATTAACCCCCGCGCCTTGGTTTTATACGCCAGCGCAAGCTTTAACACTTCTATACCCAGCGGGCCGGAATAAGCGCGCACTACTTCTGCTGCGGCGTCATAATCGTATAGGGTTAAATCCTTGGTGGTGCTTTCGGCACGTTTTACGCCGGAAATAATAAGTCTTAGCCCTTCTTCTATGTTGCGCTGTATTGCAAAGTCTTCGAGGATGATATTTTTCTTCCAAAGCGGGTGCGTGCCGCCGCACATAATAACGCCCAGCTGCAACATGCCCCAGCCGTCGTTATGGGCGTAGGCAAGGCGGTTTAGCCATTCCGCCATTTTTGCGGCATTGCCTATGCCGTTATCAATGCCCGAATAATGCCGCGCCAAGTTATATGCGCCCCCTGCGCGACCGCCTTCTGCGGCTTTTTCCCACCAATTAACCGCTTCCTCGGGCTTGTTTTGCGTCATTAAAAAATTGCCCCATTGCAACATGGAAACCGTATCGCCTTGCTCGGCAGCGGTTTGCAATTCCTTTTCGTTGATGGGTTCGTTCACCATATGTAGCGTCCCCTTTGCTTATACATGCTTCTATTATATGGAAATATTTAAGATTGTAAATCTTTTTGCCGAAGTATAATAAAATATGTGTGTTATAATGATGTAAAAAAAGGCGGCGATGCTATGAAGAAGATACTACATAAGTACATTGTGCGGATAATGATTGGGGTATTTACGGCAGTTTTAACTATATTATTATTCCCGTCGGCAGTAAACGCTACCCCCATTTCGGCCAACAACCTTACCCTATCTTCCCAAGCGGGGCAGGTGGGGACGACCTTTCATTTACAAGCCGTAACACAGATACACCCCGCCAATGCTTCTGCCCAGGCGGGCGATGTGGTTTGGTCACATATTGGCGGTAACGCGCCCGGTATTGTGGTTACACCGCTGGGCGGGGTTGCCGTAACGGGAGAAGGTACGGTAACTGTACGCGGCACAATCCCTGCCGCCGTTAATGGCGGTACCGCCGTAACGCGGGATTTTACACTTACCTTTGCACGGGGCGTGTTCGAAGCCACACTACATGGGTTGGATGCATTGTACGTGAATGTATTTACCTACGGCGAAGTGCATTTTGACCTTGAAGACGCCGAACTTCATGCGGAAATTTTTGAAGAAGATTTTCGCCTGTTTGGCTTACCGCCGGGGCTTATTGCAGATACGCCCCGCAGGGTAAGCGATACACGTGTGGTTGTACCCATTTCGGGTGCGCCTACGTTTGCGATGGGGTATTCCACCTTGCGGGTAAGCCCCGTCATTGCAGGACGCAACGTAATACGCGGGGTACAACCGCTGGGTGTTTCGCCTACGGAATTTAATTTGCCCGAAATTATTCGCAGCGCAGTTGTAGCAAACCAGCGCGCAACATTTGACCTAAATCCCGCCAATTTTGCCTTACATCGGGATATACAGGTGCATATTTTATCCAACGAGCAGATTTTACGTGCCGTTATGTACCGCAATTACCCGCTTATCGAAGGCATCGACTTTAGTGTTATTGGGGAAGATATATTCCGCGTGCATACGCATTTCCTGCGCCAGCTTCCCGTTGGGGAATGGCCGCTTACCTTTGACATGCGCCAAGGTGCAAGCCCCCAATTTTCTATGGAAATTATTGATACGCGCATTACCGCCCCCCAGGAACCCCGCCCCGCCAATGTATTAGACACACGGCTGCTTGGCGGCGATGGTGATGCATTAATTTTCATTGACGGTGCGCGCCCCTTGCAATTAAGTGCCTTAAACCTTGCCGGCGGAAGCGGGCGCATTGTACCTGCGTTACAAGACGGGCGCGCTTCATTATGGCTCCGCGCTGATATTTTAAACGACTTGGGGCATCGCTACCCCCACGCTACGTTGGAAATACACACCCGCTTAGGCACACTGCGCTTCCCCGCGGCACTTTTGGATATTTTGCGCGATGCACGGCTTGCCGTCGCCTTAGAGCGGTTGGACTTAGACCAGGTATATGTACGCATCACACTCACCGATATGAGCAACAACGCGCAATTGCTTTCACGCGTGCAGCAAGTTTTCGCCGGCGGGCAGGTGCTTTCCCCGTTGGTGGACGTGACGATAGAGTTGATTCGGCGGTCGGATATGCAGGTATTTTTCACCGTATTGGAATTTACGCGCCCCATTGAGTGGATACAAAGCATTATGCCTACCACAGGCATTGTGCGCTATGGCGCGTTTTGGTTTAATCCCTCCCCCCCGCGGCTGGAATTTGCGCCCCATCGTCCCCACGGGGCAAACGAGGTGCTTATCCGCTCCATTTACACGGGTGTGCATGGTATTATCAATAATGGCGCGATTATTAACGATTTAGCACACGACAATTGGGGCTTTGCGCATAGCAGCGTTGCCGCAAATACCGGCTTGGTGCAAGCGCAAAACGGCATTCTTGCACCCCACGCAACCATTACCCGTGCGGAATTTATTCAGCTGTTATCCTTTGCCATGCAGCTGCCAAGCCACCGCCCAATGCCCGAATTTTATGCAGACGTGCCCGCAAACCATTGGGCGTTTGACCCCATTGCCCGCGCGCGCTTTGCGGGTTTATTGGACGGAGAAGTAAACTTCCGCCCCAATGCACCCATCACACGACAGGAAATGATATCCATTACGGCATCGGCAATTATGCACAGCCGACGCGAACGCGCCCCCATAGATAAACCGCTGGAGCACCACATTGTTGACCACCACGAAATTGCCGCCCAGCACCGTTTTGCGGTACAAACGGCGCTTAATTACGAAATTTTCCGCGGCTTGCCCGACAATACCTTCCGCCCCAATATTCATGCCACACGGTTAGAGGCAGTGGCTGTAATTGTTGAGCTTGCGCGGGTGGTTGGAAATTTAATTTAGGAGGAAGCACATGAAATTTATTACATTAAACAACGGAATTAACATGCCCATGCTTGGCTTTGGGGTGTATGGTCTGGAAGAAGGCGCGCAGTGCGTAAACACGGTGCGTTTCGCTATCGAAACAGGCTACCGCAGTATTGACACGGCATCGGGGTATGATAATGAAAAATCGGTGGGACAGGCAATACGCGAAAGCGGCGTTGCACGGGATGATATTTTCCTCACCACTAAGCTGGGCAACGGCGCCCAGCGCGAAGGCACGGTGCAAGCCGCCTTTGATGAATCCCTTGCGAAGCTGGGCTTGGATTATATAGATTTATATATTATTCACTGGCCGTGCCCGGGGCATTTTGAAGCGGCGTGGCTTGCGCTGGAAAAAATCCAAGCATCGGGCAAGGTACGTGCGGTGGGGGTTAGCAACTTCCAAGCTCACCATATTGAAACGATTAAAAAAACGTGGGCATTTGCCCCCGCCCTTAACCAAATTGAGCTGCACCCCTTGCTTACGCAAAAACCGCTCATAAATTTTTGCCGCGAAAACGGCATCGCCCCGCAGGCGTGGAGTCCCCTTGGCGGCAACCGCCCGCTGCAGGAGCGAATTTTTACCAGCCCTGCCGTTTCACGCTTGGCGGAAAAATATAGCAAATCCCCTGCGCAAATTGTGCTGCGCTGGAATATCGAGTGCGGGGTAGTGACCATTCCCAAATCCGCCAACGAAGACCGCATTACACAAAATTTTAATATCTTCGACTTCGCCCTTACCCCGCAGGAAATGACGGAGATTGACGCATTAAACGAAAACCTTCGCGGCGGACCGGACCCCGATAATTTTAATTTTTAATTAATTGGGTATACTGTCTGTATGACAAATCCTAATTATTACACCGACCTTGCGTTGGAAAACCACGAGCAGCTGCAAGACGATAGCGGCGTGGAGGTAACCGTCGAGGAGGACGAAACCCTTGGCGCAACCGTTACGTGGGTAGAAATTACAAACCCAACGGGTTCAAACGCTATGGGCAAACCCATTGGCAATTACATTACGCTGGAATGCAGCGCAATGAAAACCCCCGACCCTGCCGCTCACGAGGAGATTAGTAAAATACTGGCGCGCAAATTAAGCGCGCTTTTTCCGTTGGAAGAAGATACAACCATTCTTGTGGTGGGCTTAGGCAACTGGCAAGTTACGCCCGACGCGCTGGGTCCGCAGGTATGCGAGCGAATGCTCGTTACCCGCCACCTGCAGGACGAAATGCCGCCCGAATTGCAAGGGCGCGTGCGCCGCGTAGCCGCCCTGCGCCCGGGCGTAATGGGGCTAACGGGCATTGAAACGGCAGAAATTATCCTGGGTGTTGCAAAACGCGTTAAACCCGATTTAATTATTGCAATAGATGCCCTTGCCGCGCGCAAAACCTCACGGGTGAATACGACTATTCAAATTTCCGACACGGGCATAAGCCCGGGTGCCGGGCTTGGCAACAAACGCACGCCCCTAAACCACAAAACGGTGGGCGTTCCCGTAGTTGCGATAGGTGTACCCACGGTGGTGGACGCGGCAACACTGGTCAACGACACCATGGATAACTTACTGCACACGCTGGAATTGCACACATTAGACGCAATGGATATCGACGCCCGCTACGCCCTTATAAAAAATGTGCTGGACCCCGAAGCAGGCAACATGTTTGTTACCCCAAAGGAAGTAGACGCCGTAATTACGCGGCTGGCGCACATTATCGCCAATGCGTTAAATATCGCCCTGCACCCGGGGATAACGGTGGAGGATGTTGGGCGGTATTTATCTTGACGAAGGTATTCTAGGGCTGTTCCACCACGCCGCGCCATACGGGGGCGGCGTTTTTGCGCAGGGCGTCCAGTTCATTGTCGAGCATTGCCAAATTGCCGTGGCGGTTGGGCAGCAGGCGGTGCAGGTTGGGCAGGTAATAAACCTCGGCGTAGAAGTCCGCGCCTTCTTGTTGGGCAGAGAGTGCCAGACCGCCGGATGTACCTGTGGCGCGGTTGTCCCTATTGAATGCAATGCGCAAAAACCACCCAAGGAGCGATTCCGTATAATTGTAAAAAACCAGCCGCACCGCTTCCCCGTTACGGTAAATGGTGCGCCCGTACATATGCAAATTACCCGAAAAACCTTGGGTGCGCAGGAATAATTCTGTATGGCGCACTTCACCTTCCTGCGCCCAATTATGGGTGTCTATTGCCCGCCAGGATGTACCTGTGGGGTTTCCTTCATCATCGTAGGTACGTAGGGTTGCGGTAAAGCCTGTTTCCACCCACATGCGCCCCGGGTCAAAGGGAATGGCGAGGATGTGCCAATTATGGGTAACCAGCGCAAACAGGCACACAAGGGCAATAAACCCGCTTACCCAAGCAAGCACCCTCCGTTTAGTAATGCGCCGCGTTTTTACTTTAATTAAATCCTTTGCGATATAGGCTTTCATCATTTACCTCCTTGGGCTTGTGCTTTAATTTGTGCCTGCCCATATACGTGTTGCGTTGGCGCGTTGTGCGTCAAAGCTTTCGTCGCTTAGGTTGCCCAGCCGCACGATGTTACGCACGGGAAGGTAGTAAATTTCAATGCGTTTGGGCGTGGGGTGGGCGGTTTGAAAGTCGTCTCCGTAGATACTCGTCCCCGTAAAGCTGCCCCCGTTCGACCAATTAACCGCTTCGATATTAAAGAATAGACTGTCCCACAGAGTTTCTGTCTTGTGGATAAACACCACCCGTACCCGTTCACCATCGCGATACAAATCGCGCCCGCGGGCATTTGTACCCGTATTGCCAAAGTTTTGCCATGCAAAATACGCCGTTTCCCGTGTATGCAGCACCGTATATTCGGGGGGGAACAGCCACGCCGTGCCCGCCCATGAAATTTCCCCTGTGGGGCTTTGCACCACCACTTCGTCGCGGATTTCCACAAACATGCGGTTTGCGTCAAACGTAATGGGCACGCGCCATTGGTGCGCAAAGATAAGCACAGCCACCAGCGCCACCACTAAGGAAAGTACCGCTGCCGTTACATTACGGCGGAAAATCCTGCCCCGTAGCTTTTGCAAGAAGTTGGGGGGGGGGGTGTTAGGCAAGCCTTCGGGCAAGGCTTCGGATATAGGCGCTGTCATTTGCGCGTGTATCCTGCGGCAGTGGGAGCATTCTTCCAGGTGCGCGGTAATGTCGGCGTTGGTTTTTTTACAGGTTAGCCCGTCGATAAAGGCGGGCAGCAGCTCTTTTACAATATAGCATTTCATTGCAATTCCTCCGCGATTTTCATTTTAGCGCGGTAGAAGGTGACCCGCGCCCAGTTTTCCGTTTTCCCTAATATTTCCCCTATTTCTGCGAAGGAAAATTCCCCCGTTAAACGCAAGTGAACCACCTCGCGCATGGAGTCGGGCAAAACGTGTATTGCTTTGTACAGCGCGGTTTTGTCCGCGTTTTGCATTGCCGCTTCCTCGGGCAGCCGGTAACAATCTGTTACCGGTTGGTCATCCAATTCAACGCGTTTGTAGCGCGCATTTTTCGCCAGGTGCCTGTACCACATGTGCTTGGCTATCGAACACAGCCACACCCGCAATTTACAACGCCCGTCGTAGCTTTTTATCGTGCGCATTGCACGAAAAAAGGTTTCCTGCGTCAACTCTTCCGAGATGTCCGCATCGTGGGTTAGGCTGTACAGGTAACGGTATACGTCCTGCGCATGTGCGATATATGCGTTTTCGATATCGGTCATGTTTTCTCCTACGGGGAAGGTTAAAGCAAATCTTTCACACTTATATATCCGCCTTGTGCGCAATTCGTTACAAATTTGCCACAAATTTTCGCGGATTTTTTTCGCGGCTTCCTATATAATGCATTTAATCAAAAAGGAGTTGAGAAGATGAAAGCGATAAAAACGATGGTAACGGTATTATGCGTGATAACACTGATGGTGGGAAGCGGCTACATAGGCGCGTACATGACACAGCGGAATCTTACGGCGCAAGCGGAAGCACCCATACAGGAAACCGCACCTGCGTTTATTAACGGGAGCATCGAAGCGGTGAGCCTTCGCGCCATTGCGGGGCGCGAAATGTCTATGCCCGATTTGTTTGACTACGCCAACCCCAGCGTTGTTGCAATCAGCACGCAAATTATGGGACGCAACGCCTTTGGACAGCAGGTGCCGCGCCCGTCGGCGGGTTCGGGTTTTTTAGTTTCGGCAGACGGTTATATTGTGACAAATAACCACGTGATTGAAAGCGCGCGGGAAATTACCGTGCTTATGCATGACGGGCGGGAATTCCCCGCCGAAGTAATAGGGCGCGACCCCCTAACAGACCTTGCAGTGATTAAAATTGATGTGCGCGGCTTCCCGTTTTTGCGGTTTGGTAATTCCGACACCGCACGGGTGGGCGAACAGGTAGCCGCTATCGGTAACCCCTTGGGCGAGCTGGCAAATTCCATGACCGTGGGGCACTTGAGTGCCCTAAACCGCGACGTTTTTATCGACGGCGCTTATTACAATAAGTTGCAAACCGACGCGGCGGTAAACCGCGGAAATTCCGGCGGTCCGCTGTTAAATGCCTTTGGAGAGGTAATTGGCGTAGTAAGCGCAAAGCATGCGGGTACGGGTATTGAAGGGCTTGGTTTTGCCATACCCGCGACCCAAGCACAGGAAATTACAGCACATCTTATCGAATACGGCTTTGTGCGCGGGCGGGCGATGCTGGGCGTCACTATTTCCGCCAACCACTCGCAGCGGGTGCAAATTGCCGTGGTTGCGCCAAACAGTGCCGCCGCCGAAGCGGGTCTTCGCGTAGGGGATATTCTGCTGGAAATTAACGGCGAACCGCTTCACGCCTTCACCGACCTGCGCCGCGCACTGGACAATGCCCACCCAAGCGATACTTGGGAAATCCTCGTAAGAAGGCAAGGACAGGAAATAACCCTAGTTGCCGTGCTGGGGGAAGCAGGGGCGTAAAATAAAAACAAATTTAATTTGTGACATTTTCTTAGAAAATGTCCAAAAATGTGTTGTATATTATCGGTAAGCCAACGGGCGCACACCTTAGTAGGCGCACCACAGCTCTGTCGGAAAACGAATGCAACGTCCCTGCGCTCATCTACAGTGGTTGCTACCTCGAATGGATTGACTTCCCCGCGGCTTACAATTAGGACAATTATGCTACAGGTTTGTTATTGCCAAACGAGTGCCGCTTATATGAAAGCGCGCAGCGGTGCTTGTGCGGTTTGTTGCTCTCAAACTTACAGCCGCCGGTTGTCCGACACGGGAAAGCCGATTTACCGCTCATCTTTTACGCGAGGATTCCTTAGCCGCAAGGCTGCCTGTACAAGCGTGTATGAGATGAAAAAAGCGATTGTCCGCTAACCGTGGCAACATGTGTAATAGTTAAGGAAATAGACAAAAAAAATGAAAGTACGCCTTGTTTTTATGCAGGGCGTGCTTTTAGTGATTAGCGATTAGCCAACTTGTTTTTATTGACACGCAGTAATAACCGAATTTATTATTCACACAAATACAACACTGCAAGGCAGTTGCTACACTAATATTTATTTCCTCAAACATTTGGAGTGAAAGCATAATGAAAAAAATGTTGTCACGGTTTTTCATTGATAAAAGCTACGATGAAATGGTTAAATCCTACAATAAAAGTGACGCACATTATATTGCAATTATTTTTTGCATATATATCATAACCATATCCTTAAACTTATTCATTAGACGGATATATAATTTAAGTTTTCTTGCCTTAATTCCGTCAATGATGATACAGGTTATAACTGTATTTGCAGTAATTATCAAAAAGAAAAACTTACTTGCATCAATTGGTATTACAAAAAAGAATTTTATACAATCTTTTTTTACAGGTATTTTCTTTTCAATAGTTATTGTATTTGCATTAGATAGCTTTAACCGCATCCGTGAGTTGATTCAACAAGGTTCAATTTTAGAGATTCTGTTATCAATTACATTTTGGTTTGTATTCGTATCTTTTAGCGAAGAAGTAGTGTTTAGAGGATACATACAACCAAGGATATATGGCTATGTTAAAAATGATATAATTGCAGTTTTAATTGGAGGATTTCTTTTTGCATTGATGCATTTACCTACCGTAATAATAGACCATGTTTTAGGAATTTCTTTATTTATATTTTCTATTTCATTTATTGAATGGTTTTTTATGTTTTTTCTATTTCATTTTATCCTCAACTCACTGTACAGAAAGTACAATTCGATTGTCGCTCCGTTTATTTTACATGGCTTCATGAATTTAAGTTTAATTAACACCACAATTTTTTTATAGGTGTTTTCAACACTCTACTTCACCCCACCTGCGCCCGTTTAAACACCCACCCCGCGCAACATAGCAGCCCGGCCCCCACCACCAACGAGAAAATGGGTTCAAATATAAAGGGTGGAATAAATAAACCAAATATTTCATAAGGGAAAAAGGAGAAGGTGGAAACAGCGTGTTCTGTGGGGTGGGGTATAAAGTCGATAATGAGCCGATTTAAATTAAACACCCAGCGAATTTCATTAAAGGGGAGCGATAAATATAGGGTTGCGGGTGCCATGTATACAGTGGCAAGTATTAGGGAAACAAAGGCAGACCTTGTAAGTGCGGAAAATAACGCAACCAGCGCACCCAAATAAAAGGCGCGCAAGCAAACATTAATAATTAAAATCCACGCCGCTTGGCTTAGCGTTAGGGAATATACGGCAAAGGGGATGCGTAATTGCAGCATCGCCCACCCGCCGTCTGCGCCAAAGGCGAGCAGGCTAATCGCCAATGTAGACAGCGTAAACAACAGGGAAAGCCCAAGACTTATCCCCGCCGCTGTAAATATTTTTGCCCAAATTAATTTGCTTTTCCCGTACTTGGCAGCCAGCATAATTGGCGCAACGCCCGTTTGGTGTTCGGCGGCAAACAGGGAAGCAATACATATCGCAATCACAAAAAACAAAAAAATGGCAACGGTGTTGGCACGGTTTAAAAAAATATCAAACCCACCTGTATAGGCAAATACCCATGGTGCGGGTAATTGCTCGTTTTTTTGCATTATCCACCGTGCGCCGCCTTCGGATACGCGGTTCATTAAAAATTCATCCTCAGGGAGCATGGCAAATCGGTTGTCACGGTTTGTGTAGAAAGCGACGGCCTCTTCGGGGCTTTCAACTTCGCCCATAAAGCGAATGATATGCCAAATATTTCGATAAGGGCTAAGCCAAAAATTTTGCCCCTCTGTTTCGCGGAAAATTTCGTACAAAAAATCCCCGTCCAATTCACGCCCCGTTAAAGCGCGGGCGTGTTCGCGATTATTACGCATGGTTTGCACCGCATCGGGAATGGGGGACAGGGGCTGTATCAAATCGCCCACCTGCCCAATGCAAATTAAGATAAAAATAACCGCAAACACCGCAATTACACGTTTTTGCATAAAAATTTTCTTCCATTCATACCCCATTAATGTAAGCATAACTTCACCCCACCTGCGCCCGTTTAAACACCCACCCTGCGCAACATAAAAGTCCAATCCCCCCCACCAGCGAGAACACCCCTTCAAAAATAAAGGGCGGCACAAACACGCCAAATATTTCATAAGGCACGATTGAAAAGGTGGAGCGCACAGGGCTTACCATATCGGGGGTAACCGCTATCACCAATCGGCTGAAGGTAAAAATCCAGGGTATCGCAACGGGGATAAAAATCATTCCCGCCATAAATATCCATACAAAAGCAATGATTATCGTAGAAAATGCCGACCGCAGCTTCGCCGAGAGTAACACAACCCCCGCCGAAAAAAACAATATCCGCGCCGCAATATTGGCAAACAAGATAACCGCCCCTTGCACCACGGTTAAATTGTAAATAGATAACGGTTCATACAGCTGTAGCATCGCCCTTGCGCCGTCTGCGCCAAATACGGCAAGGCTCGTGCCTAAAGCGCTCAAGGTTAAAAATAAGGCAACCATTAAACCAAAGGTTGCCGCCGTAAGCAGCTTCGCCGTAACTAATTTGCTTTTGCCGTACTTGGAAGCAAGCTGTAGCGCAGCCACCCCTGTGCGGTATTCATTGGGGAAAAGAGGGGCTATGCTTACGGCGACGGCGGTAAATATTACGAGGGTCATAAAAGCGGAGCGGGAAAAGAAATTGCCAAAGCCCGCCGTAGGGTAAAAAATCCAAGGTGTGGGTACGGCTTCGTGTTGCTGTGTTACCCAATCCCCACCCCGTTGCGAAACGCGACCCCGCTCCAATTGGAAGGCGAGAGTTTCTGCAAAATTGGCATGGTATTCGTGGAGGGCGGTAATTTCATTGCCGGCGCGGGCCCGTTCGTAGGCGCGGACTTCCCGCATTTGTTCCCACATATTTTCATGAGGGGTAAAGCCGGGCAACAATAGACTAAATTGCACAAAACACACCAACGCCAATGATATTACCAGCACAATCACATTGCCCTTGCGCAATAAAAGCTTCTTCCATTCATATCCCATGAGTGTACATAAATCACGCATAATCATTTTCTCCTTCACTATCACCAAAGTGTTCCATGTAAAGTTGCTCCAAGCTTTGCCCTTGGGAAAGCAATTTATCTACCTTGCCGCCGGCAATAATTTGCCCGTCCTTCATCAAGTGTACATTGTGGGCAATGTCCTCTACGTCGGAAACAATGTGCGTAGAAAGCAACACAATACGGTCACTGCCAAGTTTGGCGATAAGGCTGCGGAATTTTACCCGTTCCTTAGGGTCCAGCCCTGCGGTGGGCTCGTCCAGTATTAATATCTTGGGGTTATTGAGCAAAGCTTGGGCAATGCCCAGCCGTTGCTTCATCCCCCCCGAGAAGGTCTTAATTTTCTTTTTCGCCACATCGGTTAAATTTAACTGCGAAAGCAATGCCTCGCTTTTTTCCTTGGCAAAGGGCTTTGAAAGCCCCTTTAGGCTTCCTAAATAGCACAAAAAACCGTGTGCCGTAAAGTTTGGGTAATAGCCAAAATGCTGGGGCATGTAGCCAAGTACATCGCGGTATTCCTCGCGGCTTACGTCTATACCATTGTAGGCGACACTTCCCCCCGTAGGGGTAAGTAAGCCGCACATCATACGCATTAATGTGGTTTTACCCGCGCCGTTTGCGCCAAGCAAGCCATGCACCCCCTGCGATAATGTGAGGGATACGCGGTCTACCGCAATTTTATTTTTGTACTGCTTGGTTAAGCGGTCAATGATGAGTTGCATGTGATTTCCTCCAATTTATTGATTAGTGTAAAAATTTCAAATGCCGTCCATAAAATAAGCGCCGCCAACATCCATGGGAAAAATAAATTTATATAAAAAATAAATATACTGCTTGCGCTTACCATCACAGAAATAATGCCGCATACCTGTACCCTTTCAAACCCTCGAAAGCGGTTAATAAAAAATAGCGACAATGCACAGCACATTAGGTAGGGGGTAAATAACAGCGCCAAATAAGCAAATGAAATAAAGAAAGAAATAATTAATAATACGACAAAATTCACCAAGCCCAGTATACCCAATCGTGCAAGGGTAATGTCCGCCAGGCTAAAGCGGCAGCTTGCTTCCAGCTCTTCCATTTGAAAGGATGCGCTTTTAGCAAGCTCCGTAATGCCCAATAGCGCAAAGAAGGGTAAAAACGCCGCAAGGGAAAAAATAAATAAATCCATATTATAAATATTTTGTATTCCGATAAAAACCGACACAACCAGCGCAAAGGACGCCGCCCATACCCGCTTGCGTATATACCCAATTTGCGTGATTATAAATCCAACACGCGATAAGCGCGGGCTTTCCATTACAAGAAAAAATGCTTGCTTGCGCGTTGCAGCAGGGGCAGTAAAAACATTTTTTAATTGCGGTTTTATTTTTTTATTCACGCAAAATCCTCCTTTTTTAGAGCAGTTTTTAATGTTGCCAGCGCAAATTTTATTTTACGGTGCAAAGCAAAGCGGGATAAACCTGTAAAGGCGGCGACTTCCCCCAGCGTTAAATCGTTTGCGTAGCGCAGTAAAATAATTTCCTGCATATCTTCGGGCAAGGCGGCTAAGGCGGTTTGCAAGGCTACCGAGGTTTCCACCGCTTCGTAAGGCGAAGGCGCGGGCGTATCACCATCCGATAGCGGCTCAGTTGTTTTTTTGCGAAAGTGGTCTATGCATAAATTACGTGCCAAAGTATATAGATAGGCAAGGGGCTTGCCGCGGCTTACATATTTATGCTGTGTAAAAAAGCGTAGGAATGTTTCTTGCGTAATGTCTTCCGCTAAGTGCGCATTTTTCACCTTAAAAAAACAATATTTAAATATTTTGTCGTATAATGCAGACAAATCCACGGGGTACCCTCCCTTCATTATGCTTAACGTTTTACGCGCATAAAATGTGCGCGGTTTATAAAGTTTCCTAAAAAATGTTATACTAAACTTCCCACAAGAGGAGTGATAATGTGAAAAGAGAACTAATGCTGCGCTACATTTACGCTGTGGTGCGCCACCTGCCCGCAGACAAACGCGACGATGTGCGCATTGACCTGGACAGAAGAATTAACGAAAAATTACATGCCCGTAACGACGATAACATGCAAGCCGTACTTGCCGAAATGGGCAACCCCAACGAAATAGCGCTGGAATACTGCGAAACCACCCCGCGCGAAGGGCTGATAAGCGGCATATATTATTTAATGTACCGCCGCGTGCTGTTACTGGTACTGCCTATTGTGGCAAGCGTTGTTACGGTGGCGTCTATCATTGGCATCGTTACCGACCAATATGTGATTATACTGCCGTTTTTCCGTCTGGGGACGGGTGCGCTGTTTACCGCGCAGGGGCTGCAATTTATTACAGCGGTGGTGGGCAGTGTTGTACAGGCGTTTATCATTATTTCCCTTGTGTTTATCGTGTTAAATAAAAAGCAGGTGCAACTCAGCAGTGAAAACTTCCTGGCCGATTTACCCGAACTGCCCGAGCATGAGCGCCCCGTATCCGTTAGCGCAAGCGTGGTGGAAATGGTTATCTCTATTTCATTAACGACATTGTTTGTCGTGTACCCGCATATCATGGGTTTGCGCAGCGAAGGCGTATGGATACCCATCTTCGACACGGCGTTACTGCGCAGCCTGTGGCTCCCCTTCCTTGTATGGTGTGCGCTGGAGGTGGGCATGGAAATTTTAAAACTTGCGGAGGGGCGCTACACAATGCGCCTTGCGGGTGCCGCGGTGCTTGCGGGCATTGGCTGTGCGGTTTGCGCGTTTATTGTTTTTGGGGGCGCAAGCCTGGCAAACCCCGATTTTGTGTACTATGTACAAGGGCTGGCATATGATTTTCCCGTTTTTGACGGCGCGTTAGGCAACGCAATTATTAACCCGCAGCGGGTGGCGCTTGTCATTATGCTTGCTGTCATCTTTTTTGAAACGCTGGAGGTTGTAATAAAAGCATTTCAATCACGCCGTTAGATGTGGTATAGTAGTGTAGACACATTTATGGGAATGAGGGCTACCATTGTTTACACTTACCATTAACGACAAAAAATATCATGCAACCAACAACCAAACCATTTTATCACTGGCACAAAGGGAAGGGATTTTTATCCCCTCCCTTTGCTTTAGCGAAAAATTGCCCCCTTCGGGCGCGTGCGGTTTATGCTTAGTGGAGGCAGAGGGCGCAACCCGCCCCCTTCGCGCATGTGCCGCGCTATGTACGGAAGGCATGAACATTCGCACCGATACGCCCCGTTTGCGCAACATGCAAAAACGCATATTAGAGTTACATCTTTCCGCCCACGTGGGGGATTGCGTAGCCCCGTGCCGCGCCGCTTGCCCTGCCGATACCCACTGCGGCACATACATACAGCATATTGCGCAAGGCAACGTTGAAAAAGCCGTGGCAAAAATGTACGAGGCACACCCCTTCCCCGCCAGTATTGCTTATATTTGCCCCCGCCCCTGCGAGAAAAATTGCCGCCGAAACGACTACGACCAAGCGGTAAACATCGCGGGCTTAAAAAACTTCGCCGTTGAAAGCTACGTCGGCACGTATATGCCCTCTGTTGCAGAATCTACAGGCAAGCATGTTGCCATTGTCGGCGGCGGTCCTGCGGGGCTGACGGCGGCATACTTCTTACGGCGCAACGGGCACGATATCACCATATACGAACGCAACGCACAGGCGGGCGGGTTATTACGCTACGGTATACCCGATTACCGCTTGCCCAAACATATTTTAGATGCCGAGCTCGCCGTACTTATTAACATGGGCATTCACATTGTCACCGACATGCAGGTGGTTGTAAATTTACCCGCTTTGCGTGCGGACCACCACGCCGTTATCATTGCAACAGGCGCGGGCGAATCTAAGCCGCTGGGCTGCACGGGCGACAATTTACCCATCGTGCAGGGCGGCACAGCATTTTTGCATTTAGTGGCGATGGGCTATACCTTTAACACACAAATTAATGAATCCAACCACGTTGTGGTTATAGGCGGAAGCAACACGGCAATAGACGCGGCACGCACAGCGCTTCGCCTTAACGCGGGGCAAGTTACCATTGTTTACCGCCGCACTCGTGCCGAAATGCCCGCCGACCCACGCGAAATAAACGCCGCCGAAGCGGAGGGCGTACAATTTAAATTTCTGGCCGCTCCGTCGGAGGTTACACCCAACGGCTTGTACTTGCAAATTATGGAACTGGGCGCACCCGATGAAAGCGGCCGCCGCACCCCCGTTCCCATAGAAGGCAGGCAAGAATGGCTGGGCGCATGCATGATAATTTCTGCAATTGGGCAAAACGTGATTACCGAAGGCTTTGAAGAAATTGAAACCACAAGCTGGCATACGCTCAAGGCTGCGCCAAATACCTACGCAACCAACCTGCCCGGTGTATACGCAATAGGCGACGTAACGGGGCAAAGCGCCTACGCCATCGAAGCCATTGCCCACGGGCGCGAAGCCGCAAACGCCGTACACGCCTATATTTGCGAAACCCAAGCCCCCGCCCCGCGCCCCCAAATCACGGTACAAAATAGCCCGCCAATAACTCCGATTAGCGCCCCGCGCCAAAACGGTATTCGCCTAACCCCCGAGCAAGCAAAAAAAGAAGCCGACCGTTGCTTACGCTGCGGTTGCTCCCCATCCTGCAAATTGCTATCCCTTATTAATCAGTTACAAATTACGCCAAATGCAAACCCCGTTCCCAAGCCCAAGACCCCTAACCACGACCCAAACAAGTGCATTTTATGCGGGCTATGCATACAAGCGTGCCCTAAGGGCATACTTTCCCTTGCGCATAGAAGCATTAGCACTACCCTTTGCACCCACTTACTGGGTAGCCCCGCGTGCGAAAATTGCACCCACTGCGGCGACATTTGCCCAACGGGGGCGGTTAGTCTGTAACGATTTCTTCCAACGCTGCGATAGTACCGCCAACGGGGTCACCTTTATCCGCAATAACTGCGCACAGCCGATTTTTCATAATGGGATATCTCCTTTCCTTAGCATTGAGTTAAGCTCGTATATACGCTTGTAATAAGGCCATACCTTGCGCTTGTTGTGCATTTCGTAATGCCTACATAGTACTTCATAAAAATCTATGGCGAGTAAAAATAGGCATTGCGCTTCAAATGCAGGAAGTGCAATTGTCGTTATATATTGACGGGACGCTTCCTCTTCCAAGGTCATTAAGTGCTTTCTTCCCGTTAAAATAATATGCTCTGTCTCGCCCTCTTCCTGCAAAGCAATGCCGTCATTTAAGCACGCCATTGCTTTTTCTTCGCTGCCCATGGCTATAAGTATATTTGCCTTGACATAGGTGATATTTGCATAGGCATCCAAATGACGGTCAATATAGTTAAAGGCTAAATCAATGTTTTCCAACGCGCTTCTATAATCCTGTGTATTAAAGCAAACCCTTGCGATTCGTTTATAAATTAATCCTATGGTCACTTTTGCTGATTTAACTTTTTTCTCATCTCGTAAACAGCCCTTTAAAATTTTCAGCGCTTCCTCGTGCCTGCCGACATTGCTGTAATTTTCTGCTAAAAAATAACGGGTGTAAACACTAAAGGACGTGTTGCCGCTTTTTTCGGCAAGGTCTTGTGATTTAAGTAAATATTCAACAGCCCTGGACGCAAACCCCATGTCGGAAAGGCAGTGACCTATATTGTAATATAAAGTTTCGTTATTTAAATTTAATGCGTCTCCCTTTTCTTCTGCAAGCAAAAACGCGCGCAACGCCTCTTTGCGGTTTGTGTGAATTGCCCTTATCCCCACTTGGCGGTTATACCAATAAGATGCTTCATCATTAAACGTAGCTGCGCGGGCGTCTAAGCTTACCATGCATTCTTCTATGGCGGCTGTGTCGCCTGCCGCTCTGTAGTGTGCTACGTTAAATATGTCGTATAGGTCAATAAGCTCCGCACAAATTAATAGCTTAACGCAGGGCGTTAAATTTTGCTTGATACGCTTGGCTTACTCAATATCATTAAATAAAGACATTTCCTTCCAATCGTATAGCTGCTGCTTAAATGCCATTTCCTCTTCATCGGTTAACGGAAGATTAGGCGCGCCCAAGGCGAGTTTAAATTGTTGGATAACGCTTTCCGGGGGCGGTTTACCGCTTCCCTCATTTTCTATCTTTTGGAGATACGTTCGGTGAAATCCCATGGCGGTAGACAACTGCGAAACGGACATTCCGCATTTTTTTCGTATGGCAATCATTTTATTAAGCACCGTCATAGCCGCAACACCCCTAGTGAGAATTTTTGCCGGAATAGTTGCCCCTTAGCGTATACACGCTTTGTCACTTTGTCAACATTTTTAATATTTTATGTCGCACGCTATCAATAAATTGCCGCTAAACTGCCGTAGCTAACAACATACGCGAATTAAAAAACAGTTGTATTTACAGGCTTTTAAAGAAAAGCCGCAAATCAGCATTTCTAATAATACAAAATGGCAGAAAGATTCTCGACATTTAATTGACAACGCAGCAGTACAACTATAGTATCGTTTAATCATAACTAGATTGGGGAGGCTTTTATGAACACCTTAGACAATGCAGAAAAAGTATCAAACAATGTAAAGAAGCAGACCGCGGTAGAAATTTTGCGGTTTGCCGCTACGGTTTTCATCATTATCATACTTAGTGCCGTGTCTATTTTTGTATACGCACCCGCTGCAATAAAAATAGCCGCCGTTATTGCCTGTGCCGTTGCGTTGATGCTGCATTTTGCAAGGGTTAAGGGCATTGCCAAATTGCTGCACGAAAGCGCACAGGCAATTAGCAAAAACGATGAAATAGCGGAAGAAATTAAGCGCGTAGAACAAGCAATATGGTCTAACGACTGGTATGCGCGTATCAACGCCAGCGTATTAAATGATGAAAGCGATGCAAAAGCAAGCAAGGGAATAAACCATTTGCTTGACACCGTTTTTCACTTTTTATACACAATACCTTGTGTTATCTCTATGTACAACAGCAATGCACAGTTTATTTATGTCAACAGAAACACCGAATCGCTGGGCTTTAAAAAGGAAGATGTTTTAGGCAAAACATTGTTTGATGTGTCCCCGTCCGATGATACAGCCGAAACAGTGAAAAAAATAAAAGACGTTTTTACTACGGGCAGCGAAGTGTATTTTCAACAGTCTGTAACCTCACCGTCGGGTGATTTATTAATTGAAGATTATTTCATCTACCCCATTAAAAATACGCAAGGGCAAGTGGTTGCCGTTACCGTAGTTAATTTTGATATTAGCGCAACCATTGCCAAAACAAAAAAAGTGAGCGACTACCAAAACTTTGAAGCCGCCGACATTGCCAATAAATTACGCGAGGGGCTTTCGAAGGGTATTCTTGACTTTACCTTTGCGCCGGAGCCGCACGACGAAGATACCGCCGCCGCCGCCGCCGCTTACAAGCAAATCGGCGATACGTTAAGCCATGCCATTTCTGTAATAAAGAGTTATGTAGATGAAATTAACGTAAAGCTAACCGGCATTGCACAGGGCGACTTGACCGTGCGTATCGACCGCGAATATATTGGCGATTTTGTTTCTATCAAGGATTCGATTAACAATATCAGCAGCAGCTTGCATAAAACAATGGCGGAAATTTCTTCCGCCTCGGTGCAGGTGCTTACGGGTGCAAAGCAAATTGCGACCAGCGCTACCGACTTGGCAAACGGCGCTTCGCAACAGGCAAGCTCTATTGAGGAATTGAACGCAACCATTGATGTGATAAGCCAGCAAACGCAGAAAAATGCGGGCAGTGCCGCCGACGCCAGCGTACTTTCCGAAAAATCTACCCAAAATGCAAAAGACGGCAACAAGGATATGCAAAAAATGCTCGATGCCATGGTGGAAATTAAAAAATCCAGCACCGACATTTCGCGCATTAACAGTGTAATTCAAGAAATTTCGTTCCAAACCAATTTGCTTGCGCTAAACGCTTCGGTAGAAGCCGCCCGTGCGGGCGAACACGGCAGAGGCTTTGCCGTGGTAGCGGACGAAGTGCGAAGCCTGGCTGCCCGAAGCCAAAACGCCGCAGAAGAAACCAACGGGCTAATTACAGATTCAAATAACCGCGTAGACATGGGCAGTAATATTGCCGCTTCTACCGCCGAGGCGTTAAAGCTTATCGTAAGCAACGCAGATGAGGTTTTGCAAATTATTAACGATATTTCTGCATCATCCCGCGAGCAAGCCGATGCAGTTGGGCAAGTAAGCGTTGGCGTAAGCCAGATTTCTAACGTGGTGCAAAGCAACTCTGCCGTGTCGGAACAAACCGCTGCCGCCGCGCAGGAGTTAAATTCACAAGCCGAGCTGCTTCGGCAGTTGGTGTCATTCTTCAAGCTGTAATATTTTTACAATAGGGAGGACTTATAAGTGAAAGACGACATAATGATTCGTGTTGCTAAGGAAGAGGATATTGAAGCGGCGTTAGAAGTTTTGGGATACAGTTTTTATCACGACCCATTTTTCACATGGGCGGTGGAGGATGAAGCCGACCGCATGGAAGTGGTAAGCGCCTATTATCGGGTGTATATGAGGCATTGCCTAACAAACGGCGTTACCCACTTGGCATATAAAAAAGAGGACGAACTATTGGGCGTTTCGGTATGGCTTTCTAACGATGCGCGGGGTGACCGCTTAAGCGACGACATTGAGCGCGCCGTGGGTAAATATGTATCCCGCTTTCGCGTATTTGGGCAGCGTTCGTACTTGCATGAGCCGCAAGACACTTATTTTAGCCAATTAATCGGCTTTGGGGTTGTACCTGCGGCACAGGGCATGGGCATTGGGCTTGCACTTTTGGAATACCACGGCAAAGAACTGGACGCGATGGGCAAATCGTCTTACATTGAGGCAAGCACACAGCGTTCCTTTGAAGGGGTATATAAGCGGGCGGGGTATCAGCCCATTGGCGAAGTGATTCCGTTTTCCGAAACCAACAAATTATATCCGCTGTGGCGCCCTGCAAAAAGCACGGCTTCGGAAACGCCCGTTCGTAAAAAAAGAGAATATGTACTTGACAGCGTAATCCGCTTTGGTAAATATGACTGGCGGGTGCTGGATGTACAGGACGATAAGGTGCTGATTATCACAGAAAAGGTGCTGGAAACAAAAGCCTATCACATAAACAATGAACCCGTAGTTTGGGAGAATTGCAGCCTACGCCATTACTTAAACAACGAGTTTTACCATACCTTCACAGACGCGGAAAAAGAAGATATTGCACTCATCAATATCACGAATTACGGCAACCAATGGTTTGGCAACAGCAGTGGCGGCGGTACGATGGACTACATCTTCTTGTTAAGCATTGACGGCACGGTTAAATATTTCGGCGACAGCAGGCAGCTACGCGGCGGCAATGAAAACGACAAGCATTTCATTGATGATGAATTTAATAACGCGCGAAAAGCCGTAACGCCTGAGGGCGAGCCCTCCAGTTGGTGGCTAAGAACAGCGGGCAGTGACGGTAACTTAACCGCAAGCGTTACCACCGATGGGCGGATTTCCGTTAGCGGCGATTTTGTGAACCGTGACTTTGCCCCCATTGCAGGGGTGCGCCCGCTGCTGTGGCTGAGCCAGTACGTTAAAAATTAAATTAACAATAACTACGCCTAACAACACCCCTCGCGGCATACATCGGGGAATGCTACATCATCTAATGCGGGCAGAAATACAATATCCGCCTGTGCGGTTTTTTCTTCCAAGCCTGCAAAAATGGCTTCCACCATGCGGTCCTCCATGCTGCGGGGCTGGGTTTGGTTTAGGGCGTGCCAGTCATTTTCGTTGGGCTCTATGCGTTTAATGATGTGATAGCCGAACATGCTTTGCACGGGGGGCGCAACTTCACCCATAGATAGTGCGCGGGTGGTTGCTTCAAATTCGGGCACCATTTCGTTAGCGGCAAAGGAATACCCGTTAGGGAAGCCAAAAATACCCGTATCCTGCGTGTAGGTGTGCATAAGGGTGTCAAAATCTTCGCCCGCTTCTAACCGTTCCCACAAATGCGTGATAAAGGCGTGGGCTTCTTCTTCGGTGTTAAAATTATCAAAATTTGCAAGAATATGCTTTGCGCCAAGCAACGGGGGGTCGGCGGGCAAAAATTGGGCAAAGGGCGCAAATGCATCTGTATCAACCAGTAAAAAGTCAATTAAATTGTCTAATAAAATTTGCAAACGGTATAAATCGGCAAGGTGCGTCGGGTCACGAAAGCCGTCGGCGTGTAACAATGTGTGGAATTGCTCTTCGCCCAAAACATCGTACAGGCGGGCAATTTCGTTGTCTATCATTTCTTGTTCAAAATCCATGAGTATTATGCCTAATGCATGTGCGTATGCGTCAAATACGGTGTAAAATGCCGCCGTGCGTACCGCTTCTTCGCGTATAACGCGCCCAAAGGTTACGCCGCTGGAATGCATTGCGTATTCGTCTATCTCAAATTCGCCGTGTTCCATAAAAAATTCCCACAAAAAGCGCTCTTCCACGTGGGGGATATGAATTTTTACCTCGTGGGCGTTTAGGTATACGCCGTTTACCCGCGCTACCTGCGTAATCCCCGCCTCGCTTGCGGCGGGCGCGCCGTAGGCGGGTGCTTCGTCGTCGTCTTGTGCGTTATTTTCCTGCCCATTATCGGCGCAGGCGGCAAGCAGTACAAGCAAAAAAGCGAGTGCGATACCTAGTAAAACCCGTAATTTCATATAATTCATCCTTTTTTGTTTAATATTATTACGCTTATTATACCCACATGTCACCATTTGTACATAGCCTGTGTCTTTATTAGCGAAGGCCTTTAAGAAAAACCGAGGGGAGCGAGGGAATGGATGCGTTGTTACTGCGCGGGGTGCGTAACGCAAGCGAACGCGCACTGGAAAAAATTATCACCAAATACGCGCCGTACTTGTGTACGGTTATCCGCAACGCGGCAGGGGACTTAACCCCCGAAGACGTAGAGGAAACCGCGGCAGATACCTTCTTTGCCCTGTGGGAAAATGCGCAAGCCGTGCAAAAATTAAAGCCATGGTTAGCCGCAACCGCACGCAACAAAGCGCTGAACAAACGCCGTGCCTTGTATAATACCCTTCCGCTGGAGGAGAAAATCGCCTGCACCGCCGCCGATACCGACCTGCAATTAGACGTGCAAGCAGCCTTGCAAACCATGGAAATGCCCGACCGCGAAATATTTGAAAAATTTTATTTCGACGGGCAAAGTATTCCCGCCATTACGCAAACGGTAAACCTGAGCGAAGCGGCGGTAAAGCAACGCCTGTCACGCGGGCGGCGCAAATTACGCGAAAAATTAGGAGGCTCAATATGAACGATTTAACCAACCGCATAAAAAAACAAACGATGGAAAAAATTCACAACCAATCCGGTAAAAAGCCCCGCGTACCAAGCTACGGCTACGCTTCAAGGGCGGCGGCATTTATTGCTGTATTTTTTATGGCTACGTCCCTTACGGTTTTTGCGGCGTACAGCTTTGGCGGGTTTGCGGGCTTGCGCAGCATCATAGGCGAACCCCGCGCCGACCTGCTTTCCCCCTTGGAAATTACCCCGCTTGCTAATATTACCGAAGAATCGGGCTTTCGCGCAGAGGTTATTGCCGTGGGCGTGTTTAACAACATGCTGGACTTGTATATTACACTGGAGGATACAGTAAGCAACCGCTTGGAGGGTCCTTTTGACCTGGAAGCATCTATCCGCTGCGGGGAAGGGCATATGATAAGCCCCGCCATTTTCTCACAGCGCCACCTTCAGCATTTTTATGGCGAGGGCACCCAATCAAACAGCATTGTACACCGCACGCCCTGCGGCATTGTTACCTTACGTGCAAGCCACATGCTGCGCGAACCCATAACAAACGGTGGCATTGCCTTTCATTTAGATGCGATTCACTATAACTTTAGCCGGCATGAGGTGGATTTAACCTTTGCCCTTGCTTATGCACAGGAGCAAGCCCCCGCCTACACAGGTGCGTTTATGCCCCTCTTAACGCCCCATATGCATAATATTCCCGTGCAGCTTGCCACCCACCCCTATATGAGTATGCACTATATTTCCGGCATAGGCTTTATTGACGGAAGGCTGCATATCCAAGAATACTTCCCCCGGGACCAAATACCAAGCATGATGAACCGCCTTAATGTGTACAATAACTACACGGGGCAATGGTTTTGGCCCGCCGTCCTATGGGGGGATTGCGGCGATGTAAGCACAAGCCAAGTCGCACATTTGTTGTTTTCCGTGGATGAGCAGGGCAATATAGACGTAGGCAGGCATGGAAATTTCCAAGAGCGTTCCTTCCATTTCTACCCGATACCTATGGAAAATTATCGCTTGACCGCCACTTTTCTGGACTACGACACAACTCCAATTAATTGGGTAGTACCCTTTGACTTAGATATGCCCGAAGTAAATGAAATTATCCTAACCAACCTCAACCTATTTGTGCCCCGTGCCAACGCCTATGTAAATGAAATGCGCATTTCCCCCTTTGGGATAAGCGTTTCGTGGCTGCCCATTGAAGCACCGCAAGATTCACGTATATTCATGTCAGCTGCTGGAGCCGTGGATATACGCATCACCCCCTACAATGCCCGTCCCATTGTAGTGAGTAGCCGCTCTGCCGCAGTAATTTCGGAAACCCGCGAGGAAATATGGTTCTACGAAATGCCCGAGCCTATATTTGACTTTAGCATAATAGCGTCGCTAACCATCGGCGGGGTGTTGGTAGAACTCCCATAAAAGTGCTATAATCCCACCATAAAAATTTCAATAGCCCCATTCCCTTGAAAGGTTGTGCCGTATGCCGTCCCCCTCTTACCCGCAAAACTTTTTTAGATATTTTTTACTTGCCTTGCTGGCGGTGTGCCTTGGCGGCGCTACCTTATTCGGCGGGCTTGGCGCAGGGCGCACGGCTATGCTTCATTTTTTCCAAGGGTCGGACAGCGCACCTGCGCTGTCCGGCGGGGTTAGTACGCCGCAATTTGGCCCCCCCCCCCATATCTTCCCCATCGCATGTACAGAGGTGGATTTTACCGATGCCATTGATTTGGTGCGTAACGCCGTGGTTAGCATAACCATGGAAGCGGAAGTGGGCATATCACGCGGGGTACCCCGTTTTGTGGAGGGCTCGGGCAGCGGCTTCATTTTTTACATCGACGATACCTACGCCTACATCGCCACCAATAATCATGTGGTGGAAAACGCCTCCCGCATTACCATTTCACTGGACGACGAAACAAACATTACTGCCCATTTAGTCGGCGCAAAGCCCGAAACCGACCTTGCGGTGCTTTCTGTGCCCCTGCTTTCCCTGCACGAAAGCGGTAAGCCCTTTACCGCCGCCGCGCTAGGCTGCTCCAACTCGCTTCGCATGGGCGACAGCGTAGTTGCCATTGGCAACGCACTTGGCGAAGGCAAGCGCACAACGCAGGGCATTGTTAGCGCGTTAAACCTGCTCATTCGCGTACCCAACCCCGCAACGGGGGAACATTTGCCCCTAAACGTTTTCCAAACCGATGCGGCTGTAAACCGCGGAAATTCCGGTGGGCCGTTAATTAACGCACAGGGTGAAGTGGTGGGCATTATTACCGCAAAATTTATGGGCATTGGTGTAGAAGGCATGGGCTATGTGCTTCCCATCGACAATGTGCGCGATATGCTGAACTACCTGCGCGAAACGGGCACCGGCATTATGCCTTTTATGGGCATAGGGCATGACACGATTGACGAAAACCTGCGCGTTCAATTTAACCTGCCATCCGTTGGGCAGTGGATTACCCGCGTTACCCCCTACACACCTGCTTACGAAGCGGGCTTGCAGCTCGGCGACCTGATTGTGCGCTTTAACGGCATTACCATCACCAACTTCTACGACCTGCGCGACGCGCTAATTGCAAGCAGAATTGGCGAAACCGTAACCTTAGGCATTTACCGCAACAACGAATTCTTAGAAGTCCCAATAACCTTAGGCGCACCGAGGTAACCCATGCCGCCAATCATTGACACGCCCCTAATCGAAAATGTGATTAGGACCGCGTCTAAGGACGCGGCAATAACCTCCGTGTACCTTTTTGGCAGCTACGCCCGCGGCGAGGCAACCGAAAAAAGCGATATAGACATTGCCGTCATTTGCACCTGCGCCGCAAACGTAGACCGCGCCGCCCTTAACGCCGCCGTAAAATGGAGTGACGACCATGTTTCCTTCACCTATGTTTTGGCAGAAGACTTTGCCACCGACGACCATCCTTTGCATGTTTCGTCTTCAATAAAAAAGGAGGGCATACCCCTATGGCAGAAGTAGGCACCTACCTGTACATAGCCCAGAAAGACCTGCGCCGCGCCGAACTCATGCACGGCGAAAGGGATTACTGCGCCAGCGGTCGCTTTTCCGAGCAGGCCGTAGAAAAAGCATTCAAATCCTTCATAGAGCAAAAGGGAAAAGCCGATGACTACAAGCTGATGGCGCTGCATAAGCCGTGGCGGCTATACGACCGCTGCAATGCCCTCGGCTTCCCCGAGCTCACCGAGGAAGAAGAACGCACCCTACATAAACTCCCCGACTACTATTACGATACCAACTACCCGGGCAATGCTTATTTTGAATTGACGCAAGCACAATCGCAAGAAGCGCTGGACATGGCAAGGACGGTAGTTGGGCTGGTTGAAGAGGGGTTGGGGGTAGAGTCGAAAGATTAAATGCTCAAGGGCTTCCGTTATGAATGTTTTACGCACTCAAAAAAAGTAATGAGGAAACAGACCTAGTATACCCCAAAAATGAACAACTGCACAGCGTAATCAACAACGCAAACGCCAAGCCGAGAGCCTAAAAACTTTCGGCTTTTTTCATTCCCCAAAAAAGGAGCGGCAACCATGAGCATAAAAGACCAGTTGCAACAACCGAGCCAACGCAAGCCCATCACAGGACACGGCTACATGGACGTTATGCGTTTCGCCAAAGACACACGGCACATGATTGTCTTTGACGTACTCACATGGAATAGTCCCGTAGGCGGCAAGGGTGAGCGTGTCCGAATATTCCTATCCGACGAGGGCTACAGCCAATCGCAAGAATCCGAGGGGCGCGGGGATATAAAAATCATACGCCGCGCCCGCGTTCGCAACGGCGATATATTGTACAGCGCACCCGAACACGAAGAACACTAACACAAAATAATAGCGTTACCGAGTAAGCCGAGAGCCTAAAAACTCACGGCTTTTTTTGTTGCCACGGAGCGCAGAAAGGGGCTTTATTATGGCAGTATTCCGCATAGACAAAACTAAGAATTACACGGTTATGAGTAACCACCACTTGCGTAACCCGTCACTATCCCTAAAAGCCAAAGGGTTATTATCCCAAATTCTTAGCCTACCGCCGGAATGGGATTATACCCTCAAAGGCTTATCGCACATCAACCGTGAGAACGTGGACGCAATACGCACGGCAATACAGGAATTAGAACGTGCGGGGTACGTCACCCGTTCGCGGGAGCGAAAGGAAAACGGGCAACTCGGCGGCGCGGAGTACATCATACACGAACAACCGCCGCAGGGCTTCACGCCGAATAATCCCCCGCCTACGTCTGAATTGCCTACATTGGACGCGCCTATATTGGAAAATCCAACACAGGCAAATCCTACATTGGAAAATCCGACGCAATTAAATAAAGATAAAGCAACCACGGAAAAATTAAATACGGATTCACAAAATACCCATTCCATTCCTTTCCCACCCCAAGCCCCACAAAATCAAACCACGGATAGGATTGGAACGGAAACGGCGGCAAGCGTGGACGTTTATAACGTCTACCGTGAAATTATCCACGAAAATATCGAATACCCGCACCTACTGGAACGCTACGAGTACGACCATGAGCGTGTAAGAGAAATTGCGGAACTCATGCTTGAAACCGTTTGCACTTCCCGAAAAGTTATCCGCATTGCAAGTGATGATTACCCCGCCGAACTCGTTAAGGCAAAATTTTTGAAATTAAACGGTTGCCATATCGAGTATGTTTTGGACTGCTTGAAAAAGAACACCACGGAAATACGCAACATAAAAAAATATCTGCTTGCCGTGTTGTTTAACGCCCCGTCCACCATAGACAGTTATTACACTTCCCTTGTTTCCCACGATATGGCAAACGGCAAGCTACAGGGCGGTAAAGGCGGCGCGTCATGTTAGTGGGCTTGCACGACGCGGAACGCGACCACATGAAAAACAAAATCTTTCCCAATTTCGCGTTGATGAAAATATCCGCATACCACAAGGCGCAGGGCGATACGGTGAAATGGTGGAACGCGCTGTATAACCCATACTACAGCGCGGTGTATTCCTCAAAGGTTTTCGACTTCACGCCCGAAAATCCATACCTACCCCCGCACACCATCAAAGGCGGTACAGGCTACGGGCTGTACGGCGAACTTCCTACGGAAATTGACAGTCAATTTCCCGACTACACCCTGTACCCCGATTGTGATTATGCCCTTGGCTACATTACACGGGGTTGCCCCAACCGTTGCGGGTGGTGCGTTGTACCCACCAAAGAGGGGGATATACGCCCTTATGCCGACTGGCGAAATATTACCCGAAGCGACACAAAAAAATTGGTGCTTATGGATAACAACATTTTGGCTTGCGAATACGGCATACAACAGCTTGCGGAATTAACACAAACCGATTACAGGCTCGACCTTAACCAAGGCATGGACGCACGGCTCGTAGATGAACGCATTGCAGACATTATCGCCCGTTTGAAATGGATTAAATATATCCGTTTTAGTTGCGACCAAATCTCACAGCTTGAAGCCATAACCCAAACCACCGCTTTACTTGCACAGCGCGGCGTAAAACCCTCCCGCCTGTTTGTATATCTGCTCGTTACAAAAGACCTTGAAAGCGCAGAATACCGAATACAGCGGTTAAAAGCCTTAAAAGTAAGTATCTACGCCCAGGCGGAGCGTAACCCATCACAGGGCATTATGCCAAATGCCGCGCAAAAAGAATTTGTACACCGTTATATCTACGGTAGAAGCTACAAAAAGGAAACATGGCGGGAATATTGCCGACGTGTAAATTTTACAAAGGGGGAACAAACCCATGATTAACGAAGAAGTAGCGGGAAAATCGGTAGAGGTGGCTGTACGCATTTCTAACCTATCCCTTGACTTAATTCTAAAGGGCTTAGATTTTCTCAAAAAGAAGTTAGAGGGAACACCCGACAAGCCCCTTGTCACCGCCAAGCAAGACGGCGTACCCGACCTAAAGCACGGCAAACAGACCCTACAGGAATTGCACAAGCATAACGAGGGCATTTCCACAATCGAATTAACAAACCCCAACCTACGCGAACTTAACCGTACTATGAAAAAAGCCGACATTGATTTTTCCGTAGTTAAAGACGGCAAGGGTAAATACACCCTGTTTTTCAAGGGCAAAAACGCAGACGAAATGACCCGCGCCTTTAAGCAATACAGTAAAAAGATGGTTAAGATAGCCGACAAGAAAGCCATTAAAACCGAACTCACCGAAGCAAAAACGGCGGCAAAAGCCCTTGACGCGGGCAGGGATAAAGAGAAGAAAAAAGACAGGGGGGCGCGGTAGCATGGCAGATATAAACATTAAAAGGCTGATTCTTCTAAATTTGCCGTTTCTGTTTTTCTTCTACCTCGCAAGTAAGGCAGGGCAAGCGTTCCGACTGGCAGAGGGCGCAGACATGAGCGAGCGGCTATTGAATATACAGGGCGGCTTTGCCGCCGCGTTCGCTAACCCCTTGCCAACCTTACACCCGCAAGATTTACTTGTGGGGCTTGCGGGTACGGCGTTTATGGCGTTACTGCTTCACATAAAAAAGCAAAATGCCAAGAAATACCGCAGGGGCATAGAGTACGGCTCGGCGCGTTGGGGAACAGCCGCCGACATACGCCCATTCGTAGACCCCGTTTTTGAAAAAAATGTAATCCTCACCCAAACGGAGCGGCTTACAATGGAAAGCCGCCCGAAAAATCCCGCCCATGCCCGTAATAAAAACGTGCTTGTAATCGGCGGTAGCGGTAGCGGCAAAACCCGCTTTTTCGTAAAACCCCAACTTATGCAAGGTCATTCTTCCTATTGCGTAACCGACCCCAAGGGGAGCATTTTGACAGAGTGCGGCAAGCTGCTACGGGGTATGGGCTATGACATAAAGGTGCTGAACACAATCAATTTTGCCAAATCCATGAAATACAATGCGTTTGCCTACCTAAGAAATGAGAAAGATATATTAAAACTCGTTTCTACCATCATAGCCAACACCAAGGGCGAGGGCGAAAAGTCGAACGAGGATTTTTGGGTAAAGGCAGAAAAACTCTACTACACCGCACTAATCGGCTATATCTTCTACGAGGGGCGCGAGGACGAGAAAAATTTTATCACGTTCCTTGATATGTTAAACGCTTCCGACGCAAGGGAAGATGACGAGGACTATAAAAATCCCGTGGATTTAATGTTTGAGAAGTTAGAGAAAAAAGACCCCGAACACTTCGCCGTTTTGCAGTACCGCAAGTATAAAATGAGCGCGGGAAAAACCGCTAAGAGCATATTGGTAAGCTGTGGGGCGCGGCTTTCGCCCTTTGATATTCGGGAATTGCGGGAACTTATGGAGTATGACGAAATGGATTTAGACACCATAGGCGATAAGAAAACCGCGCTTTTCGTAATCATTAGCGATACGGATTCTACGTTTGATGTACGCTATAGAGGGTGTAAATAACGCCACTCAAAATATAGCGTAGCGGTCGGCTCATTTGCAGGGTTTTTGAACGCTACTGGCTGAGAAAGGAGCAGAGCGTTCATTTTATTATAGGCGATTTCCATGCCTATGTACACAAGGCAACATACACAACAAATAAGCCGAAAGGAATGATTTTATGAGCAGAGAGTATATCCCTGTGGCAACATCAAGCACCGTTTATTATAAACCCGAAACCCAACAAGAGTTTGAAGAAATGACCGCCCTAATGAAAGTTGGGGATATGATTTTTAGCAAGTGGGTTTTTCGAGCAAGTGGCGGTATGTGGTATACAATGGGGCTGAACGACAAAGCCGACCTCACGACCATGTGCCTATTCCCCAATATCATATTGAGCGAAACACCGCTCAAATCTCTCACACGCTGGGGCATGGCACGAATGGACTACTTGAAAACGCATCAGCCATTCGTAGCCGCCCAATTCGGCATGGTCGGACTTCACAAGCATTGCCTTGAAATTGAGGAACAGGCAGAGGAACGCAAGCGAAATATGATGACTGCCATTCGCAAAGACCCAAAAAACAGGGTGACGGAGCGTGACAAAGCCGCAGACCCTATGGCATGGGTTGGGCGAATGAATAACTATCAAGCCAGCGTACATGAAATTATTTATGCCGAGTTAATTTACGGTTAGTTGGCAAACAGCCTACATCACAAGGAAAGTACAAGTCAAAACAGGGAGTGAATATTGAAATTCGCTCCCTGTTTTTGGATAATTTATACAAAAACGCTATCGACTAAAAGCCGATAGCGTTTTTGTTTCGACTTGCATTGAATGGCATGGGGTTAAAGTTATCTCCACCATTGACCTCTGCAACGCCATTCGGAATCGGTGAAAATTGTTGTGCCACCGTGGAACGCACCACACCAATCACAGTATAGGAAACCATGTGCAATACGTTCGTACAATACATCAACACCAAATGGGGCTCCGTGAGTGCATAAAACTTGGCTAACTGGCCTCCATGCTCCCCATTGAAGATTCCAACGAAGTATACCGTTGCAACCTGGTCTTGTGCAGTTTCCGCTCATTGGAACGATTGATGTAACCCGAGAAGCATCAGTCCTAACGGCATTTGCAGTATTCATAGCAACAACGTTTATGTCTGCAATGAAAAATTCACCGCCATCAACGCGCGAAATTACACCACCTTCTGGCAGATTCGCTATTAACTCGTAAAGAACGTAAAAGTCTACGAACTCCACTTCTGCTACTATGCCACTATCACCGTCTGACATTCGGCTGATGTTACTTGTTGTTGGTGCATCTACGAGATAACCATGACATATCCATTTTGTCCTCTCAACACCATCAACAGTAATGGAATAGAGTACATCTATTCCCCACGGAAAGTTTTCGCTCAAACGGCTGTCTATGCCTACCCAAATCTCGCCTGTATCGGGGTCAACAAAGATAGGTGCATCACCACAACAACCGTAAGCATCGCACGAATAAGCGGGAACATTGACATCCGCAGATTGTGCAAAGCCCATCAGCGGTACTGCTGCCATTAACGCAACAATCATAATTGCAACCATTGCGCCAAAAATAGACCTTTTTTTAAGTTTCATAATCACTTCAATCCTTTCTTTAATCGCATTTTTTGCGAAGTTATTGTATAGGGGAGAAAAGCCGCTTCTTCTTTCCTCTAATCCTATGAGTGTATCAGCATAAGCGGATTTTGATGTTTCCCCGAAAGTCCATACTACTGTTTCATCACAGGCAAACTCAATATCTCGGTTTGCTAAAATGTACATTGCCCACACCAGCGGATTAAACCAATGAACGCATAAAGCAACGGCAAGTAGCCATTTGGTTAAAATATCGAACCGTTTAATATGCGTTAATTCATGGGTAAGTACATACGATAATTGAGCTTCATCTTGCCAGTTAGTATTAACAGGAAACAGTATTACAGGCTTCCACAGCCCGTAAGTCATGGGGGCTTTTATTCTATCCGTATATCGGATTCTCACAGAACGCCTTAATTTTTGCGCCTGCAACCATTTGTTGACATAATCGTTTTTGACTGGAAATGCCGCTTTGTATTCCTTGCGATGGCGATAATGAGTAATAAGGAAGAACAAAGCAAGTCCAATCATGCCAACAACCCATGTAGCAAATACAAAGGATACTTGCGGGGGTGTTAGTGTTGCGCCCTCTTGCATTTCCCCTAATGTCCAAGCACTTGTATAATCCATGCTCGAAAAATTAGGTGTTATTGTAGAGGGACTTTCGGTTGCACCCTCTTGTGTTGTTCCCGATGCCCAAGCATCTGTGTAATCCATGCTTGGAATATCGGGCGTTACTGTGTAAGGGTTTGCATTTTGCTCATTCGCTGTTTCGATTACCGATTCTACCGTTCTTTCCGTAACTGTAAATAGAGGATTTACATTAAACGGCAATGGAATAGAGATAGAAACTAATAAACGAAACAGCACAAAACCCCACAGCACCATAAAAGTTTTTTTGGGCAACCTGTTAATGGCAAGCAAGCGGATTAGAACAATCAAAGCAATGAGAACGGCCGCCGATATGCTCACATGAAGAACATTCATAGCATCCACCTCACCCTAATTCTCGAACAATCCGTTTTAACCTCTCTATTTCTTCCTTCGACAGAATGTTCCCGCCCAACAAAGAAGCCACGAGTTGGTCGCCTGCGCCACCATACATTTTACTGATAAGTTCAGCCGTTTCGTATTCCCTAGCTTCTTCAATGGTTACAAGCGGGCGACATACAAAATTCGGCTCGCTACGCTCTATTGCTCCCTTATCAATACAACGCTTGATAAAGGTATAGGTCGTAGTTTTTTTCCATTCGTACTGCTGATTCATGATTTCTGCAATACGACTTGCGGTGGTGTCACCATTTTTCCATAACACCTCCATAAGTTTGAGTTCTGCATCGAATAGCTTCATGGCCATGTTTCACTCCTTTTCACCCATGTGCGCACAAGGGCGTTTATTTCAAGGAACATTCTGCGTTACGTCTAACGCATTAGAACCCTCAATACCATTCTAATGTATTAGAAAGCCGTTGTCAATAGTTTTTTGAAATTTTTTTGGCTATAATCAAAATATTTTACTGTAAATAAAAAATTTCAAAATATAGGAACATTTTAATCATCATCATGTCGTATTCTATTGCAATGAAGTGCGTAAGTGTGGTATAATTTCCATGACTACATACTTGCTGAAACAAAAACTACAGACAGGAGGACAAAATGTGCATGATGAACACACAATCAAGCAGTATCAGATGAACCAAGAAAAGCGCAGACAGGCATTTAAGGAGCTTCGCTATCTACCGCTATTCTACCTAATCCCCGACGAGATGCTCATTAAACGGAAACTTGCCGACTTCCCCCGTGACCCCAACATTGTACTAATGAGCGAACATTGGCGGGCAGTCTACAACAGCAAACAGTTTCAAGTAATGGTACTCGACACATGGGGCTGGATGATGTGGCAATGTCTTGGTATTCGTGGCGGAGTGGATAACTACTCCAAAAATGACCCATTCGTTAAAATGGTGTTTTATCTTCCCATGTGGGCATCATTAGTTGCTGAAATGGGCATAACTACCGACTATTTGGCGAGTTTAGCCCCCGGCACGGAAGTACCGCCGATAACAATGGAGCAGGCTGCCATGAACTGCGACCAAATTGCCAAGCAGTTTTGGCATCACCCCGCACTGAAGGCGAAAGAAGTTTGGGAGGTAGTCAAAACCCACCGTTGCCACAAAGACTACTCTAACCAAATGAGCCATGTAAAAATGGACTTTCACCGCCAATATTATCACACAAGAGCCAAGACTAAAACGGTTCCCATCATTGGTGAATATGGCGAGAATGGCGAAGAAGAAGTAATCTATGCACCCTACACCCCCAACGAGTACGCCGAGGTTGAAACAAAGATATGGTTTCAAGGTTTCTTGGGCTTGCTGAATGAAAAAGACAGGCAAATCGTTAGCCTGTTAGAGCAAGGCTACACGCAAGAGGAAATTGGCGCAATGTTGGGCTATTCCAACCACAGCGGAGTAACAAAGCGGATAAAATATATCCGAGGATTATTTGAAAAATTCCGCAAAGATGAATTACCCATTCCGAAACAAAGCGCATTGGGTGAGCGTAAAAAAGCCAGTGCAAAAGACCCATCACAGACAAAAATAAAAGCAGAATGAGAGCCGTCAGCGTAGACCGTTGGCGGCTTTTTCGTTCTCAAAATCTAAAATCCCAAGAAAGGAAGTGGTTTATGACAAAACCCCAAAACAAAAATCTTACGAGGAAAAATGCACCCTCGACAGCGGAGCAAGCATTTTCTGCAATGGCAGCCACCACAGGCACAACCCCCGAAACGGCAACCCTACCCGACAAGCCTGTAATCATGTTAAAACGCATCGGCACAACCGTTTATCAAGTTTCCGTCTTTACAAGCAACACAAGCAAGGAAACCATCAGCGACAAAGTTTCACGACTGATAAAAAATGATATGGAAAGTGAGGTTGTTGGCGTATGAACATTGTAAATTCCATATTTTCGGCAATCGGACAGCGTACAAATGCGCTGTCCGATTTACTTTCCATCTCACAAAAACCATTAAAATACCCCGAAGAAAATTTCGATTGGGTATTCCCGCAGCCAGTCATTTGTGGTATAATTGTCTTACTGCAAATGAGCCGACTGCCTGAAAGGAGTTCACTATGATGAACAACAGGCAGAACGGCAAAGAAATAACTAAATATACCGCACTCTACTCACGATTGAGCCGTGAGGACTTGGCGATAGATGGGGATAGTGTATCAATCCAACACCAAAAAACTATGTTGGAAAAGTACGCAACAGAAAACGGATTTTCCGACCCTATCCATTTTGTTGATGACGGATTTTCTGGCGGGAATTTTGACCGCCCCGAATGGAAAAAGATGATTGCCGAGATTGAAAACGGCAATATCTCAACCGTCATTTCCAAAGACATGAGCAGAGTTGGCAGGGATTACTTGCAAACAGGCTTCTATACAGAAGTCTTTTTTAGAGAAAAAGGAGTACGGTTTATTGCAATCGGCAACAACATAGACAGCAATAACCGTTCTTCCAGCGAGTTTGCCCCATTTCTCAACATCATGAATGAGATGTTCCTCAAGGACACATCACGCAAAATAAAGGCGAGCCATAAGGCGAGGGGCATGAGCGGAAAGCGTTTAACATTTGCCCCGATTTACGGTTACAAACTCGACCCAACGGACAAAAACAAATGGGTGATTGACCCCGAAGCCGCCGCCGTGGTGAAACGCATATATCATCTTACGATACAGGGCATCGGCCCATATGCGATAGCACGGCAGTTGTCCGAGGAAAAAATCGCCCGCCCCTCGTACTATATGTATGACCGTGGCATAGTAAATTGGAAAAATCGTGACCACTCCGACCCATTTGTTTGGAACGGCAGAAGCGTTATACAGATGGTAGAAAAGCCCGAATACAAAGGCGATACTGTCAACTTCCGCTCCGACAAGGAGCATTACAAGGATAAGCAATCCAAGAAAAACGCTAAAGAAGATTGGGTGATTTTCGAGGGTACTCACCCCGCCATTGTAGATGCCGAAACATGGGAAACTGCCCAACGGTGCAGAAAAGTTAGGCGTGTTAGTAGCACAGGCGAACCCAACCCACTCACAGGCTTAGTATTTTGCGCCGATTGTGGGCAGAAACTTTACAACAGGCGCGACATTGGTGGTAAAGCTATCAGTCAGTTTGGCAAGGAATACAACAAAGGCTTGCAAGATTACTACCATTGCTCCACGCATAACACAGCCTTGCGAAAGTTCAGAACTGGTTGCTCCGCTCATCGCATACAAACCCATGTTTTGCGAGAGTTGGCATTGGAGGTTATCAAGTCAGCCAGTAAATTTGTTAAGGAAGATGAAGATAACTTTGTACGGCAAATGCGTGAAACTTCTGCAATTCAACAGGAGCAAACGCTAAAATCTCACAAGAAGCGTTTGGCAAAGGAGCAACGGCGCATCACCGAATTAAACACGCTGATAAAACGCTTATACGAAGATAATGTAAGCGGTAAATTGTCAGACAAACGCTTTGAACTTCTCAGCCAAGAATACGAGGACGAACAGAGCGTTTTGGAGCAGTCAATATCCGAATTACAAGCCGAGATTGACAGCTTCAACGAGGACAGCAACCGAGCCGACAAGTTTATCGAAATCGTAAAACGACACACAGATTTTTCCGAACTCACTCCGAAAATGATTACCGAATACATTGATAAAATTATCGTGTATGAAGCTGAACGCATTGACGGTGAACGAATGCAGAAAGTTGAAATCTATTTGAACTTTGTCGGCAAGTTTGACATACCGTATACCGAGCCTACCCCCGAAGAATTGCAAGCAGAGGAACGGCGCAAGAAGCACAACGCAATCAACCGTGAACGCCAACGCAGATACACCGCACGGAAGAAAGAGGAAATGGCACAGGCGAAATTAGAAGCGGAGAAATCGCCCGCCACAAAAACGAAATCAGCAAAACCACAAGCACCAAACCCCAAGCAACCAAAACGGCAATCATCAAAAAACGTAGCCGTTTAACCCAAACCCCAATAGCAGAAGCGACTTGTTCATTATGAGCAGGTCGCTTTTTCTATACCCCAAATTTCAAAATTCGAGAGGAGAATTTATCAATGGCAAGAACAAAAATGGAAAGAGTAGAAAAAATCCGCACCGAAATGGCGCAACTCAAAAAACAGGAAAAAGAACTGTTGAAACAGCACAAAAAGGCAGAACGTGATGCACGAACAAAACGCCTGTGTACTCGTCATGGTATGCTCGAAAAGCATATGCCCGATTTAATAAAGTTGACCGACAGGGAGTTTGAAACATTCATTACCAGAGCCATAAATACCACATATGGGCGTGAAGCACTTGCCAAAATCATCAAGCAAGCGGAAGTAACCGCCACGCCAAACCCAGCGGATTATGCAGAAACCACCGAGGACGGTGTTTCCGCAAATCCGCAAAACCCCGCAAGGTCGGAGGCGTAGCCTCCTCCCTTGCTAAAGGCAAGGGCGCACTTATGTACCACAACGGCTACGCCTTTTGTGGTACCGTGCGCTCCTGCGGAGGGCTTGCCGTGCCTTCGGCACGGATGGGGACGCTTGCGCTCCCCAAACCCCACGCATACGGCAATGGCACAATCCTACTTTGCGGATTGTGCCATTGCCGTTTTAACTGCCAAAGCCTAAAACCCAATTCACAGGAAAGGAGTTATCGCCTATTGCTATTTATCATTTGAGTATTAAAATAATTACAAGAGGAAAAGGCAAATCTGCCGTAGCTGCTGCCGCTTATCGTGCGGGTGAAAAAATCACAAATGAGCAAACTGGAATTATCCATGATTACACTCGCAAACAGGGCATTGATTGGACTGGTGTGATGTTGCCCGATAATGCACCCGCCGAATACAAAGACCGTGCCACACTCTGGAACGCAGTAGAAAAAGTGGAAAAGGCAAGCAATAGTCAGCTTGCAAGAGAAATTGAAATTGCTCTGCCAAGAGGACTACATTTTTCCGACCACTTTGTTCTTGTGCGTGATTACGTCCGTGAGAATTTCACTAATTACGGTATGTGTGCCGACATAGCTTTTCACAGCGACAAAGATAACGAAAATCCTCATTGCCATATTATGCTAACCATGCGTCCATTTAACGAGGATAAAACGTGGGGCGATAAGCAAAAGAAAGTTTATCATCTTGACGAAAATGACGAGAAGATTTACGACCCGAAGAAACGCCAATATAAATGTTCCAAACAGCAAACCACCGACTGGAACGAACGCCACAAAGCCGAAGAATGGCGGGCATCTTGGGCTAATAAATGCAATGAATATCTTGAAGAAACGAACCGACCCGAACGCATAGACCACCGTTCATATAAACGGCAGGGCAAAAAGCAAATCCCGACTATTCATCTTGGCACAACCGCCCATCAGTTGGAGCAACGTGGAATCCGCACTGAGCGAGGGGATATAAACCGTGCTATAAAATTGGCTAATGCAGAAATTGAAAATATCAATGCGAGATTGCAGGAACTTGAAGCGGAATTAGAACGGTTGCAAGCTGAACCCGAACAACAAGAAATACCACTAACCGCCCCTGTACCATTCGAGGGTTACACCAAAAAATTCACCACCGAATGGGAAAAGAAATTAGAACAGCCGATAATTGACACCCCGAAGCCAATTACAGCAAAAACTCCCAAACCTGTAACCAAAACCGAAGCCACGAAAACAGCTAATCTCAAAGCTAACCCTGCACCTGTTGTCAAACCCAAAACCGCTCCTGCTCCCAAGCCAAAACGCAGAACCCTAAAAGAAGTTGACATCGAAATCAACATCATCGAATCCAAACTTTTAAGGCTTGAACACGCATCAAGCGTAGATATGAGCTACACCCACAAGATTCAAGACATTGAACGCAACCTCAACTCCGTAGGATTTTGGGAACGGCGTAAAATGAACAAAGAGATTGCCGAACTTGAACAAAAGCGCATGGAATACTACAAAGACACCGAAAAACAATATGGCACAAGACCCCAGCTTGAAAAAGAAAAAGATAGATTGCTCACGGAAAAATTGCGAATTGAAAATGCCACAGGCATTACCGCCGCTCGTGAAGCTGAACAGCAACGGAAGCGTGATGCAGTCATTCAACAACGACAAGACCGTGACCGTTATAATGCCGAGCGGAAAGCCAAGCGATTAGAAAATTCGAGCAGGGATAAAAATGCTCCAAATTTGTAAAAATATTTTGCATCCGCACTTTAATAAAAAGCCAGTCATTTAGATAATATCTGTCCTGTGACTGGCTTGATATAGTGTGTTTTAGTTAGTCCTAAAGGTAAAATTTCAAAAAGCGTTATTTACCCCCTTGACAGATAGCGTCATTTAATTTTGTGGCGGCTATGATGTATTCCCAACTGTTTAACTTGCTTTGTGACAAGGCAGACGATTTTTACGGTGGGCGGTTGCCCGTCCATGTGCGGCTACTCCTTGACGAGTTTGCCAATATCGGGCAAATCCCCCAATTCGATAAACTTATAGCCACTATCCGAAGCCGCGAAATATCGGCTTCTATTATTTTGCAATCGCAAGCGCAGTTAAAATCCGCGTACAAGGACAACGCAGACACCATAGCGGGTAACTGTGATACTACCCTATTTTTGGGCGGTAAGGAAAAATCCACGCTAAAAGAAATGTCGGAGTTATTAGGCAAGGAAACCATAGACAGCATGAACACATCAGAGAGCCGCGGACAATCGCCGTCACATGGGCTTAACTTTCAAAAGTTAGGCAAGGACTTAATGAGCCAAGACGAAATTGCCGTGATGGACGGGAGCAAGTGTATCTGTATGTTGCGGGGTGTAAGACCGTTTTTTTCGCCCAAGTTTGATATTACCAAGCACCCAAAGTATAAATACCTTTCCGACTTTGACGGCAAAAACGCCTTTAATGTTGAAAATTACCTAAAGCGGTTACGCAAACCCCGCCCACCCGTTGCGCCTGATGAGCCTTTTGACTTTTACGACTTAGAGGACAGCGACGGGGATATTGCCGAAATTGAGGACACAGACACAATCGGGGAAATTGATATGGTGTAACCGCCGCCAATGGTTGGCGCGTGAGGGTACGCGGGGTTTACACGCCCCGCGCCCTCGGCTTCTTCTCAAAAGTATTATTTAAGGGTAGTAATTGCGTAAGGGGGTGTGCTACACTTTTTAGGTGCAATAATTTAACAAGAGGGGGTTATTATTTATGGGAAATACAACAAAACTTTTGGTACTTGATGATGAACGTATAATGGAAATCGCAAGCAGTCCATACCCGCACATGGTCGTTGAGCCGTTGTTTGATATAAATATTTATGACGGCAAAGAGCAATACGAAAAAGATTTAGCACCGTTTACGCTCCCGCAACGACACATTTATGCAATAAATTGGTATGTTACAGAAGTAGATAACGGAGGGCATTTTCAATTTTATTCAAACTCAACAGGCATTGTATGGGAAGATGCCTTAAAGGGATTCAAAGCGATTGGTGCTGAACTTAATTATGATATTCTTAAAAAATCCGCTATTCTTTTGGGTGGAAATCCGAGTAAAGACCGCGAAGAACGTCAAAAGCAAATGGAACTATTGAAATATAATTGTGACACTTTTGATGAATTGGATAATGCGTATTTTGAAAGCAAAAAAACCATGTATGAATTTCTTTGTGCCTATATAAAATCAAATGCCAAGGATTTTTATTATTCGGGCGAGGTTAGCATAGTGTAGTTTTTAATTGACTACACCATTTAACAATCAATAAAATTTTGAATGAATAGCCAAGAGCAATTAAACGCTTCGGGCTATTTTTTATTTAAGCGGCGAGTAATGCCGTAAAACGATTAGAAAGCGAGGACAATCAAATTGAAACCACAAGCGCATAACCACTACAGGGCAAGAGAGCCGCCCACCGTGCCGCCGTATAGATACGGCTATTTTTATGCACCTGCCGCCGTTATATAACGAGCGGCTTTTTTATTGCACCAACCCAAAAAAAAAATATATCGGAGGAATTTATCATGGAATTTTTCAACAGCGCAGTAGACGTATTACAAACCCTTGTTATCGCTTTGGGCGCGGGCTTGTGCTTGTGGGGCGGTATTAACTTGTTAGAGGGGTACGGACAGGACAATCCCGCAAGTAAAAGCCAAGGGGTTAAACAGCTTGTCGCAGGGGGCGGCGTGGCACTTATCGGTATGTTGCTTGTGCCTTTGCTCTCTGGCGTACTCGGTTAAGCGGGGTATAGCCTATGTCGTTCATACTTGACGCAATAACGGAGTGGATTAGGACATTGCTTATCGGCTCTATAGAATCCAGTCTGTCAAGTATGTTCGGGGACGTAAACGAACGAGTGGGAACAATCGCCGCGCAAGTGGGGCAAACGCCGCAGGGGTGGAACGCTAACATATTTAGCTTGATACAGTCACTTGCCCAAACCGTGGTTATGCCGATAGCGGCGATTATTATTACCTATGTGCTGTGCGTGGAACTTATAAGCATGGTTACAGAAAAAAACTCGTTCAGTGATAACGTAGACACATTTATGTTTTTCAAGTTTGTATTCAAGGCGTGGGTAGCGGTGCTTATCGTTACCCACACCTTTGATATTACAATGGCGGTGTTTGATGTTGCACAAACAGTAGTATCAAGCGCGGCGGGTGTAATCAGCGGCAGTACCAGTATAAATATTGATGAAGCCATAGCCGCTATGGACTTGGAATCATACGAAATCCCCGGACTGCTTTTATTGATGATACAGGCGTTCATAATGAGCTTTGCCCTTAGAATTATGGGTATCGTCATTATGGTAATCCTGTACGGGCGCATGATTGAAATATATTTGACTTGCTCCATTGCGCCTATCCCTATGGCAACCATGACTAACAAAGATTGGGGGCAGATAGGAAATAACTACTTGCGCGGGCTTTTCGCCCTCGGTTTTCAAGGCTTTTTCCTTATGGTATGCGTGGGTATTTATGCCGTTTTGGTAAACGACATGATTATTTCCACCAACGTACACACGGCTATGTTCAGCGTTGCGGCATACACCGTACTTTTATGTTTTGCCATGATGAAATCGGGAAGCGTTGCAAAATCGGTGTTTAATGCCAGTTAGCGCGGGAAAGGAGATTTACAAATAATGGCTTACGTTTCAATCCCCAAGGATTTAACGGTGGTTAAGTCAAAATTTTTGTTTGGCTTAACCAAAAGGCAAGTAATCTGTTTCGGCGGCGGCGCGGCTATGGGCTTGCCGCTTTTCTTTTTG